>LNFM01002126.1_pt1 | contig 42382 bp, 34 predicted proteins | sample 596031 | NCBI WGS metagenome assembly LNFM01 (sample SAMN04254537, study PRJNA301005) | activated carbon metagenome | isolation source: dual media filters at the Ann Arbor, Michigan drinking water treatment plant | place: USA: Ann Arbor
ACTTCGAGCACGCCATCCGACTGTCGATCTCGATCGGTGGCGACAGCGACACGGTGGCTGCGATCGCGGGTGCGGTGGCGGAAGCGAGGTTCGGCGTTCCTCCGGAAATCGCTGAGGCGGCGAGGGCGAAGCTGCCGGAGGACATGCTCGGGATCATCGATCGGTTGTATGCGAGGGTGGCGGCATAGGAGCCCTCCGGCGGCGACGTTGAACGGTCGGGGCGACGCGGGCCGGATTGTCGGAAGCGTAGATCCCAATCTGAGAGGGCGAATCGTGGGCTCGACAGAGACGTTCAGCGTGACGTTACCGAACAAGATGGCCGAGGCCGTGAGAGCGAAGGTAGCTGTCGGCGAGTACGCGACGGAAGCGAGCTCATCTGCGATGGATTGCGCGGAAGGATGTGGCAGAGGCGTATGACTCACTCGAGGCAGATCCGTCGCGCGCCGTCGGGCTGGATGCCAGTCAAGGCCCGACTCGCCGTGGCACACGAGGAGGCTCCGGCCGAACCTTGATCGTGTTCAGCGTCGCCTTCGCCTCCGAGGCTGCGGACCCACTCGAAGTGCCGTGCCTCTACATCGCGGCGCAGGCGTCACTAGCGATCGTTCACGCGCCCTGCGCTTCCGTCCGGACCCTGGTCGGGATCTTTTCCAACGTCGCCCCGAGTGAGTCCTTGGCGACCGCGGAATCGAAGGAGCCCTGCATTCGCAGCCAGTATCCATCGGACAGGCCGAAGAACTTGCAGAGCCGAAGATCGGTGTCGGCCGTGATGCCGCGCTTTCCATGAACGATCTCGTTGATGCGCCGCGCTGGCACGCTGATGCTCTTGGCGAGCGCATATTGGCTGATACCCATGGGCTCGAGGAAATCCTCCAACAGGACTTCGCCTGGGTGCACGGGAGCCAGCTTCTTCATGAGGCGACCTCTTCAGTGGTAGTCGACGATCTCGACGTCGAATGCGTCACCGTCCGTGAACCGAAAACACACGCGCCACTGATCGTTGATGCGGATGCTCCACTGACCACGACGCTTGCCCTTCAACGCTTCCAGACGATTGCCAGGCGGGATCTTCAGGTCGTCGATGTTCGACGCGCTGTCGATCTGTGCAAGCTTCCGCTGTGCGATGCGCTCAAAGTTGACGAATCGCGGTACGCGTTGGCGGGCATGCAGATTCCGGGTGTCGTCGCAGTTGAATGAGCGAATCACGGAAGAATGGTAACGCCGCGCGTTATTACCGGCAAGTGTCGAGAAGACTTGTCAGAGCTCTAGAGCGGCCACGTTTTCGTGGGAGAACAAACCGATTGTTCTTCGAACGAATGTCCACTTGCAGTGGCATCGCAGTAGGCAATCGGTATGGTGAGGGGCTCTATGGTGCTGGGCCGTGGTGTCCGAAGTGGCGTCCGGATCCCTCGACTGTGGGAGCAGCCAGTACATCGAGTAGTAACTGACTGATGAAAATGGTGCCGCTTGTCGGCGTCAAGGGGCCCGTGGTTGCTGGGTTTCCGGGCGGTGGTCGGGTCGATCCACCAGTTGATCCGCCAGTTGCGCAGTGGGGTTCGAGCGCCGAATTCGGGGGGTGAAATGGCGGGAAATTTGGCGGCGAGCTGTCCCGCCTTCGGTTGCCAATGTATAGCACCCGGTGCTATATATCTCCGCGAGGAGGCAATGCATGGCGATCTACAAGACTCGATGCTTCGACCGCTGGGCGCGCAAACGTGCCAAGGCGCAGACTGCACGAGAATTGATGGAGGTTCATTCCGATGCGAAAGACGAAATCGACGATTCTCGAGGCCATCCACGACACGGCCAAGGGACTGCAAAAGGCAGGCGTGATGGAGCAGGTCACCCTGCGCGAATTCGATCGCATGTGCCTGCCCCCGATCGAGCCGCTGGAACCGCAGGAGATCAAGCAGATCCGCGAATCCTCGAATGTGAGCCAGGCCGTGTTCGCAGCCCTGTTGAACACCAGCGTCTCGACGATTCAGAAGTGGGAGATCGGTCAAAAGAAGCCCACCGGGACGGCGCTGAAGCTGCTGCACCTTGTTCATAAGCGTGGGTTGGAGATCGTTTCCTGACGGCTGTTCGCTCGGTCGCCGAGATCCTCGGCCAACCGGTGCATGACTCGCGCCGTAATTCACATCGTGAAGTGGTCCATGAGCTCATCAGCCAGTGATGAAGTGCCCCTCACCCAGGCAAGCGCCAATCTGTCGGAACTCGCCGATCAAGTCAGGGCCGGTGCGGAGAAGATCATCACCAGGAACGGTGAGCGCTATGTCGCCCTCATCGATGTCGACCGTCTGGACTACTACCACCGGCTGGAGCGTGAGCGCATCCACCTGCTGCTGATCGAAGACGCCAGGCGTGGTCTGGCTGACATCGAGGCAGGTCGTGCCTACGGTGCCGACGCCGCGATTGCCAAACTTCAGAAGCGCCGAGCCAGCGCTCCCACCGGGAAGCGTGCCGAGAAGCCTGGCTGAGAATCGGCCGGCGGGATCGACAAGCACTGCTATTCGGCTGGCTGAACCCCCGTCGCGCAGCTTTACATTGCAACCCTAGTTCGACCGTCGAGTACTGCATCAATGCGTTCAAGTTCAACACGTAGCAGTAGCTAGTCTCGAACTTGCTAAGCTCTTTCCTAAGCAAGTAAAGGGCTGGAAAGCACTTGCGCCTCAAGACGAAGGTTGGTGTTCAGCACCAGTCTGACGGCAGCGGTGCAATCTGCGTTGATCGGCCGAGGCGGCGGTCTTCTGCACGATGACGATGCGAACATCGCGCAGCAGCAGGATGAAAAACCTCAACACGTTAAAGGCCATCCATGAAAACCAACATTCTCTTCGCTGTGCTGAGCGCGGGTCTGATCGCCGCAGCGGTGCCGGCTGCGGCCGCGGTGGTGGTTTCCGTAGAGGGCATGGGCACGGTGTGCAAACCGGTTGTCGGCCCACAACAGAATGACATCCTCAACTGCACCTCGAGCGGGGGTGTGGCGATGACCGGAACGATCACATTCAACCGTATCGGGGTGCCTGACACCAACTTGCCCGGTCTGGCTGCCGGCGAGAACTGGATTTCGACGTCGTTCCAGTTGAACTGGTCGGGGGAGGACGCGGGCAGCTACATCAGCACCCGTGTTGCGGATGAGACCGCCTTCAGCGCCTCCGCCTTGACGCAGGACGACTACTCCAGCGGCTTCGATGATCCGGTGTCGGACCTGTTGCAGGCGACGTTCACTAGCCAGGCGGTCAGCGACATTTCGTCGTTCGAAAGACGGTTTTCGCGGAACGCCGCCGACCTAAACATGGGTGCGGTGGAGACGCCTTGGTTGCCGAACCTCGACTTCCCCTTCGATGCCGGGCTGGCGTTCGGCACCGCTGCGTTCAATGTCGTGACCTTCAGCGACGAGGCGTTCACCCTCAACTTCGAGGACCCCGACGAAACCAAGATCACCTGGGTGCGCCCCGGCTCGGCCTATGGGTTCTTCCAGCTCACCAGCTACCAAGTCGTGGAAGTGCCTGAGCCCGGCACACTGGCGCTGGCGTTGGCCGGCGGGCTCGGCCTGCTGCTCCGGCGTCGGGCAAAACTGCGCGCGGAGCCGGGCGAGTAACTCGAAGGTGCCGTTCTTCCCGTCGCTTCGGCCTGCGGGATCGACCAGCACTGCTAATCGGCTGGCTGCACCTCCCCAGCTCACTCAGCCCGATCGAGCTTGTCGAGCAGGGCCAGCGTGCGCTTCGGGTTGCCTCGGGCTGCGCGCGCTTCACGGCGCACGCGGGCTTCATAGTTGGCTAGGGCAACGGTGGCCAGTTCGTCCATCAGCTTGTTGACGCTGATCGAGTTTGCCTTCGCCAGCGCCTTCAGGCGTTCGTGTTTGTCGTCGGGTAAACGAATCGTCAGGGTGGACATGGAAAGGCCTCCAGGCATTGCTCAGGTGTCACGACCCTGAGCGACGGAAACTTCAATGCGCCGCGTGCGACGTCCTTCAGGTTGCGGGTCACGATGGCGTCCGCCTGCGCTGCTACCGCCAGTTCGATGAGGTGATTGTCAGCTTCATCAGGCAGATTCGGCCGCCATGCGTAGAAGACCTCGACCCACCGACAGCGACGCATCAGGCCGTCGAACACCTCGCCCCGTTCCTTGGCTGTCAGCACGGAATCGGCGAACAACTCCGTGCGGCCCAGCACGTCTTCGTACTCGGCCAGCAACGATGGTCCCAGGACGCGGGATGGTACTGGCTTCGTAGGCACGCTCGTAGCACCGCTCGCGCAGTGCCGCCATCACGAAGTAGCGACGCGACAAAAGCATTGGTGAATCGGCGATCGGATGCACCACCGCCGGTCATCAGTTCGAACCCGGCTGTCCATCCTCATCGGCGTTGCCGCCGGCGATGTCTGCGTTGGAGTCATCCAGTAGTGGCAGTTCACCCTGGGGATCTTTCGGTGGCCACCGGCCTTCGTTTACCCGCTGCTCGAACCACCGGTGCATGGCCGCGTCATCCACGGCGTACTCGCCACGGGCTGACTTCCATACCAGGGCTGGCGTGCGCTCGCGTAGTGACTCCAGCGCCTTCTGTGCTGTCTGCGGCGTCACCCGCCCGCCCACCCGGTCGAGATAGAAGCGTAGTGCTTCGCCGTCGTAGGGGCGGAAGCGTGGTCCCTGCTCGAGCAGTCGCCACAGCACCGCCTGTTCCGTTGGTCTGAGTGCCAGGAACTCGGATTCCATCTGTGCTTCGTCGTCCTCCTGCCGGCGGTGCGCAGCTTTCAGGACACCCTGTTCGAAGCGTGTGTCCAGACCCGAGAGCGGACTGAGCGCCTGCCCCAGTGCTTCCATGAAGAACTGCGGCCGGTGGCCGAAACGCTCGAAGGCCTCCAGCAGCGTCGCTATGTCAACCGGAGCCAACTCGGGCCGCTGCGCGGCGATCAGGTGCGACACATGTTCGATGAAGTCCTTGCCCAGCGGCGGCATGCGCGAGATCTGCGAACCGTAGAAGGGCGCGCCGTTGGTGTTCACCAGTCGCAGCAGTTTGTCGCGATCGGAGCCCGACATCACCAGCATCAGGTTCACCGTGTCCGGCCGGTTGAGCTGGTCGCGAGCGGACTTGAGTGCAGCCATCGTCGCTTCACCCGCTTCGCTGGTGAGCGCGTGTTGAGCCTCGTCCACGATCAGTGCGACCGGCGCTTTCGCCGCCTCGTGGAGTGCGCGTAGCGCATCGGCGAGGGTCATGCCGTCGATCTTGCCGATGGTCCCGACATCGATCTTCAGCGCACCGGCGATCGTCACGCTCTCGACGCCGGTGGCCTTGGCTGCTCGACTCACCATACCCAACTTCGGCGCCAGCGCCCGGGCGATCGCGTCGGCGATCAGCGCCCCAGGGTCACGTCGCGGGTCTGCCCAGAGATCCACATAGGCGACGACCACGCCCGCCTTCTCCAGCGCTGGCTTCAGGTCGACCTGGAGGAAGGTGGACTTGCCCGTCCGGCGCGGCGCGGCGAGGAAGAGGCCGTTGTGAGCGTCGCCAAAGATCGCCTCGCCCCTTAGCGCGGCGACGAGGTTCAACGCCAGTGCGTCACGTGGAAAATGGATCATCTTTATCCAAAATTATCCTAGAAAAGATAATTTATCACGGACGGAGTAAAAGAGGGTAATCGGTGGCAGAACGCCACGGTAAGTCGAAAGACCATGGTCGAGCGGCTGTCGGAGATCCGCCTCAGGCCAGATATCTGTCCCACCTCGAAAAGCAACTGGAACCTAACCCGGCCATTTAAGACACTTGATATTGTCAGTAACTGTGTTTTAATAGGCGCCATGAACGCCACCACCCCCGACACCCCCAGCCACTCCCTCGCCGAGCTCTGCGTGCTCGCGGACATGCAGCCCCGCACCGTCCGCTATTACATCCAGCTCGGCCTGGTGGACCGCCCCGAGGGCGAGACCCGCGCGGCGCGGTACGGCGCGAAGCATCTCGAGCAACTGCTGCTGATCCGGAAGTGGACGGCGGCTGGCGTCTCGCTCGAACGCATCCGCGAGCTGCTGCAGGGCGAGGCGCCGCCGGTGGCCGCCCGTGCCCTGAAGGCGGGCTCGATCGAGGTTCGCAGCCACCTCACGGTGGCCGACGGACTGGAGCTCGTCATCGAACCCGGCCGTGCCGGGCTTTCCCCCGAACAGATGCGCCGGTTCGTCCGCGGCGTGATGGCCCTGCATGCGGAGGTGACAGGCGGTGACGCCGATGTCCCGTCGCAGGACGAATCGAACTGACCTTCCCGCAAGGAGACCTGCCATGGTTCTTTCCCCGCCGATCACCCGCCGCTTCACCTCGTCCGCCAATCGCCCCACGCTCACCGGGGTGCGCGTCACGGGCGACCTGCGCGGCCTCGCCTTCGAGGCGCAGGTCGAGCAGCGCTTCCGCAACACGACGGACGAGCATCTCGAAGTCGTCTACACCTTGCCGTTGCCCCACGGCGCCGTACTGATGGGTGTGGAGGTCGTGCTCGGTGGCAAGCGCCTGACCGGTGCCGTCGTCGAGAAGCGCGCCGCGGAAGCCAGCTACGAGGAGGCCATCGCCGAGGGCGACGCGGCCATCATGCTCGAGCGCAACCACGATATGAGCTACACGCTCAACCTCGGCAACCTGGCGCCGGCCGAGGACTGTGTGGTGACCCTGCGCTATGCCCAGACGCTGCGATTCGAGCAGCGCGGCCTGCGGCTCATGCTCCCCACCGTGATCGCGCCGCGTTACGGAGACGCCGTGGTCGATGGCGGTCTGCGCCCGCACCAGGTGCCGACGCACGACTTCACTACCGAGTACCCCTTCGAACTGACGATGCAGCTTCACGGCGACCTCACCGCCGCGCGCGTTGCATCGCCGAGTCACCCGATCGCCGTTTCTTCGGGCGCGACGGCCGAGGGCAAGGTGACCACTGTCTCGCTCGCCCGCCGCGGCGCGCTGGACCGGGACTTCGTGCTGGTGGTGGACCAGCTCGCCCACGAGTCCGTGGCGGTGGTGGCGCGCGATGCGGTCGATCCGGACGCCGTGGCGGTGCTCGCGAGCTTCTGTCCGCGACTTCTGCCGACGACCGACGCACCGATGTCGGTGAAGATCCTCGTGGACTGCTCGGGCTCGATGGCGGGCGACAGCATCACTGCCGCGAAGAGAGCACTCGTCGAGATCGTCGCGAAGTTCGAAGAGGCGGACCGGTTCTCGCTCTCCGCGTTCGGCAGCACGGTGCTGCACCTGAACCATCGCCCCTGGCCGGCGCGCTCGGCCGTACGCGGTTCCGCGCTGCTATGGATCAAAGCGCTCGACGCCAATCTCGGCGGCACAGAGATGGAGGCCGCGCTCGCGTCAACTTTTGCCCTGGGCAACGGCGCTGCGAGCGATGTGCTCATCCTGACGGACGGCCAGATCCACGCCATCGATAGCATCCTCGCCACTGCGAAACGTTCCGGTCATCGCATCTTCGCGGTGGGCATCGGCAGCAGCCCAGCAGAGAGCCTTCTGCGGCGCCTGGCCGAGGCCACCGGCGGTGCCTGCGACTTCGTGGCGCCAGGAGAGGACATCGCCGGCGCTGTCGTCAGGATGTTCACGCGGCTGCGCTCACCCCGTCTCACGGACCTGCGCATCGAGTGGCCGGAGGGAACGGTGCCCCGATGGGCCACCACGCCATCCAACGCAGTGTTCGACGGCGACACGGTCAGCGTCTTCGCGCAGTTCGATCGGCCACCGAGCGGTGCCGTCCGTCTGCTGGGTACGCGGACGCCCGGCGGGCCCGTCGAAGAGATCGCGCGCTCGCACCTGTCGTCCGTGGTCGGCATGACGGACACCCTGTCGCGGCTCGCCGTGGCGGAGCGTGTGGCGATGCTTTCCGGCACGCCATCCACTGCCGACGAGGCCGTGCGTCTGGCGGTGGACTATCAGCTCGTGACCGATCGCACCAACTTCCTGCTGGTGCATGAGCGTGCTGCGGGCGAGAAGGCGACCACCATGCCGAGGCTGGAGAACATCGAGCAGATGGTGCCGGCGGGGTGGGCCGGGACAGCCGATGCAAGACTGGGCAGTATGGACGAAGGGTTCTTCGACAGTTTCGCAATGCCTTGTCTGATTTCCGACTCGCGTTTGGATCCAGCGTCCATGCAAGCCCGCGACCTGGACCGTTCGCGCATGGTCCTCGAGAAGATGCCCAACCGTGCCATGTCCGCATCGGAGCCGCCGACGCTTTCCAGCTTTGCCAGCGCCGGCCTGCCCCCCTTCGACCTCGCCGACTTGCTCCGCAACACGCCGGTTGCTCAGTGGCCGACCACCTTCGAAGGACTGCGCAGCATCGGTCTGGAAGCGGCGGTCGTTGACTGGCTGCAATCGATTGCGTCCGTGCACCCTGACGGCGGGACGGCGGAAGGCACCGTCGTGGCTGCGTTCCTGTTCGTGATGTCGCGGCGGGAGGTCTTCAGGGCACTCCGGAAATCGCAGCTCGACGATGCCGTCGCGAATTCGATCCACCTGGGAACGGAAGCCGGGATCGACCAGCGCGTCGCCGAACGCATCGTGGCGGATCTGCGCGGCGCCCGCGGCGATCTGTGGCCCGACGCCGTGATTCACGCGCAAGTCCGCGAGGCGAGCTGAGCGAGCAGATCGTCACGCGGAGCCGCCGGTACCAACTCAGCCCCCCCGTACCGCCCGGCGGCCTCCGCGTGCAGATCTCGAATCCTCGCCCTCAGCGATGGCGGCCCCACGACCTCGGCCTCTGCACCGAAGCGCATGACGTCCATCAGCAGTTCGCCGTCGTCGGCGTACGGGATCTCGATGTCATGGCGTCCTCGTTCAGCGAATCACTGGAGCGGGCGCGACGCACCTCCGCGGTACCTGCACAGCGGCGGCATCGATCTCGTCTGATTCCCGCGTCGTGTCGGTTTCGCAGATACGTACATCGCTTCAAATTCGAGCATGCTGGATCCGCGGGGGCGCTCAGGAAGTGCCGACGGCAGCGTCGTCGTTGTCCGAGACGTCTTTCGAGATCGTCAGAAAATGAGCACCCGGCTTCCCATTCCGGACCATCACGTATCCCGACCGTAGCTCCTGACCTCCCCACGCCGTTTGAGATCGTGCTGAAAACGACCACAGCTCAGTGCCATCGGAGTGACCGTTGAGGAACGCGTTCCACGCAGCGTTGAGGTGACCGAACGGCACTTCAGGGACAGCCCCAAGGGGGTCAGTGACGACCTCACGCATCTCGATGTCCTCCACGGTCAGTCGCTCCCGAAGGTGTTGGCGTTCGACAGCGAACTCCTGCTCGCCTGCTCCTTTTGTACCGCGCTTGCTCGGGAGCAGTTCGTGAAGCTTCATGTAGGCCGCAACGGGCCAGATAGTGACCACCAGAATCGCAGCCAGAGCGGGTGCGACGAAATGGTAAAGGATGCGGAAGGAGAGTTTCTCTCGATCCGGATCGACTGCTTCGAACAGCTCATGAAGGGATCTCGATCTCGTCTGCGTCGTCAGACGATGCGTTCCGTAGACGAGACCGAGGGCCGCGAGTCCGATGCCGAGATACCAGTACAGATAGATCACGGCGCCCCACCATCGTCGCTGCCGGTCCTGCGAAACACCGTCATCGCACCGACCTCGTAGCCTTCAGGGGCGTCCTGCGGTGCAGTGCCGTTCTGTCGGATCCTGGTGTTCGTAACGACGCCACGCTCCAGGTCTAGCAAGAGGTCTTGCTCGAAGACGCTTGCGAATCCCATGTGGACGTACTTGAGCTGCTTGCCTCGCGGGATGCGGATGGTGCCGGAGTACCAGTGGGCGAAGACCCTGTCCGGGAACTCCGGGAAGAAGGTGGCGACCGATGCTTCGGTTCCGTCCTTCAATGTGCCCTTCAGTTCAACCAGATACAGCCTGTCGTCGACGATTTCCCAACGCCCAACGTACCCACGCCATAGGGCCGTGGATTTCCACTCGAAGCACGGATCGATTCCACTCATGGCGAAGTAGTCGCTGAGTGGGGTTGTGCGCATCGCCACATCCTCGCCCTCGAAGCGAAGTCTTTCAGAAAACTGAGCAGTCATGACTTCACTCCGAGCGATGCCAGCATGGCGTTTGCCCACTGCGCGCGGTTCATCGCCCAGAAGGCCGAGTTGACGGCGATGCCCGAGGCCGCATGCAGCGGATTCGGTAGGAAGCTGACGTACGCCGGATTGTTTCCCAACTTACCTGGGGACCAGGCACCGAAGTGCGGAGGAAGGTCGTGGGCGGCCATTTCCATGTTGTTGAGCTGGAGGCATACCTGGTTCAGACGGTGCTCATCGCGGAGCTGGTGCGGCATTTGTAGCAAGCAGAACAACCCGCCTCCCAGTTCCGGGTGTGGCTGATCGGCCATGAGCTGAAACAAGGCGGTCTTGCGGTGTCCGGCGGCTGCGCTCACCGCGCCTTCACTCAAGCCGAACTCGGCCGTGAACCCCAACCCTCCTGTCGTGCACACGCACACCCTTGATAGATGGCGTTCGACTTGCGTGAAGTCACGCGCGGTCCATTTCGACGGACCGCCACGATGCCCTTCGTTGGTCATCGTTCGCCGCAGCGCGCCCAGGATGGCTTCGGAGCCACAGATCGTGGTGAACGCCAGAAGCGGCAGGTGCAGATTGCTCCAGGAGTCGTCGGCTTCGTATATCGTCAGTCGGGATCCGATGTAAACGTTGCCGCGATCTCCGCACAGGGCCCCCAGCGCAGCAAACGCGTTGTAGGCCGCGGTCGCCTCGGCTTCGTGGTTCTGGAACAGACTCGAGACCGGTTTGGGAAGCTCGGTGATCATGCGCACCACGGCGCGGATCGGCTCGTCCGCCGACTCCTGGGCTTCTGGGGGTACGACCTCGATGCGAATCGAGTAGTGCTCATGGCGTGCGGTGACGGTATTCCCCTCCAGACTCGCCTTGATCGACGTCGGTTGCAGCATCCGCAGCAGGTCGCCAAGCGGCACACCCAGCGGACCGGTTTCATCCCGCCTTCTCCAGAGCATGTTGTCTCCCTGGTCAACGCGTAACCCCGTACCGCCCGGCAGCCTCCGCGTGCAGATCTCGAATCCTCTCTCGCAGCGATGGCGGTCCCACCACCTCCGCCTCCACACCGAAGCGCATCACGTCCATTAGCAGTTCACGATCGTCGGAGTACGGGATCTCGAGGTCGTAGCTGCCGTCCTCGCGTAGCGTGCCCCGCTGGAGCGGATGCCACCGTTCGGCGGCGACCCAGCGGGCCTGCTGCGGCGAGAAGCGGATGTGGGCCCATTGCACGGTGGGCCCGTCGAAGATTCCATAGCTGCCATCGAGGCGGGTGCGCAGCGTTTCCAGATCGACCTCCACGGCGGCGGTGTCGGTGATCTCCAGCACGCGCATCGCGTCGAGCGAGAAGACTCGGACGTCCTCCCGCAGATGGCACCACGCCTGCAGGTACCAGGCGTTCCGGTAGAACACCAGTGTCTGCGGCGACAGCTCGCGTCGCGTGGCTGCGTTGCGCAGCCGATGGAAGTGGTCCACGCGCAGCCGCCGGCGCTCCAGCACTGCATGCAGCACCGTCTGCATCGACTGCATGTCCGTCGCACGCGGCAGAGACGCCACGAGCCGGACGCGCCGCTGAATTGCCTCGACGCTGAGGCCGTGGGAAGTTGCGAACGCCGACAGGCGTGACCGCAGCGGCGCGAGGTGCTCGGCGAGCAGGCCTGCCTGCAGGGAGTCGAGCATCTCCGCCATCGCGAGCAGGGCCCGGATCTCGTCCGGGTCCAGCCACAGACCCGGCAGCTCGGTGCCGTCGCCGGGCGCCAGGCGGTAACCGCGCCCCGCGCGGTCCCACACGATGGGCACGTTGAGGCGGTCCCGCAGGTACTCGACGTCGCGGGTGAACGTCGCACGCGATACCTCGAGATCCGCGAGGAAGGCGTCGATCGGCACGACGGCGCGGGACGCGAGCAGGCGGCGGATGCGGTAGAAGCGTTCGGTGCGGTCCATGGTCCGGCTCCGAGCCCGCGCGCCGCGGCCCCGTCAGGAGTGGAAGAGACGACCGATCATCCACAACCAGTGACTCACCAGATGAGGCAGTGGGTGATCGAATGCGATGTTCCCGAGTCTACGCAACCGCGTTGCCACTGCCTCATCTGGTGAGGCAGTTCCAGTCGAATACTCCGTCAGGCAGATGCCCGCAACGTCGCCGCGTGCCGCCCTTCGGCGCACACCGGAACGCGCCGCCCGCAGGCCTCGGCACCGTCATGTCCAACACCTGAGACCGGAGCCCACCATGCGCAGACTATTCCTGACCCCATTCACCCTCGCAGCCCTGGCGGTTCCCGCCGCGAGCATCGCCGCCGACAACATCGGCCCCTACGTTGGTGTCGGGCTCGGCGTCGCGCGCGTCGAAGGTGATGCCCAGGAGGTCGCGAATTCCATCGGCGCGCCCAACCTGACGACGCTCGAGGTCACCTCGGGAACCGCCCGGCTCTACGGCGGGTATCGCTTCGACAAGCACTTCGGCATCGAGGCCCACTACGGCACGCTCGGCAACTACGAAGCGCGCGTCACGCTGCTCGCGCCGAACTCCGGCAGCATCACCGCCGAGGTCGACGCAAAGGCCTTCGGCCTGACCGCCAACGGCTACCTGCCCATCACCGGCGATACATCGCTGATGGCGAAAGGCGGCATAGCCCTTTGGGACGTCAAGTCCACGGGGAGTGGCTTCGGGGTGACCGTCTCCGCATCCGACACCGGCTGGACCCCGCTACTCGGCGTGGGCGTCATTACGAACCTCACACCGAACCTGCGCCTGCGTGCCGAGCTGGAGTACTTCAACAAGATCGGGAAGGAGAGCACGACGGGCGAGACGCGGGTGATCCTCGTCGGGGTGGGGCTGGAGCTGGGGTTCTGAGCTGCGTGCTCGTCGGAACGCACCTTCTGAACGCAGCGCGGGAACGGGCGAGAGCTTCGCCGGTTCCCGCCGCACGAAGTTCTCCACTGGAGGAACAGCGCATGAAGATATCGGTCGCCGCAGTTCTTGTCGCGCTGGTCTGCGCCGAGGCGAGTGCGGTATGTCCGTACGATCCGCAGTGCCTGGATAACCCCTACGGCGCTGGTAGCCCGTACAAGCCCGACGGGCTGATGAATCCGTACAGCGAGTACGGCAGCCCGTACAGCAATCGATCGCACACCAACCCATACGCCACCGACGCGCCGCGGTTGTACGACCAGGATGGCAACTATCGCGGGCGGCTGAGCGCCAACCCCTACGATCCCGAGTCCACGTCGAACCCGTATGGCCGCTACGGCAGCCGCTTCTCGCCCGACAGCATCAACAACCCGTACGGGGCGGGGAATCCGTATTCGGGGAAGAGGATCTATGTGGTGCCGGTGCGGTGAGGGGACGGTGAGGATGCAAAAGGGTAAACACGCTTGCCTCGGAATCCCGACCTGCACAGCTATCGCTGAACACCTCATGCCACGGGGGCAGCGCTGTTTGCGCGCCCGCCGTGTGTGCCTGACCGACACCGCGCCAACCTCTGCAGGTCCGATCGTTCCTGACTGTTCGAACGGGTCTGCCGCATCGTGGTGAAGGTACCCGCGCATCGCGCTGCCAACAGACGCGAGTTCCACCGCTGAAGCTGCGCTTCACCGGCGCTGCTTTCACTTCGTCATCGTTCCCAAGGATTGTCCACCGCAGTCCATGCTCGCTGGATCGCAAGCATTTGCGCGGGGTCGTAGGTTTTTGCCGGGCGTTGCAGTAAATTCGAGACCTCAAATAAAAAGAGGCTGGCAATGGCGATATCTCCGAGTGCCACGGTGGTTTCGCGCATCGCTCCTCAACCCACGGCGCCGCGCCATGCAACCCCCATCGCATGAGCGCCCCGCAGGCCTTGCCGTCGTGGATATCGCGGTCTGGACCCTCCGGTGCATCACCGGAACCTGCCGAAGCGAGCGGAATTTTTTTCGGCTCGCCGGCCCTGCAGACGTCGCGCCCGCCGGTCCGTATCGCGAGGCCAAGCTAAGGGCGGGAAGTTTTCCCGGAAGGCATCCCTACACCCGATATTGCAGCGAGCAGCCGCGCGTTGGTCTTCTGCGCCGTCGTCGGCTGCCCTCCATCCAGGGCGCCAATGGATAGGTCGAGATTCACCGAGTCGCAGCTTGCCGCCATCGGCCACGTCGCCGGGAATCTCCAGCTCATCGCCTGCGCGGGATCCGGCAAGACCGAGGTTGTTGCGCAACGGGTCGTGAAGCTCCTCAGCCCGGTCGCTCGTGACAGTGCGGGGTGTGCTCCCGAGAACATCGTCGCGTTCACCTTCACGGACAAGGCAGCCGCCGAGCTGAAGGAGCGCATCCACGCGCGGTGTCGCGAGCATCTCGGCACGGTCACCGGTCTTGCCAACATGTACGTCGGAACAATCCACGGTTTCTGCCTGGATCTATTGAAGTCGGAGGTTCCGAAGTACATGAAGTACGAAGTGCTCAACGAAGTCCAGCAAGGGCTCTTCGTCGACCGACATTCCAAAGTGTCAGGTTTGACGCAGAGCACTACCCTCGATGGGAAAGCTCTGAAGCGGTACGTCGACACACGCCACTACGTGTCGGCGATGACGATCCTGCGGGAGGACGAGCCCGTCGCGCCGTCGGTGCTCGACGGCAACTCGGTGGCGGCGAATCGCGGGATGTACGAACAGGTGCTGCATCAGAAGGGCTACCTCGACTACTCCGGGATTCTCAAGGAGTCCGTCGAGGAGTTGCGGAGGAATGGCGAACTGAGAAAGCGCCTGGCCGCCAGGATCCGCCACGTCATCGTCGACGAGTACCAGGATGTGAATCCCATCCAGGAGGCGGTCGTTGCCGAGTTGCATCGCCTCGGCGCCGGCGTGTGCGTGGTGGGCGACGACGACCAGACCATCTACCAGTGGCGCGGCAGCGACGTGCAGAACATCCTCACCTTCGATCGCCGGTACGACGACGTCGTGCAGGTCCGGCTGGAAGAGAACTTCCGGTCCAGCGAGGGCGTGGTCTCCGTGGCTCGCGAATTCATCCGGCAGCTCGTGCGGCGGCTGCCGAAGGAGATGAAGGCCACCGACGCGCAGGCGTACGACGTCGGCGACATCGTGGCGCTCGGTTTCGATTCCCCGGAGGAAGAGGCGCAACACATCGCAAACACCTGCCTCGCGTTGCGGGGCGTCGCTATTCGTGAGGGCGATGCCGAGCGCGGCATGTCGTGGTCGGACATGGCCATCCTGCTCCGATCCGTGCGGCGAGACGGCGACGTGATCATGCAAGCGCTCGACGCGGTCGGCGTTCCCTACGTGATCACCGGCATGGACAACCTCTTCCAGAAGGAAGAGGCCGAGGCGGCCCGCCAGCTCTTCTACTTCCTGGCCGGCACGGTGGATGAATCCACCCTGCGGAAGGCCTGGCAGGATGCACGTCTCGGCATTGCCTCGCGGGCGCTCGATCTCGCCATCGCGAACGCGGCGAAGGCACGGACCGACATGCAGGACGTCTCCATCGGGCAGTTCAAGGTCTACAACCTGCAGCGCCAGTTCATGGCGTTCCTCGAGAACGCGGGCATCCGGGAAGAGACCGTGCCGGACGGGCGAGGCGAGGTTGTGTTCTACAACCTGGGCAAGTTCAGCCAGGCGATCTCAGACTTCGAGAGCATCCACTTCCACTCGTCTCCCGTCGAGAAGTACGAGAGCTTCGCCGGCTTCCTTCAGTACCACGCCGAGAACGCCTACCCGGAAGGGTGGCAGGACAGCGCCTTCGTCAGCCCCGACGCCGTGCGGATCATGACGGTGCACCAGGCGAAGGGGCTGCAGTGGCCCACCGTCTTCATCCCGCAGATCGTGAAGAACCGGTTCCCCGCCAAGGGGGCTGGCGGCCGGACGGCCTGGCACCTGCTGCCGACGAACGCTTTCGCCAACAACGCCGCCCGCTACCGTGGCGGCATCGAGGACGAGCGGCGTCTCTTCTACGTTGCCGTCACGCGGGCGCAGAAGTTCCTCCACATGACGTGGGCGCCTCACGACGGCAACCGGATCGCCCAGGTGCCGTCGGAGTTCTTCAACGAGGTGCTGGCGTCGAAGTACGTGAAGCGCCGTGCCCAGGACTATGCGGACCGACCCCGTCGAGAGCCGTCGCCGAAGGCCTCCTTCGCCAACGTCACGCTCTCGTTCTCGGACATGAAGTACTTCTTCGAGTGTCCCTACCAGTTCAAGCTGCGCATTCTCTACGGGTTCAACGCGCCGTTGGACGAAGCGCTGGGATACGGCAAGTCGCTGCACGATGCGCTCGCCGAAGTGCACTCGCGGGCGTTGCGTGGCGAGACGGTCGACCCGGCAGAGGCCTCCGCGCTGGTCGGGCGGCATCTGCGCGCCCCCTACGCGTACCCGGCGCTGCGAGAACAACTGGAGCGTGCTGCCGAGAAGGTGATCTCTGGTTACATCCGGAAGAACGCCGCCGATTTCAAGAACCTCGAGTTTTCCGAGAAGGCCATCGAGATCGCCCTAGGAGACGGCGTGGCGGTCGCCGGCCGGATCGACCTCGTGCGTCGGGTCGACACGGGCGAAGTGACCATCGTGGACCTGAAGTCCTCCGATCGCGCCCAGGCGGAGGCCGTGACGGAAACCCAGCTTCACATCTACGCACTCGGGTACCAGGAGCTTACCGGGCGGCCGGCGGACTACGTCGAGATCTACGAACTGGATGATCAGCGCCAGAAGCGGCGTTCCGTCGATGACGAGTTCATCGACGACGTGAAGCGCGATGTCCGTGCTGCGGCCAACGCGCTCCGGCTGAACGCCCTGCCACCGAAACCGCACCGCAAGACGTGCAGGCAATGCGACTACTGCAATCTATGTTCGGTTGCCGTCGTGAACTGACGAGGGATGGGGATGAATCTCAAGCAAGTCCTGCTCGACTGCCTGGTGCAGGAGCAGTTGAAGGAGTTGTGTACCGAACTCGAACTGGAGGCGGACCGCCGTTCCACGGAATCCATGGTCAACGCCCTTGCGAGCGCGCGGCGCGCGAAGCCGGAGCGCCTGATCGAGAAGCTGGCGGTTGCACAACTGCGCGAGGTGCTCGCCGTCGTGGAGCTACCGACCACGGGTCGAAAGGAGGAGTTGGTCGAACGCCTGCTGGTGGCCGGCGGGCGCCGAGGTGACGCGGCCGATCCGCCAGCCCGCAGCACGTCGGGCAGCCGTCCGTCGTACACGGCAGGCACGCCGGTGCCACCGGTGCTTCCAGTGGATGCCACTGAAGGCACCGCTCAGTACCGTCACCTCGCCGAAGCCGTGCAGCGCCCTGACGCCGGCGTGCAGGACCAGTTCCAGACTCGCAAGCCACCGAAGACCTACCGCTACGACAGTTCGCTCGATCCCGCTCTTTCGTGGGACGAACAGCGCGAGCGCGACCTCGGCGAATGGCTACTGGGCTTGATCGTTCTCGCGGCGCGGGAAGGAGAACAGAAGGTGTTTGCCGACGCCCAGGTGTGGAAGGGCGGCGGTGTCCGTGTCGCCTCCCTCGCCGACGCGGCACGGCTGCTACAGGACATCTCGAAGCCCTTCCTGAACTGGACCGGGAAGGCCGAGCGCCACGAGATCCACATCCCCACCGTGCCGCTCTTCGTGCACGAGCGGCATTCCACCAAGGCAATCCTCGACGGCATCCGCCACCGCAAGGCGCGTGGGAAATCGCTGGACCTCTTCGGTGACCCGAAGATGGACATCCGGGAGAACCTCGAGGCCTACGAGCACAAAGGCCCGTGGCAGAACAGGATGATCCTTGGCGATTCCCTGTCCGTCATGAATTCGCTGCTCGAGTTCGAAGGGCTCGGCGGACAGGTGCAGATGATCTACATCGATCCGCCGTACGGGGTGAAGTTCGGCAGCAACTTCCAGCCATTCGTTCGGAAGCGTGACGTGAAGCACGGCGGCGACGAGGACATGACGCGCGAACCGGAGATGGTGAAGGCGTATAGGGACACGTGGGAGCTGGGGCTGCACTCGTACCTGACGTATCTGCGTGATCGGCTGGTAGTCGCCAGGGAGTTGCTGCACGAAAGTGGAAGCCTTTTCGTCCAGATATCGGACGAGAACGTTCACCATGTTCGAGAGGTGTTGGAGGAAGTCTTCGGAGACGCCAATTGCATTGCGCTCGTCACCGTGCGGAAGACGACCAGTGAAGGTAGTGCGATGCTTGGTTCAACGTGCGACTACTTGCTGTGGTTCGCGAAGGACAGGACTCGAACAAAGTACAGAACCATTTACGTTCCCCGGTCCGATGGGGCTGAAGCGAGATATGACCAAGTCCTCTTGGCCGATGGTTCCGTGCGACCGATCACCGAGCGCGAGAGGGAAGGTGTTGAATCACTTCCGATTGGCGCGCGCGCTTTTCAGGCTGACAACATGACCAGCTCCCGCCCGGCCGGTGATGGTGATGTTCGAGAGTGGAAATGGAACGGGATGTCGTTTAGTCCGGGCGCGGGTACGTTCAAGACGAATGCAGACGGGCTGGAGAAGCTCGCCAAGGCCAACAGGCTGCAGATGTCGGGAAACGGAAAGCTTCGGTACCGAAGATTTCGAGAAGATTTCGGCTTTGCTCCGCTAGCGAATCTATGGAATGACATCAGTGGTGCAGTGCAAAGTCGATCCGATCCAAAGATCTATGTCGTGCAAACAAGCACTGCTGCAATTCAGCGATGCATGCTGATGAGCACGGATCCTGGTGATTTGGTACTCGATCCAACCTGCGGTTCCGGTACTACTGCATACGTGTCAGAAAATTGGGGCCGCCGCTGGATCACGTGCGATACATCCCGCGTTCCGCTGGCCCTTGCTCGTCAGCGGCTGCTGACAGCCACGTTTCCGTACTATGACTTGAAGTCACCTCAGGCAGGTCCACAAGGTGGATTTGTCTACAAACGAAAACACAATCGCAAGGGGGAAGAGGTCGGTGGACTCGTTCCCCATATCACGCTGAAGTCCGTAGCCAACGACGAACCGCCCGCGATGGAGGTGCTCGTCGATCGCCCCGAAGAAGTGTCCGGTGTGACCAGGGTGGCAGGTCCGTTCGTTGTCGAGGCGACGATCGCGCCGGTGCAACCGCTAGAGGCCGATGGCGATGACTCCTCGACGGGAGGAGATGTCACCCAGCACCTTCAGAGGATGACGGAGGTGCTCCGACAGTCGAAGACGCTGCGTCTTCCTGGCAACCGCGAACTCACGTTAGGCGACGTGCGGCGGACCGTCGAGACGGAGTACATCCACGCGGAGGCAAAGGAGGGCGACAAGCGCGTCGCCATCGTCTTCGGACCGCAGGACGGCGCAGTGTCAGCCACGCTGGTCTACGAGGCAGGCCGCGAGGCCCACTACTTGCGCTTTGACCGCCTGTATTTCTTCGGCTTCGCCGTCGAGCCGAACGCGCGCGCCATGATCGACGACGAGAAAAAGCTGCGCATCTCTGCCTCGTACGTGGCCGTGACACCGGACGTCGCGATGTCCGACCTTCTGAAGACCTCGCGCTCGTCGGAGATCTTCTCCGTCACCGGGCTGCCCGACTTTGACGTGCGAAAGGCCAGGAAGAAGGGCCCGGACGGACAGGCGCTGTACGAGGTGGAACTGAACGGGCTGGATCTCTTCGACCCGGCAACGATGGACACCGAATCGGTCGATGGTGCGAGCGTGCCCTGCTGGATGCTGGATTCCGACTACGACGGCCTCAGCTTCTACGCGACGCAGGTTTTCTTCCCGAAGACGGGTGCGTGGGACAACCTGCAGCGTTCGCTGCGGGCCACCTTCGACGAGTCGGTCTGGGAGCACCTCGCCGGTACGGTGAGTGAACCGTTCGCGTTGGGTGACCGGCGACGCGTCGCGGTGAAGGTGATCGACGAGCGGGGCAACGAGCTGCTGCGCGTGCGCGACGTGACGGAGTAGACGGCATGGCGCAGATCAATGCCGTCGAGAACCCGATCATCAATTCGCCGTACGACGCGCCCCAGCACCATTGGCACATCGAGGAAGGCAAGGCGCCCGAGAAGCGGCCGGGACGACGACCCGCGAGTTATTTCCTGCGGGTTCCAGAACGCGCCGCCCGGGGCCGCCGTGTCCCCGGGCAGGTGCCGCTCTTCGACGAAGAGGCCAAGGGCTCGGAGTACCCGCTCGACCTCGCGAACCTGCTCCGCCAGCGAGTCGAAGAATGGCGGCTCCGGAGTTATCAGGGCGCCACGCGGGTCAGCCGTGAACTGATCGAGCTCTGGCGCTCTCCCGACCGGGTGCAGCCGCTCTTCTACGCACAGCTCGAGGCAGCGGAGACGGTGATTTTCTTGGTGGAGGGACCTGCCGACCTGAAGCAAGGGATCGACGTGCCACTCGATGTGCCCGGTCCGGCAGCGAAGGAAGCCGGTTATCGCGCCTTCCAGCGCTACGCCCTGAAAATGGCCACCGGGTCCGGGAAGACGACCGTGATGGGGATGCTCGCCGCGTGGTCGATCCTCAACAAGGTGGCGAACCCCCAGGCGCCCGAGTATTCGGACACGGTGCTGATTCTCTGCCCGAACATCACGATCCGCGATCGGCTGCAGGAACTCCAGCCGGAGCGCGACGAACTGTCGCTCTATCGCACGCGGGATCTCGTGCCCGTGCATCGCATGACGGACCTGCGTCGGGGCGAAGTGTTCGTCACGAACTGGCACAACCTCGAGCGTCGCGAGATCGGCGACGTCAACGGCCAGTCGGCGCGCGTGGTGAAGCGCGGCACTCCCGTCGATTCGATGCGGACGATTAAGGTTTCACCGACCGTCTCCGCCGAGGATATCCGCCACCAGGCGACCGTCGGTGCATTCCAGATCCTGAGCGTGGAGACGCGCCGCGACGGCACCGAGAAGGCATTCGTGGTGCGGGAGACGCGGTACCAGGAGAGCGACGCTGCGTTCCTGAAGCGGATCCTCGGTGGCCGCAAGGGCCGCAGTTCGTCCATCCTCGTGATGAACGACGAGGCACACCATGCCTACCGTCGCGGCACCACCGATGGTGAGGAGCAGTACGCACTTGACGACGAGACCGCCGACCAGAACGCCCGCGAGGCGACCGTCTGGATCGAGGGGCTGGACCGCATCAACAAGACGCTCGGCGGGCGGGGCAACGGCATCCGTCTGTGCGTGGACCTGTCGGCCACACCGTTCTACATACAGGGCAGCGGCAACGAGGTCGGCAAGCCGTTCCCGTGGATCGTGTCCGACTTCAGCCTGCTCGAAGCCATCGAAGGTGGCCTGGTCAAGGTGCCCCAGCTTCCGACGGAGGACGGGTCGGGCGACGAGGTGCCGCGGTACTTCAACATCTGGCGGTGGGTGCAGCGGCAGGCACAGATCGACGGCCTCATCGGCCCGGTGACCGTGACTGAGGTGATGCGTTACGCCACGGCACCGATCGTGACGCTGGCGGCAGGCTGGCGCGAGACATTCCAGGTCTGGCGGACCCGCTTCACCGAAGGGCAACGACGCGACAACGTACCGCCGGTGTTCATCATCGTGTGCCGGGATACTACGATCGCGAAGGCACTGTACGCATGGCTCGCCGACGGCGACGCCCAGTATGGCGCCGGTGTGCCGGAGTTCCGCAACGAACCGGGCCGCGAGATGACGATTCGCATCGACAGCAAGGTCGGTGAGGACATCGCCGCCGGTGGCAGCGACGACGAGAACCGCCGACTACGCTTCGCGCTCGAGACGATCGGCCGGACGGAATGGCCGGGGCGGCGGGTACCAGAGGATTACGCATCGCTCGTCGAGCGCAATAACCGGAAGGCGCTGGAGGACGAAGACAGCGGGCGCGTGACGCTGAACCCCGACGTCCCGCCTGGCCGCGACATCCGCTGCATCATCTCCGTGTCGATGCTCTCCGAGGGATGGGATGCCACCACGGTGACCCACGTCGTCGGGTTGCGGGCATTCGGGTCGCAGTTGCTCTGCGAGCAGGTGGTCGGGCGCGCACTGCGCCGCACCTCCTACGCCGTCGATACCACCACCGGCCACTTTACCGAGGAGACGGCGCAAATCTTCGGGGTGCCGTTCGAGCTCATCCCGTTCAAAGTGGAGGGCGGGAAGCCTCAGCCGCCTTCCCCACCCGCGAATCACGTCTACGCCGAGCGCGACCGGGTCGAGTACGAGATCGAGTTTCCGGTCGTGGAGGGCTACCAGGACCCGGGCGTCATCCAGGTAAAGGTGAACTGGGACCGCATCGGCGATCTCATGCTCGACCCGGAGAAGGTGCCGGACGATGTACTCCTTCGAGGCCTGACCGCCCAGGACGGGCGCCTCAGTGCGTACGGCCCCGGCGCTGCCGTGCGCGTGAATCTGGAGGCATGGCGGCAGGGCATCCGCATCCAGCAGGTCGCGTTCGATCTCGCGAAGGTGCTCGCGCAGAAGTGGATCGCGGATCGCGGCGATGCGATCCCCGTGCACCGGCTGTTTCCGCAGATGCTCCACATCGCGAATCGCTTCATCGATGAACGTGTGGTGCCGCTGGGATCACGCACCAGGCAGGACCTCGCAATCAACCCCTACTTCGGCGACGCGGTCGCGCGGCTGCTCAACGAGATGGAGACGGTGGACGGAGGTGGCGACAGCCAGGAGAAGCCGGTCCTCGCGCCTGGCGCCGCGGCGATCCGATCGACCGGGATGGTGAACTTCCATACGGGCAAGGATCTGCACGAGGTGACGAAGTGCCACCTGAACATGGGAGTCTTCGACAACGACTGGGAACGCGATGCCGCGCGGCTCATCGCTGCCTGCCCCGCCGTACGGTCGTGGGTCAAGAACGACCGGCTCGGGCTGCTGATTCCATACCGCAAGGAAGGCGTCTCCAAGAAGTATGTGCCGGACTTCGTGGTCGAGTTCAACGACGGAAACTACATGCTCGTGGAGATCAAGGGGCAACTGGGCGACGCCATGATCAAGAAGACAGCGGCGGAGCGGTGGTGCCGTGCGGTGACGAACGACGGGCGGTTCGGGAAATGGCGTTATGCGCTGTGTTTCGGGGCGGAGGAGTTGCGGGAGGTGCTGGCCAAGGTCTAGGCGGAATCGCCATGGAGTGAATGTGTAGCCCCGGCCATCGGGCGAAATTCGGCAAGGCCGGGCTTTCGATGAGAAATGTCTGGGGGACGAGTTTTCTTCAGTGCTGCACAGGGCAGGGAACTGGAATCGAATCTGGGGGTATCGATTGAAGCTTGCATGCCGTCGTTCCGAAGTATGTGATCGCCACGATTCGGTGGCTGCACGTCCACTGTTCCACCGGCGCCCCAACCACCCCCGTCGGATCACGATCGAGGCCTCGATGAAGGCCACCACTGAACAGGGAGTGTTGGAGTGACAAGCTTCGAGAACCTCGGCGAATCCGTCTACTGGACCGGCGGCTTCCTGGCTGGCTTTTTCCTGCTGTTCCTTTTCGGGTTCCTGTTTCGCGGAATCTGGCACTGGTGGCGGCTGTGGCGCGCCCTTCGTGCGCTGAACAATCTGGCGCCGAATGCCTCGCGCGAAGATCTGCGAGACGTATTCGCTCGCGACCGCGCTCTGAAGCATCTCTGGAAGGAGTACGAAGACACGCTTCACGAGCAGAGCGAACTGCGGAACGGAATGGTTGTGACCCTGGCCACCCGGTCGACGATGCCGGCAGAGGCCTACTTCAACACCCAGTCGATGGTCGACGGGCGTCTGGGCACCGAGTTCTTCAAGCACTTCCCGGGCATCTTCACTGGTCTCGGGATCATCGGTACGTTTGCGGGCCTCATCAAAGGCCTGAAGCAGTTCCAGGTCAGCGAGGACGCGGAGATTGCCCGCGAGAGTCTCAAAGTGTTGATGCACGAGGTCGGTTCGGCTTTCCTCGTCTCTGCCGCCGCCATCACTACCGCCATGGCTGTGACATTTCTCGAGAAGCTGCTGCTGTCGCGCCTGTATGCGACTGCCGAAGCGATTTCGCACGCCATCGACGCAAGGTTCGAATCCGGCGCCGGCGAGGAGTACCTCTCCCGCCTGGTGAAGGCGTCAGAGGAGTCGGCCAGTCAATCGAAGATGCTGAAGGACGCCCTCGTGAAGGAACTGGGCGATCTACTTCGGGAGGTGACGGCCTCGCAGGTGGCGAGCAATACCCAGTTGCATGCCCGCCTCGGCGAGCAGATCACCGATGCCGCGAAGGTGCAGGTGGATGCGTCCCGGGAGGGCAGCCGGAGTCTCGCCGATACCCTCGACAAGACGATCCGCGACGCCCTCGAGGACCCGCTGCGCAAGCTCGCAGATTCGGTCGTACGTGCCAGCGGGGACCAGAGTAGCGCTGCGGTCAAGATGCTGAACGACGTCATGACGAGCTTCAGCCAGCGGCTGAACGACCTCTTCGGCAGCCAGATCAGCGGCCTCAACGACCTGAACCGGCAGACGGCAGAAGCCATGCAACAGGCGGTCTCCGCCCTTCATACGCTTGTCGGGAACCTCGAGGCGAAAGGCAAGGAATCCACCGACTCCATGGCGGCCACGATGGGGGACGCCGTCCGCTCCATGGAAGAGCGTCAGGCCGCCATCAATGCGCAGATGATCGAGTTCGTGGAGCAGATTCGAGAGCTGACCGGCGCATCCCAGAAGCAGACTGCGGAGAAGCTCACCGCGACTCTGGACGCCCTGGGCGAGCGGGTAACGGCGCTGATCGACTCGCTTGGTGAGTCGACCCGCAAGGCTCGCGATGAGCAGAACGCGCGTGAGGAGGGCACGGCAAACCGGCAGCGGGATCTCATGACAAACCTAACGGGCAGTGTCGACGAGGCCGTCAAGCAGATGGCTGCCGCTGCCCGACTCATGGCGGAGAGCGTCTCGACGCTGTCGACAGTCACCGGCAAGGCGACCGATGGGTTGACCTCGGGCGCTGCGCGCATCGATGCCGCTGCCACAAAGTTCTCGTCCGCGGGGGCGCAGGTCGGTGGGGTCATGGAACAGGCCACCAGGGCGACGGCCAAGCTCACGGAGACCACGGGCGCCCTGACCACGAGCGCAGCGGCGCTCCAGGAGTCGCTCCGCGACTACAAGGCCCAACGCGAGGCGCACGTTGGCCTCATGAGTGATGTTCGTTCGATCGTGGAATCGGCGAAACAGCAGGCGCTCTTGAGCGACGACGCGCTGAAGCGGATCGAGAAGTCCGCCAACTCCCTCAGCACCGCGCATGACGAGATCAACAAGTATCTCGACGGCGTGAGCACCGTTCTGCAGGAAGCCACCGATTCCTTCAGCAACGCCGTCGTTTCGACGCTCGGCAAGGTCAATACGGAGTTTCACCAGAAGCTCACGCACTCCGTCGGACTCCTCTCGTCGACGATCCAGGACCTCGAAAGCTCGCTCAACCCCAGTCCTCAAAAGAAGTAGACGATGCTCGGCACGCGGATTGTCATCAAGCGAGGTGGGCGCGACGAAGCGGAGAAACCGTTCTGGATCTCGTTCGCCGACCTCATGACCGCTCTCATGGTTCTCTTCCTCGTGGTCATGGGGGTCGCCCTGCTGGCCGTCACCAAGACAGTGACGGAACGCGAAAAGATCGAAGAGCAGCACCGGAAGGATATCGAGGAGATCCTGAAGAGATTCGAGGATGCGTCAGACAGGTACGACGGAATCCGCATCTACAAGGACCGGCAGGTGATCGACTTCGGTGACCGGGCACGATTCGCGGTGGACGAGTGGCGGCTCACGCCGGAACAGGAAAGCGTGCTCCGCCAGTTCGTGCCCGAGATCATCACCCTCGCCAACAGCGAACTCGGGCGCCGGATACTCAAGCGCATCGTCGTCGAGGGTTACACCGACCGGACCGGAACGTATCTCGGCAACCTGAACCTCAGTCTGCAACGGAGCCAGAGAGTCCTCTGCGTCATGTTTGCCACGAGCGGACCGAGCCTTCTCTCCGACGATCAGAAACTCCAGGTGCGCAACCTGTTCCTCGTCGGTGGCTACTCTTTCAATGCTGCGAAGGACACCGACGAAGCCAGCCGGCGGGTCGAGATGCGGCTGGAATTTCTCGGCCCGCTCGAGGAGCGACCTGTGCCTCCCGAGGTCACCAGTCGTTTCGGGGAGTGTGCACTGCGATGAGTGCGCTCGAACGCCTCACAGCACGGCTGCGACGTCTCGAAGCCGCCGATCTCGACCGCATCGCCGTCGATTCCGGTATCGACACCCTGATCGAACGCCAGACGGCGATCGCAAAGGGCGCAGGCGTGGGCGAGGTGCCTGTCGACCTGATGCAGCGGGCGGTGAAGCAGTACTGGGATTTCCCGGAACTCTCGAACCTGAAGGATGCAAGGCTCGTGTCCTACGGCCTCTGTGTTCCCGTTCGCCCGAACGGGCCGTGCATCCTCGAGGATGGGAGGCGATTCAATGCACTGTTGTCGAAGTCCACTGGCGTCGACCAATGGATCGACGCACCTCGTGCGTATCGAAGGTGCTACCAGGGTCTTCTGCGCAGCTACTTCGCATATCCCCAGGACCTCGAAAGTACCTCGACTGATGGCAGGCGGCACTGGTCGATACTTCGCGACTATCTGCGGACGAGGGTCGATCGCATTCTCGCGGGCGGTATCGAGCCTGACTGGGCCGTTGCCGCAACCGACCATAGCGACGTGCTCGGCACCTCGCCGTGCGCTCGATACGCCGGTCCGATGCTGAAAGGTGACGACGAGGGCATCCGTCACCTTCGTGAACAACTGGGCATCGTCGAGGACTCGTGGTTCGTTCGGGAACTGATCCTTTCGCAGGTTCAACGGGCGACGACTCTGACGGACGATGTATTTGTCCAGTTGTTGCCGCGATTGCTTGAACTGCTCGAGCAGACGCCACTGCTGCGGGATCGGGGGCTCACCCTTCTTCTCGATCGGTACGTGAAGGTGCCGCTGCTACCCCTTCACCAGGGATTGCGAGATTCCGCTGTCGACTGGTGGAAGAACCCGTGGTTGCCCTCCAACGAGAATCGGTGGGGTGGCGTGGTTCCGAAAGCCCGCGACATGGTGGCCGACTGGTTGAAGAGCGAGTTCGTTGTCGCTTTCTTCGAGAAACTCGCGAAGGACGGGACAGGCGATCGCCAGCGCGCCAACTTCTGGCTTCGGTACGTCAAATCGATGGACAACATCCAGTTCGTACTAGGAGCTACAGCGCAGCATTCGAGAGACAAAGACTTCCAACTACTGCGCAGGAAGATGCAGGGGCTCATCACCCCTCTCATGGATGGGTCGGCGGACAACAATGCCTTCGTGATGACGATGGGCAACCTAGTTGCAGTGGAGTTTGGTTCCAAAGGAAATGCCTTCTACGGATACGAGGCTGACGACGCAGTCCCTTTCGATCTCTCGAAGCCCGTCTACACGGCGAAGAATGTTCGGAACTCTCTCAAGCATGACTCGCGTTCACTGTGGATGAAACACCAGGGCGGCATTCACGGATGGGAACGGTGGGAGGACATGTTCGAAGCAACGCTCAGGAAGGAGTTCGGCCTTGTCCCTGGGGCGGGTCAACAGGAAGTGCCGCGTTCGCCGCGGCCAGAGCAGGCACCGCGTGACAACACGCCCCCAGCACCCGGGCGAAGTGACGGGATACTGCCCTACAGCCGAGCGCAGTTCATCGCGTTTGTCGCCGCACGTCGGATCAGGTTCGAGGACCTGACTCACAAGAACGGGAATCTTTGGGCCTACACGAATGATCGAGACGAACAGGTGAACAAGGTGCTCGTTGCGTGGAAGTTCACCTACAAGCCCGGGAAAGGTTGGTGGCGTCCATGAGGATGACCGCATGGCACTGACGTTCTTCAAGAGAGCAACTACACCTCCGCAAGCTACGTGGCGACGAGGCTGGACTGGAGATGGCGTCGTGCTGGATCCCAATGGACCCGGCACGCCGCTCCAGGATCCGCTCCTCCTGGGCTTCGTCGCGCAGTTGCGTGACGATGGATTGCTGAGCGACGTCGATGACCGCGCCACCATCGGGTGGGACGCCTTGTTCGAGGCACTAGCGCAGCCCGGCTATGTGGGGTTGTCGGATGCGCTGCTCCTGCCTCCCCATACCGACCTGTCCCCGGCGCTCCTGAGTGCCAACTCACTGACCGATCCCGACTTCGCCGTGGCGATCGACGGATGGCGCCATCCGTCGGGCCGACGCAAGGATCCGTCATCGATCGGTGCGGTGCTGCAGGTCGATGGTCGCGAGGAGCTGATGCGCCCGGATCAGTGGCGACTCGTCTCGGCGGTGATCGCGTTTGCGAACAGGTCGCCGGAATCACGGCACGATCTCACCCATCGACTGGAATGGGGGCGGCTCCGCCGACTCGCGCAAGCCGCAGGCGCACGGCTGGACGACTTCCTCTACCGATCCGTCGTCCTCACCCCCGAGCGACTGTCGATTGCCTTGCGGAAATCGGCGGACGTCTCCGACGACACGGTGATCGAGATCTCACCCCTCTTCGAGGGCGCGCCGGCCGACTGGCTCGAGCGATTCGACGCGATGCGCGGCATTCCGGACCGGTACGACATCGTGACCGAGGAGGGGATCGTGCAGGTGCTAGTGTCGTCCAAGGTCCGCACCGTGCTCGAGGAGATCAAGCGATTGCCGGGCCGGCGCGTGGCCGGTGCCCGGGCCCAGGCATTCCTCCTGAATCCGTTCGCTGCGCTCGGCGACGATGCACGCGATGTCATTGTCGAAGGAGAGTTCGAGCAGGCGCGCGAGGAAGCCGGGCTGCACTACGAACGATTCGTCCCGGTGGTCGAGCGTGACGATCGCGGATTCCCGCACCAGGTGGGTCTGCTCATCGAGACGGCGTCCATGGCGGGACCGATCTCGTCGCAGACACACTGGTTCACGGATGAGTCGCTCGCCGCATTCGTGAGGAAGCTGGGCTGGTCGATCGAACGCGGTTTTCCCCTGGTTGCATGGGACGGGTTCGACCTCGAACTGCAGGGCGATGCCGAGGACCACCTGAGGTTGCTGACCGAGGTGCTCGAGGCGCGGCACCACCCGCCGCCTCTGATCACCTATGAGCAGGTGCACGATCTCTCCGCCTACTCGTCGCGGGTCGAGGCCATCGGCGTCGACAAGCCGTACTACTCGCCCTACATCGCTAGCAAGAAGAAGGACTGGTTTCCCGAGAACGTGATTCCGCTCATCGCCTTCACGCCCGAGGGCGAGACTGATCCGGTGGCCGTCCCCGTGACGCCGGAAGCCATCGAGCGACTTCGGAAGGCGGTAGCGAAGGCGGAGGAGTCCGGCGTCGCGGCGGTGACGGTGCCGTGGCTGCCCAAGCCGATTCCGGTGAATGAAGCGACGAACATCGTCGAGACCTTCGACAAGGTCTTGGGCGAGGTCAAGGCGCGTCGGTTCGTTCCCACCGAGCCTGCCGTCGACGAGAAGCAGCCAGATGGTCCGAAGAAGCACCTCATCCTGCGTTCCAACATCCAGACCCTCGACTACGCCGAGCACCGCAAGGACGCACTCGAGGCGGACCCCGGTGAACCCGAGATCCCTGTTGCACTGCGGCCTGACTTCCCCCTTTTGCCCCATCAGTGCGACGGCGTCGCCTGGCTTCAGCACCTCTACCGGTCGCGGGATGCACAGCAGGTGCGCGGCGCCGTTCTCGCCGACGACATGGGTCTCGGCAAGACGTTGCAGTTGCTGACGTTCATGGCGTGGCTCACCGAGCAGCACCCCGGAATCGATCCCATGCTGGTCGTCGCGCCGGTGTCCCTGCTCGAGAACTGGAAGCAGGAGAAGGAGAAGTTCTTCCAGTCGGAGGCGCTGCCGCTGCTCACAGCCTACGGGGAATCCCTCGCGCCGCTGCGCGTTCCGAAGGAGGCGATCGATCAGCGACTCCGTTCCGAGGACGGACTCGTGAGGTTCTTGAAGCCCAACTGGATCGGCGGTGCCAAGCTGGTGCTGACGACCTACGAAACCCTTCGGGATCTCGAGTTTTCGTTCTCATCGCAGCGGTGGTCCGTGATGATCTGCGACGAGGCGCAGCGCATCAAGAATCCGGCCGCCATGGTCACCCGTGCTGCCAAGAAACAGAACGTCGCCTTCAAGATCGCCTGTACCGGCACGCCAGTCGAGAACACCTTGGCGGACCTCTGGTGCCTGTTCGATTTCGTGCAACCGGGTCTGCTCGGTGCACTCGACGACTTCGGCCGACGCTACCGCAAGCCCATCGAAGCGAGGTCCGACGAAGAGAAGGCGCGGGTCGAGGAACTGCGTTCACGGATCTCCCCGCAGATACTCCGGCGGACGAAGGCAGAGGTCGCGAAGAATCTCCCTGAGAAGATCATCGTCGAGGCGTGTCGGCAACTGCAGATGTCCCAGGCGCAGCGCCATCTCTACGGCAATGCGATCGAGTCGTTCAGGAAGCGGGGCACGGAAGAGGCGAAATCGCCCTTCAAGAACCACCTCGGGCTACTGCATTACCTCCGCCTGATCTGCACGGATCCGCGACATCACGGGCAGCCTGCCCTTCTGCCGGATCCGCTTATCGAATACCGCGCAAAGTCGCCCAAGATGCACTGGCTGCTGGATCAACTGCACGCTATCCGCACGCAGGGCGAGAAGGCCATCGTCTTCTGCGAGTTTCGAGACATCCAGCGTCTGCTGCAGCACTACATCCGGGAGGTGTTCGACCTCTCGCCGGTGATCATCAACGGCGACACATCGGCCTCGGAAGCGAATGCCAACAGTCGCCAGAAGCAACTTCACGAGTTCCAGAAGAAGCCCGGCTTCGGCGTCATCATCCTGTCGCCGATCGCGGTGGGCTTCGGCGTGAACATCCAGGCCGCGAACCACGTCATCCACTTCACGCGGACTTGGAACCCAGCGAAGGAAGACCAGGCCACCGACCGGGCGTATCGCATCGGCCAGACGAAGAACGTCCACGTCTACTACCCAGTCGTCCGCGCCCGGGATTTCCAGACGTTCGATGTGATTCTGGACAAGCTTCTGGATCAGAAGCGCGAACTCGCGAGCGACATGCTGAACGGGTCTGGTGATATTGCTGCAGGGGAGTTTGTGCTTGGGGAGTTGGGAGAGGGAGCTGCGGTGGGCCGTTGAGTTCTTGCTCGTGAGGAGGCTGGTGACGAAGTGCGGCTGGAGTATGGCGAGCACTTGCTTGGTCCCGCTTCCAGGTACTCCTGTGAAGTGCTGGGCTCCCAAATGACGTCGATAAGCCGTTTGATTCGAATGGCAGGAGTCATGAGGGAGCGATTCGTCGCGGGTGGCGATTCGGACTGAGCACAATCGAGAACAGCAGATGAACATCTTCTTCGACACCGAGACGACAGGCGTCAATTCCAGTACCGATCGCGTTGTTCAGATAGCGTGGGTGGTGACCGACGATCACGGGTACGAACACTCGCGCGGAAACTACATCATCAAGCCAGAGGGGTTCGTCATCCCGCAACGCGCTTCGGCAATTCACGGAGTTACTACAGAGCGCGCGCAACGCGAAGGTCACCGTCTCGCAGATGTCCTGGCGACATTCGGGCGTTCTACAGCCTCAGCGATTCGTATCGTCGCGCACAATGCAAAGTTCGATGTCGCGATGATCGATGCGGAATGCCGACGCGTCGGCGCTTCGTGGCGGTCTGAAAAGACTGAGGTTGTTTGCACCATGTTGTCGTCCGTTGAGTTCTGCTGTCTACCGAACCCATCCGGTCGAGGTGGATACAAACGTCCCTCGTTGCAGGAACTGCACAGCCGTCTTTTCGGGCGCAGTTTCGAGGGTGCGCACGACGCGCTGGCTGATGCTTCGGCATGCATGCGCTGCTATTTCGAGCTGGTGCGCCTCGGCGTGTTGGTTACGGACGAAAGCCATCCCGATCCAGGTGTCTCGTCTCCGCTGCCCACGCCGCGGAGCGATATTCCGAACGATGTGCGACCCGGGAGGCAAACCCACGCGCAAGATGGAGAGCCTAGGAGGCAAGTTGTCCAAGAGGTCGAGCGCGGCGTGATTGCAGATGAATCGCTGTGGGCAGAGGCCTTCGCGAAATCAGACGGTGATGACGGCAGAACGACGGCTACGTACATTGAGTGGCGCTCAGACATTCTCTCTGGGTACCGCCAGCCAAGTGCCAATTCAGTCTTCTATAAACGCGTGATGGAGGAACTCGCAGCGGGGCGAATTGACGCGGCACTGTGGTCGACGGCCGGCCAGAAGTCTCCCCCGAGTGACGCCGCAGTCGAAGCGCGCTACGTTTTGCTGCGCGTCGACGAGCTCAAACGCCGCACGGACGCCGGTGTTTCTGAGACGCATACTGATCCGTCGGTCGACGACCTGTTTGAGGCGGGGTGCCGACCGATCGACTGCTGGTGCCGCTATTTCGCCAAGGCAGTAGATCTCGCAGTTGCACTCGTCATCTGGGAAATTGGTTTTGCCCTGCTCTTACGAGCGTCACCGCCAATTGCTATTGAACTGGCGTCCACCGGGTGGATGGGAGATTGGCTGGGATGGTCCGTGACCTGGGTGGTTGTCGAAGTACTCAGCCTGACCTTCTCGGGTACGTCTGTTGGAAGGATGGCGATGGGCATCAGCATCGAGGCTCTCTATCCAAAGGTTCTCGCTGACGGGAGATTCATGGAAGTGGTTCAACGTACGTTTTCTGTATATGTGCGAGGGTTGTGGTGCCTCCTCCCGGTGCTTGTGTTGTTCGGGTGTCTTTCCGGCTACAACCAGCTCAGGAAGCATGGAATCACTCGGTGGGACGATGACTTGAATCTACGCGTCGTCTATGGTTCTTCTGGACTGGGAAGAATCGCGCTTGCTTCAACTTTCATAGTTTTCGCCGTGCCGCTTCTGCTCACGATCATTTCAGAGGGTAACGTTCAATTTGTTCGCAGCTTGGCGAATGCCCGAGGTGGGTCGTTTTAGAGAATGAGTGCGGGCTGTCGTTCGTTCGCTGGTGCACATCTGGAGCGACCAAGTTCTTTGCTGTTCCCGATCGACCGAGGCGCGATGGCGTGGGTTTGTATTCATCTGGTGTCGTTGTTGGGCACTCAGAACCGCAACCTGATTGGGGTGGGTTTCGGCGGCTTATTGAACAACGCGATCATCACGTGATCGACCGCGTTCACCGGCAAGCAGGGCCTCGATAGCCGCGCTCAGCTTGGCGCACGGATGCAAGGCCATCGCCGGCGTCGTGCCCGCGCCAGCACTCATTCGTGTGACCGCAGCCCTTGGTCATCTCGTTCACCGGCATGGGCGTCCGACGTGACCAGCGCCGCGTACGGATGTAACCGAAGCTCGGGGAGACCACCTCGCGTCGCGACGACGATCGCGTTTTGCCCGAAGGCGAGCATCCAGTCGTCGAGTTCGTCGTCCGTCGCGTCGAAGATCGCGATGCTGGTCTCGGAATCCCACTTACCTGCGGCGTCGCGCCCCTCTCCGAAGAGCATCCGGCGTCCGGCGGCCTCGACAACGCCACGGAGGACTTCGTGGCGCCGAAGGTTCTCCTCCTTCGAGAGCGGAATGCTGAAGGGGTTGAAGGCCGTGACAACTGCTAGCTTGTCCCACGGGAGCATCAGAGCTTGAATCACCTCGGGGACGGGGTGTCCAATGCGGATCACCTCTTTCCCTCCGGGTGCCTCGACTTCGTAGTGGGTGGCTTCGTAGGCGGCGATCAGCTCGGGAGATATCCGAATCAGTTCGTCTTTGTCGGTGGTGGTCACGGTTCGTTCTCCCGCGCTGCGCTATCGCTGGCGGGAGCTTTTGGCGGCAATGCAGTGAGCCCCCACAGTCGCGGGTCCACGCCTCTTGCGGGCCGCGTTGACCGGCTCTTGCCGCGGGGCGGCAGGATGTTCGGTGCAAAGCCAGAACAGTCCTCGATGGTAGCTAGGCCGGTCAACCTGCCACCGTCAGGCGAAATGTCGTCAGTGCGAATTGCAGTCATGGTTTTCCAAACTTTTTCGCTGCCGTGATCGTCTTCTCCTTGAAACTGCAGAAGTAGTACTCGTAGGTCGAGGACATTCCGGGCGCGCTTTCAGGGGACGCCGTCAGACTTCCATCCGCGAGCGAATCGACCTCGTCGAGCAGTTCGTCGAAGAACTCTGCCTCATCGGCGTCTTCGCCCTGCTCGTCCATGATGTCCGACCAGCGGTCATTGAAGACCTTGTAGAGAGCGCCGCCTTCGGCGGTGCGGAAAGTCGTGTCCACAACCAGCAGCAAGTGGTCGCAACTATCCGTCGAATTGCAGTAAGGACAGCGTATTTCGCAGTCCTCTTCGGCGTCCTGATCTCCTGTCTCCGTTGCATCCAAGTTTGATCGGGCGAAGGCGATCGCGGAGTCCTCGTCCAGGAAGTAGCCAACTGGGTCGTACTCCAACGCCCAGACCCAGTACACACCGTGATAGCTCTTAACTTGTACGGGGTAGTCGTCGTGCGGCTGACGAATTCGCCCCGACCAGACTCCTTGGGATTCGTTGAGAATCGAATCGACCAGTAAGTCATGAATTGTGGCGCCGAGGTCTCCTTCGAATCGGCCAGCCTTCATCTGCTCGAGCGCTTCGCGAAACACCCCAGTGCCGACCGCGCTCTTGAGCAGCGATTGCACTGCGCGACTCTTGGCCAGCACCGTACACGCCGCATCAAGTCCCACGCACTTCGATGAACCATTTTCCATGGACCTCCCTCTTTCCACTGGTCGATACGCCGTGCCGTCGATCCGCCATCAAGCTACCCGCGGTGGCGATGCGGACGAAAACTTTCGGCGGTGCTAGGAGAAAGCATCGGTGATTGCCTTGCCACAACAAGCCCGGATGCGCGCCGCGATGTCATCGAAATCTGGCTTGGGTGTTGCGTCCTCTTCGTGCATGTAGAGTCGGCGGTTGACCTCGACCATGACAGCCCTTACTCGGTGGTCGCGCAAGTGACGGCTCGCTGGAACAAGCGCGCCAGAGAAAGGCTGATTTATTCCGACGGTCCAACCCGCCTCGGAAAAGGCATGGGTGAAGGCATCGACAAGCGCATCGGTGGTGTGGAAGGCATCGGTGCCGATGCAGATATCGGGACGGTGAAGTGACGCTTCGTCTTGCTCGTAGGGTAGGGCCCTGGACGGAAAGCTGTGGCAATCGAGGACGAGGCACTGGCCGTGTTGCTCGACCGCGGCTGCTACGGCGAGCTCGAGTCGTTCGTGGTGCGGGTGGTACCACGCATTCATAAGCGATACGCGTTCGTCGTCGGACAGGGGCCGGCGCAGCGGAGCCAGCGACGACGTCACGCTGTAGATCGCGCCCATCCCACGGGAGGCCATCGGCTCGTCCTCATCGTTCGCGAAGCGCTCGACGTCGACCACCAGGCGACTCACGGGTGCCCGGACAACCACCGCGTCACCGTTACGCGTCGCGAACATGGCATGCGTGAGATGGTCGGTCATCCGGTTCAGCTCCGCCACCAGCGCTGCGTCAGTCAGGAGAAACTGGGGGCGCACCTCCGGCGGTATGGAGGTGGAGTCATGGGGGATGTGCATGACCACCCACGGCGGTAGGGAAGAACCACACACTTCGTCGGATGCGTTCCGTTCCATCAAAGGGTCAGAAGTCCGTCAGAATCGTCGGGATCCGTGATCTTTTTTCCGCCGTGCTTGCATACTGCGCGATAAAGAATCGCCGCCACATCGGTTGCCGAGAGATGCTCGCTGGCACCGGAACAGGCAGCGACGATCTCCCGATACTCGGAGGACTGCGCCTCGTCCAAAGTCATTCCCCACATGGCCTGTATCTGGTCATCGTTCAGGCATCCTTCGTCGACGTCCTCCTGGGTGACGTTGTCGAGAACGGTATTCCTTTCCGAGGCATCGAGAAGCCACTCGCCCGGGCTGATGCTGGCGATGTAGTACGCGATGTGTCCCGAGTGGTAGATGCCCTGTCGCCAGAATCCCGATGCGACCAACTGCCAAGCCGGGGGTTGGGTTGGTCGCAGGGATTCCAGCTTGATCTCGGGGGGATCTGCCGTACGGATCTCGAGGCCATGGGCCGCTACCAAGGAGCGGCATTCACTGGCCAGGACGTCGAGCGTTGATGGGTCCGGAACGCATATCGTGTAGCCAGCGCCACCCAGCATGCCTTCGGTGGACCAACCGCCGCCAGTCTCTGCGCCTGCAGCGACCGTAAGCACTTCTTCGAGACCGTCGGGTGCTGCATCGATCAACTTGGCGCGACTCGAGCTGCGCGCGGCCAGGACTTCAAGGATCCATTCTGTCGCCGTCGCTTGCTCATCGGAATCGATGGTGTCGCGCAACTTTTTCCAGATCTCGGCAAACGCGCGCCCCTTGCCGAGGCCCTCAACCCGCCCGTCCCACGCCCATGCAACTGCATGCTCGCAGGTGTCATCTGCTGGTGGCGAATTGAAATGGCCGCAGAAAGGGCATTCATCGCTGGAATCCGGTGTCGGGAAGTGGTCTCGAACACGTCGTCTGCACAGGGCGTCAAGGTCAGGGTAGAAGTTGGAGTCCGCCGAGAAGAAGTCGAGCGCCTGCCGGACGTCGTCCTCGAAGTTCATCTCCAAGACGTCGATCAAGGGCCAGGCCTTCATGAAAAACTCGTAGAACTCGCCGAGCGTCATCGGCTCTGTGCTCTGCGTCTCTGCTGGCCCCTGCAACGTATCGCCGCCGTATTCGTCCACGACACGGAAATGGATCGTGCCGCCCGCTGCTCGGGCGTACACACTGGTGACATCGAAGGTAGTCGACTTGATGCTGATTCTTGCGATCTCGACCTCGCCATCGTCGGCATCAGGAAGGTAGTTGCCGCCCATGTACATCGGATGAATCGATTCGAGCACCTTGCAATCTGCGGCCGAAAAGGTCACATCGCCGATCAGTTGGCGGAGCTCCGAGTGTCGACCTTCGTCGAAGAGGGCCTTGAGCCTCTTGCGAAGGACAGCGCCTTTGACCTTCGAGAGTAGGTACTTCTCTAGCTTCTCCGGGCGGAAGTAGGTCTTGGGGCGGTACTGAAGGTCGATCTCGTTGGTCATGAGAGCTCCTCATCTCCATGGGAACATCGATATGTGTTGGGCAGTTTCCGGCGCGGGGTTCACCCCTACCGTTAAGCGAATCAATGCTGGTTCATTGCAATCTTCCGCAACGCCTCCAGCGCTCCCAGCGGCAACGGCACATCGCGGGGCCGGGTCACCGCGCCCTCTCTCGGGTTGATCCGGATCACCGGTTGCCCGGTCGACTCGCCGAACCGGCGCGCGGACGGGATCGCCGTGCCGGCGCCGATCTCGATCACGACGAGCTTCCGGGCGTTCACCTCCCAGTCCACCAGGCGCAGCTCCGCGGCCTCGTAGCGCCGCCCCGTCCAGCCGTAGTCGCTGAACATCAGGATGTTCGGTCGCGCCAAGCCACCGCAGTCGGGGCACGTGGGCAGGTCGCCACGCCACTCGCAGGCGGCTTCGTCGATGTCGGGCACCAGGTCGGTCGCGGGCCATGGCGGGCGCCCGCAGTTCTCCAGACATTGCAGGTGGTGGATCGACCCGTGGCATTCGGCGACGTGGTCCTCGGGGATACCCGACTTCTGAAACTGCCCGTCGACGTTCGAGGTGAAGACCCGCAGCCCGCGCCGCGCACGCTTGCCCCAGGCCTGCAGGATGTGGAAACCCTCGTGGGGCACCGTCGCTCGGTAGAGCGCGAGGCGATGGCCGTAGAAGCCCCAGGCGACCCGGGGCAGGGCATCGAAGGCAGCGGGGGAGGCGATGTCGGTGAACTCCAGGCCCCGCCGGCCTAGCGCGGGATACGACTTCCAGAACCCGCCCGGACCGCGGAAGTCCGGGAGGCCGGAGTCGATGCCGATGCCTGCGCCGGCCGTGACGAGGATGGCGTCGGCCTCCGCGATCAGGGCGGCGGCTCGGGCGACGTGGTCGGACTGATCGGGGATTCTCATGCGGGTGGCCTCACGAGGGCGATCGCTCGCCGGAGAGTGGATCGAGTATCCGCATCCAGAGGCGCACCACGTGAGCCTCCGGATACGTCGACGACACTTCCCCTGCGGTTAGCGCACGGGCACCACCTGCTCCCACGTGAACTCCGGCAGCTCCCGCCCGAAGTGCCCGTAGTTCGTGGTCAGCTCGTAGATCGGTCGCTTCAGGTCCAGCCGCCCGATGATTCCCGCCGGTGTGAGATCGAACTCGGCCGAGAGCGCCGTGGTGATGTCCTCGGACCTTCTCTGCCCGGTGCCGAACGTCTCCACCAGGAAGCTCACCGGCTCGGCCACGCCGATGGCGTAGGCGAGCTGCACGAGGCACTTCCTGGCCCACCCACGTGCCACCACCTGCTTCGCGAGGAAGCGCGCCATGTAGGCGGCGGAGCGGTCCACCTTCGACGGGTCTTTCCCGGAGAACGCGCCCCCGCCGTGGGGTGCCGCGCCGCCGTAGGTGTCGACGATGATCTTGCGGCCGGTGAGGCCAGTGTCACCGTGGGGGCCACCGACGGTGAAGCGGCCCGTGGGGTTCACCAGCACCTTCATGTCGGGGGCACGGCGGGCCGGCGGGATCACAGGATCGATGATCCGTGCGCGAACGATTTCGCGCACGGTGTCGATGTCGACGCTCTCGTGGTGCTGGGTGGAGAGCACGACGGCTTCCACGTGATGGGGTTCGCCCTCGCGATACCGCACGCTCACCTGGGACTTCGCATCTGGGCCCAGCCACGGCAGATCGCCGTGCGCCCGCAGTTCGGCCTGGCGCTTCACGAGTCGATGCGCGAGGTGGATGGGCAGGGGCATGCGCTCCGGGGTGTCGTCGCAGGCATAACCGAACATGAGGCCCTGGTCGCCCGCACCGAGCACGCCGTCGGCGCGGTCAACGCCCATGGCGATGTGGGGCGACTGGTGGTTGAAGCGCACCACGAAGTCGAGCCGATCGAAGTCCACGCCCATCCAGGCGGGACCGTAGCCGGAGGCGCGCAGCACGCGTGCCGCGATCTCGGGAGCGGTGCCGCGGATGTGATCGAAGAGGGCGCGATCGCGAGTCTTGAACTCGCCGGCGATGACGACGAGACCATCGGCCAGCAGGGTCTCGCAGGCGACGCGGGCGTCGGGCTCCACCGCCAGGAAGGCGTCGAGGATGGCGTCCGACACGCGGTCGGCGAGCTTGTCCGGGTGGCCTTCGGAGACCGACTCGGACGAGAAGAGGCCGTCACGGATCAGCATCAGACGCCCTCCCCGGTGACCGTGGCGAGCTTCCGCCAGTTGCGGTGGTATTTCTCGACGCGTGCGAGATCCTTCTCGCGGATTGCACCCAGACGGCGGAGATCCATGTTGTCCTCGAGGTCGGCACGCTTCACGGCACGCGCGATGGGGTTGCTGGCCGCGCGGTCGACGAAGGCGTCGTAGTCCTCCCCCTCCACCTTGGTGAGGCGCTGCACGGCCTCGATGACTTCAGTCGAGAAACCTTCGCGGGCGAGCCGTTCGGGCGTCCAGCCGATGCCGTCCTCCACGACGTCGTGCAGCACGCCGGCGATGCGGGCGGGCTCGGTGGCCTGGGCGTTCATCACCCGCAACGGGTGGAGGATGTAGGCACCGCCGCCCTTGTCGCGCTGGGTGAGGTGGACGCGGGCCGCGATGGCGATGGCCTTCGCGAGGTCGCCGGGGGCGATGGCGGCTTCGAGATCCTGGAGGCTCTCGGCGAGTGCTTCCACGAGCGCCGCGGGGGCGCGACCAGTCAGCAGCTTCAGCAGCTCGTGGTAGTACCAGCGCTGATCGTCCCGGCCGGCGTTGAATCGGGCCCAGAGCGCGTCGCCCTCGCGACGAAGGTCGGCCACGATGCTGCGCAGGTTGTGGAGTTTGTCCGCGGCGGAAATGCGCAGGGCGGCGGGTGAGGCGGTGGCCAAGTGCGCGAGGTAGGTGCGCTTCCGCGTCTGCCAGTCCGCCTTGTCGGTGGTGTCGTCGCGGGTGTCTGCCACGGAGTCCGAAAGTTCAAGGACGAGATCGGCAACCCGGTCTCCGAAGGCGGCGCGGATGCGCTCCGCCACTGGTAAACCACCGCAGTCCTCCACGGCATCGTGCAGGAGCGCCGCGATGGCTTCGTCCTCGTCGCCACCGTGTTCGATGACGATCGCGGCGACGGCCATGAGGTGGCTCACGTAGGGGATGTCGGTGCCTTTCCGGACCTGGGCGCGATGCAGTTCGTGCGCGAGTGCGAAGGCGTCGGTGAACCGGGCGCCGAGGCGCGGCATGTCGGTGCTAGCGGGCATGGACGTTCTCCTGGTTGCTGAGGCGCATCAGGGGTGCTGCGGGTGTGGCGGTCGGACTGGAGGGGGTGTTGCAGAGGCGGCGAAGGATCGCTGTCGCGCGCTGGTCGAAGAGGTGTTGCATACCGTGCTCCCACTGCCCCGGGGGGATCGGCGCAGCTCCCGGGGCGGGCGGAGCGGCGACGCTTTAGCAGCACTTGTTACCCGCCCTGCAAGATGTCGATCAACTCGGCGGGGGCCGTGGCTTGCGCGTCGCCCGGAAATGCAAAAGCCCGCTTGGGGGACACACCAAAGCGGGCTCGACGGGAGTCTCGCTTTAGCGGCATTTGTAGGGCGCCCGCAAGCTGGAAAAATCAAATCGGCGCAGGTGAAGTTTCGCGCGGAAGGTGGGGTGCGTCAACAGGTCTCGTCGAATTCCGTCCTGTCGGCGCTCGTGGCGGGCAGGGCTTTCGGAACCTCGCGTTCGTTGGTGGGACGCTCTCTCATCCGTAGGGAATTGGCGCGAGGAACTACGTGCTCCGGAGACCTTCGAGGCCGGGGTTGGACGGCGCTGCTGACCGCGGAAACACGAGGCTAACAAGCGCCTTTGCATCCGCAAGACTCGACAGCCGCACTTGAATCTCGCCCATTCGGTTGACCTTCACCTCCTCGAAGTGCCGACGCAGCTCCGACGCATTCGCAGCGGGATGCGACAAGCCCGGTCGCCTGAAGTAGAAGAGCAAGCTCGCGCGATTGATGATGAAGGAGAACGGGTTGCTGCTGCCGCGAAGGTACCGAAACGACGGGATGTACCCGTGCGGTCGCGGCTCCCCTCGGTAGCCTTCGATCGAACTAGAGTGCTCGACCAGAAATCGGAAGGCGAGGAGGACGTCGCGCACCTGGATTCGCTCTTCGTACTCGGCGATCAGGCGATCGTGTTCGATCGATGTCATGTGTCGAACTCCTTCTAGTGTTGGTGAGCTGTGACCGCTGCATCTCGCTCACGAGAGGGCAGCCGTCTTGATGTGTGGACGGTGTCGGTTAGCTAGACTGGAAGCCTACTGGAGACCTTACGCCCGATGCCAATTCGCCCTCACGACAACTGCTACTGGGTACTACCTGACCAGTTCATGGCCGGGGAGTATCCCGGGGCCGAGCGCGACAGCGTGGCGATTCCGCGCCTCGCGCGGATCGGGGAATGCGGCGTGCGGCATTTCATCGATCTCACCCAGCCGCACGAGCTTCGCCCCTACGCTCCGTTGCTGACCACCGCCTCGGCGGGGCTTCAACAGTCGATGTCTCACGAGCGGTGGCCGATCTGCGATATGGACGTCCCCGAGACGGCGACCTACGCAAACCGGATTCTCGATCGCATCGATGCACTTCTCGCGGCCGGTGTCGCGCCCTACGTGCATTGCTGGGGTGGCGTTGGGCGTACCGGGACGATCGTGGGTTGCTGGCTCGTGCGACATGGTCAGACAGGCCAGTCGGCGCTGCAGACACTCGCGGAGCACTGGGCGACGGTGAGCGAGAAGAAGCGCGCGTGGCATCCGGAATCACCGCAGACGCCGGAGCAGAGGCAATTCGTGCGCGAGTGGGCGCGTTACGACCGCATTCGAATCGCAGAAGAGGGGACGAAATGATCGGCGCCATCGTAGGAGACATCGTGGGATCGGTGTATGAGTTCGACAACTTGCGTCGTACCGACTTCGAGCCCTTCTTCCACCCGAAGAGCGACTTCACGGACGACACCGTCTGCACGATCGCCGTGGCGCAGGCGCTGCTCGATGATCTCGACCCTGCACCGGTGCTGCTCGACTGGTGCGAGCGCTATCCCCATCGCGGGTACGGTGGCCGATTCGCGCAGTGGATCAGCAGGCGCAGCCTTCAGCCATACGACAGCTTCGGTAACGGGTCAGCGATGCGGGTTGGGCCTGCCGGCCTGCTCGCCCGATCGATGGCCGAGGTGGCGGATCTGGCGCGGCGCGTGACCGTCGTGACCCACAACCACCCGGAGGGCATCAAGGGTGCGGTGGCGACGGCGGAGGCGATCTTCCTCGCGCGGCAGGGGGAGTCGTCAGAGAGTATCCGGGACCATGTCGCGCGGACTCACGGGTACGACATGAACCGCACGACGGACCAGATCCGCCCGATCTACCACTTCAACGAGACATGCCAGGAGACGGTACCGGAGGCGCTGATAT
>LNFM01002127.1_pt1 | contig 42380 bp, 36 predicted proteins | sample 596031 | NCBI WGS metagenome assembly LNFM01 (sample SAMN04254537, study PRJNA301005) | activated carbon metagenome | isolation source: dual media filters at the Ann Arbor, Michigan drinking water treatment plant | place: USA: Ann Arbor
GGGTTCGCCAGGCCCACCAGTTCGGGGTACTGCAGCGCCTTGGTGCCCAGCTCGAACACCTTCATCGTCAAGCCATAGCGTTCGCTGTCGGGTTCCTGGCGGACGTAGCCCAGGGTCTTCATCGTGTTCAGGAAGCGGTAGACCGTGGCCTTGGGCATGGCCAGGCGGATCGACAGGTCGCTGATGCCGGTTTCGCTGCGTTCGGCCAGCGCCTGCAGGATGGCGAACACCTTGAGCACCGCCGCCACCGATTCCGGCTGGCGGCTGTCGAGCAGATCGTCTTCGAGCTGTTTTGAATTCATCGGGCTCACGTTTCAAGAACTTTATTGTGACGCTTGTCGGCACCGTGACACAATGAAACGGCGTTTCAATTTCTACCTCCGCCCATGGAAACAGGCCTGTCGAACCCCCTGAGCCCGCGTCGTGTGGCGCTGTTCGGCGAATGCATGCTGGAACTTCAAGGCCAGGCCTTCGGCACCCTGCACCAGGGCTATGGCGGCGACACCTTCAACACCGCCGTCTACCTGGCGCGCTGCAGCGCCGCGGCCGGCCTGCAGGTGCGTTACGCCACCGCACTGGGCGACGACAGCCTGAGCAGCGGCCTGCTCGAACGCTGGGCCGCCGAAGGCCTGGACCTGGGCCTGGTGCGGCGCCTGCCCGGGCGCATGCCGGGCCTGTACATGATCGACACCGACGCCCACGGCGAACGCCACTTCAGCTACTGGCGCGACAGCGCCGCCGCACGCAGCTACTTCGAAGCCGGCTGCGAGACCGGCGCCGAGGCCACGCCCACGCCGCTGGAAGCGCAGTCGGCCACGCTGGACATGCTGTACTGCAGCGGCATCAGCCTGGCCATCCTGCCGCCGGCCGGGCGCGAGCGGCTGTTCGCGCTGATGCAGCGGCTGCGCGCACGCGGTGCGCAGGTGGTGTTCGACAACAACTACCGCCCGCGCCTGTGGCCCGACCTGGCCGTGGCCCGCGCCGCCTATGCCCGCGCCTATGGCCTGGCGAGCACCGCGCTGGTGACGCTGGACGACGAGCAGGCGCTGTGGGGCGAGCCCGAGGCCGCGCGCCAGTTGCAGCTGTGCCTGGACCTGCCCCCGCCCGAAGTGGTGGTCAAGCGCGGTGCCGCGCCCACCTGGGTGCGCGCGCCCGGGCAGCCGGCTGCCGAGGTGCCCGCCGAACTCGTGCCCCGTGTCGTCGACACCACGGCCGCCGGCGACAGCTTTGCCGGGGCCTATCTGGCGGCGCGGCTGGCGGGCGCGGGGCCGCTGGCCGCGGCCCGCGCCGGCAACCGGCTGGCTGCGCGCGTGGTGCAGCACCGCGGGGCCATCGTGCCGCGCCAGGCCATGCACGACCTGCTGGGCGGCTGAGTCCGGCGGCTTCACGGCGAGGCGGCGCGATCTGTCCGCTCGGCCCGTTCGGCCCGCCACAGCCGGCGGATGGTCCACAGGTTCGACAGCATCAGGCAGGCTTCGAGCACGCTGCCACCCACCGAACCCACGATCAGGTTGTTCACCAGCCACAGCGCTGTGCCGGCCAGCATCAGCAGGCGCATGCGCAGGCCCGTCAGGAAGAACAGGGCCGTGGTGCCGATGCACGAAGCCGCCACCGGCAGCCAGGACACCCAGCCGGTGTGCAGCCACAGCCCTGCGGCCAGGCTCAGCGCGATGAAGAACAGCCCCACCGCCGGCGTGCGGAAGTGGATGGACGCCAGCGACCGTGCCAGCGACACCGCCGTGCTGGCCGCCGCCGTGGGCTGCTGCAGCAGCAGGAAGTGCAGCACGTAGGCCGCGCATTCCAGGGCCATGAAGACCTTGAAGCGGCGGTCGTCGGTCTGTGCGAAGCAGGCCATGCCGAAGCCGAAGGCCAGGTAGCCCAGCAGCTGGGCGGGGCTGAACAGCCAGGCAAGTTCCGACATGGCGCAGGCGGCGTTGCTGGCGGTGCATGCTGTCCGTTCGGGCCGCCCGGGCCTCAGCGGACCAGCGAGTACCAGCCGCTGCGCGGGTGCATGTCGTCCAGTTGCCATTCGGCGGCGACGAAGGGCCGCCGCGTTGCGGCATGGCTGGCCCGGCCCAGGGGCGAACCGATGGCGTGCTGGGTCTCGTCGTCGATGATGGCGCTGCGGCCCTCGGCCACGTCGCTGAGCAGCATCAGGTCGATCTCGTCGCGCTGCCAGGGCCGCGCGCCGGCGCTGCGCATCACCTCGGCCTCGACCCGCCAGGCCGGCATGGCGCGCAGCCCCGGTGGCAAGGCTGCTTCGCGCGGCGGCAGGATGGCGGCTTCGCTGGCGGTGTAGCGGCCGGCGAGGGGCACCGCCTGACCGTGGCTGTCGAAGGCCAGGTTGTCTTCCAGGTGCAATTCCACGTCGCCCTGGCCGCCCAGGCTGAACAGGGGCGTGCCCGGTCGGGTGTCATGGCCATGGCGCAGCACGTTGCCCACCAGCGCAACGCGTCCTGGCTGCGGTGCGTGACCGGCCCACTCGTGCGCCAGCAGGTTGTAGTGCACGGCGCGCGAGCCGGGGTTGACGATCAGGTTGTTCACCATCGCCGCCTGCACGCCGCCCTTGAACAGCGCATTGCGTTCCTTGTTCGACACGTACAGGTTGCCCAGCAGCAGCACGCCGGTGGCGTTGTCGTGCACCAGGCTGCCCTTGGAGTGCTCGCCTTTGGCGTGCACCGAGTGCGCCAGGCCCTGGGCCACCAGGTTGTGGCTGAAGGTGATGTTGCGGCCCTGGCGCTCGAAGCGCGGGCCGCCCACCGACAGGTTCTCGTCGGTGGCCCAGCTGAAGCTGCAGTGGTCGACGATGACCTGGTGGGCGTCGGCGCCGGTGGCCAGGCCGTCGTGGTCGCCGCCGCTGCGCGGCGCCCGGCCATAGGCGCCGGGGCGGAACGACAGGTGCTGCACGATGACGTCGTGCGTGGCCACCGTGGTCTGACCCTTCACCAGCGTGATGCCGGGGTGGGGTGCGGTCTGCCCGGCCAGGGTGATGAAGGGGTTTCGGATGTCCAGCGACCGGCCCTGCAGGTCGATGACGCCGCCGACCTCGAACACCACCATGCGAGGGCCGCGGGCCTCGACGGCGGCGCGCAGCGAACCCGGGCCGCTGGCGGCCAGGGTCGTCACGCGCAGGATGCGTCCGCCGCGTCCGCCCAGCGTGCCCACGGCCCAGCCGGGCTGGTCGAAACTGTGGCGGTTCAGGGTCTCGGGTGCTGCCGCCGCTGGCGGTGGGCCCACGCTCGCGCAGTCCGAGCCGGCATGGACGGAACCCGCCAGCAAAGGCGCCGCGCGCGCGATCTCGGCGGCCATCTGCCCGGCAAAGACGCAGGCCCCGCGTGCGCCCAGATGTGTGCGGTCGAAGCCCGCGCTGGCACCGCTGGCAACTTGCCCGGGCGGCGGCGGCGGGGCCATCGCCAGTTCGTCGACGGCCGCCGGTCCCATCGCCTGCACGGCGTCTGCGCTGAGGCGGTTCAGGTCCAGCAGTGGCACCTTCAATTCGCCGGCCACCTGCCGCACGCGCTCGGCCCAGGGCTGCAGGTCGTTGTTCAGCCGGCCGTCGATGAAGCTGCGGCGGGTCAGCGGGGTGGCCAGCAGGGGCACGGCACCGGCGGCACGTACGTCTTCGACATAGCGCGCCAGGTTGGCGGGGAACTCCGTGGCCAGGTCGGTGCTGCGGCCGGGCTTGCCGGGCTGATCGTTGTGGCCGAACTGGATCAGCACATGGTGCTGCAGGCCCGGTGTGCCGGCCCGCAGCCGCGCCAGCACACGGTCCCACAGGCCTTCTGCGCGGTAGCTCGAGGTGCTGCGTCCGCCGCGCGCCAGGTTGAGGCAGGCGCGCTCGGGGGCGATGCGCTGGCACAGCGCGTCCCCGTAGCCGGTGCGCGGCGCCAGGGTGCTGTCGCCCACCAGCAGCAGCGCTGGCCGTTCGGCGTCGGCACCCGGGTCGGGCTGTGCCGGGCTGGCCGTGGCCAGTCCGGCCGCCAGCAGCGCAGCCAGCAGCTTCAAGGAAGATCAGAACTTGTAGCGCGCGCCGAGCAGGAACTCGCGGCCGGTCTTGTGATAGACCACCACGCTGTTGCGGGCGCGGCTGATGAACTGGTCGTTGGCCTCGTTGGTGAGGTTCACGCCTTCCAGCGTCACTTCGAAGCGGTCGTTGAACTTGTAGCTCATCGACAGGTCGACGTTCGTCGTCTCGTTCTTGCCTTCGACGTCGTTGTTGTTCTGCCCAGGCACGCGGGTGATGAAGGCGCTGCGGTACGAGGTGGACACGCGTGCGCTGAATTTGCCGTCGTCGTAGTACAGCGAAGCGTTCCAGCTCTTGGGGCTGAGGTTGATCAGATCGTCGCGGATCACCTGCGCGCTGGTGGGCGATACGGCGTAGTCGATCTTGCTCTTGACCTGCGTGTAGTTCAGCAGCGTGCCGAAGTTCGACAGCTTGCCAGGCAGGAAGGTGAAGGGCTGCTGGACGTTGATCTCGAAGCCGCTCAGCTTGCCGCCTTCGGTGTTGATGGGCCGCGTCACCTGGAAGACCTCTTCACCCGTGAAGTTCGCAGGCAGCAGCGACAGCGGCAGCCCGGTTTCGCGGAAGGGCACGTTGGTGCGCAGGTTCTGGATGTAGGTGTTGATGTCCTTGTAGAACAGGCCCAGGCCCACGAAGGCGTTGCGGCCGTGGTACCACTCCAGGCTGGCGTCCAGGGTGTTGGCGCGGAAGGGCTTGAGCAGGGCGTTGCCGCTGTTGACGGTGAGCGTGCCGGTGGTGCTGATGGCGCCACCGGGGTTCAGGTTGCCCAGTTGCGGGCGCGCCATCACCTTGGCGGCGGCCAGGCGCAGCATCAGGTCGCGGCTCAGGTCGACCGACAGGTTCAGGCTGGGCAGGGTGTCGGTGTACTTGTTCACCACCGTGGTCTCGGTGCCGCCGCCCGCGGCCTGGAAGCCGGTGGCCACCTGCTCGGTCTCGACCCAGCGCACGCCGAAGTTGCCGCGGACGTTCCTGCCCAGCAGCGTGGTCTCGAAGTCGGCCTGGGCCCACGCGGCGGTGTCGGTCTCGACGACGCGGCGGTTGTTGCCGCGCGCGTTGCCGTTCGTGATGGACGACAGCGTGAAGTCGCCCGGGCCTCCGGCCGGGCCGCTCTTCAGGCAGTTGCAGTAGATGTCGTAGGCCGCTGCGATGGTGGGCAGGTTCGGGATCACCCAGCTGGTGGGCGTGCCGGCAGGCAGGCCCAGCCCCTTGCCGAAACCGCTGACGGTGGTGGTGAGGCTGGCGATGCTGGTGCCGGCCGGCGGCGCGAAGATGGTGTCGTTCTGGTTGACGCGGCGGAACTCGAAGGTGTCGAAGCTGTACTTCTTGTAGTCCAGACCCCCCTTGACGGACAGGGTGCCGGGCAGGGCATCCCAGTCCAGGCTGAGGCTGGCCACGTCGTTGGTGTTGTCGGCGCCCTGCGGGCGGATGCGGATCTCGCTGGCCGTGGTGTTGGCAATGGTGGTGGGCTGGGTGCCCGTGGCCACCTGCGGGATGCTCACCAGGCCCAGCGCGCCGGGCTGCGAAACGTCGATCGGGTAGCTGATGGCAGGCAGGCGGTCGTTGCCGCGGAAGTCCATGCTGTAGCCGTTGACGTTCAGCGCGTCCAGCGTCGTCGTGGTCTGCACCGGGTTGCGGAACTTGCTTTGCGCCCGGCCCACGCGCGCCTGCATGCGCAGCGTGTCGCTCAGGGTCTGCTCCAGCGTCAGGCTGGGTTGGCTGAACTCGGTGGACAGCTCGTCGAAGCGCGATTCGGCGCGGATGTCCACGCCGTTGTAGCGGCCGAACTCCAGCGCGCCGTTGGCGGCGTAGGCTGTCTCGATCACGCTGGTCTGCGGCTTGCCCCCCTGGGCCGCGGCGCGGCTGAAGCTGATGGCCTGCAGGAAGTCTTCCTGTCGGGTGGCCTGCAGCTTGGCATACAGCATGTCCAGCGTCACCAGCGTGTTCTCGTTCGGCCGGAACTGCAGTGCGCCGGTCAGTCCCAGGCGTTCCTGCTGGTGCGTCAGGCGGCCGTAGCGCGGCAGGCGGGGGTGGAAGTTGCTGTCACTGCGCGCCAGGTTATAGGCCGAGGTGGCGGCGGGGCTGGCCGGCAGGCGCGGCACGCCTTGCGCGGTGGGGCCGCAGGTGGTGGCGGTGGTGGTGGGGTTCAGGGGCGTGGTGCCGGCAGGCGCGCAGAAGCCGCCGCTGGAGGCGCCGTTGTCCCAGCGCACCGTGCTGAAGCCCTCTTCGAAGATGTTGCGCTCGGAATAGGCGCCCGAGAGCAGCACGCCGAACTTGCGGTCGGCAAAGGTGTTGCTCACCAGAAAGGCCAGGCGCGGGTCGGTCTTGCCCGAGACCTCGTTGTAGCGGCCCTTCAGGCTGACCGAGGACGTGAATTCACGGAAGTCGAAGGGGCGCGAGGTCTGCAGGTCCACCGTGGCGCCCAGGCTGCCTTCTTCCACTTCGGCGCTGGCGCTCTTGCGCACCGTCACGCTCTTGAACAGTTCGCTGGCGAAGACGTTGAAGTCGAAGCCGCGCGAGCGGTTGGCGCCACCGGAACTGTCGGTGCCGCCGGTGGTGGCCAAAGCCTCGACGCCGTTGATGCGCACGCGGGTGAAGTCGCCACCCAGGCCGCGCACGCTGATGTTGCGGCCTTCGCCGGCGTCGCGGTCGATCACCACGCCGGGGATGCGCTGCAGCGACTCGGCCAGGTTGGTGTCGGGAAACTTGCCGATGTCCTCGGCCGTGATCGCGTCGACGATGCCCTTGTCTTCGCGCTTGGCCTTCAGGGCGCTTTCGATCGAGGCGCGAATGCCGGTGATGGTGATGGTTTCCGCGGCGGCAGCGGCCGGTCGGGCGGGCGTGGTCTGGGCCTGTGCGGCGCCGGCCAGCAGGCCCAGGGAAGCGGCGGCCGAAACGGCGCGTGCCAGGGTATTCAGGCGGGGAAAGGTCTGCATCTCTTGTCTCCGTGGGCTGCGGGCTCCGGGAAGCCTGTCGGGGGCTGGGTGGTCCAGGCCCGCAGCGGGTTGGCCGTCTGGTTCGGCGGTCTGTTCGGCGGTCGGATGCAGGCACGCGCAGGGCGCCCGCAGCAGGGGAGCGGCGCGCTGCAGTGCGCGCCGCCCCGCGGGTTCACAGGTAGTCGTTGCGTCGGGGGCTGAACTGGTCCAGCAGCAGGCTGCCCTGCTCCAGGCAGACCACGCCATGGCTGCGCAGGCGCGGGGCGATGAAGGCGTCGCCTCTGCGCAGCACCTTCTTCTCGCCGTCGATCACGGCCTCGAAGCTGCCGGCGACGACGAAGCCGATCTGGTCGTGCGCGTCGTGCGCGTGCGGGGTGCCCACTGCGCCCTTGTCGAACTGCATCAGCACGCTCATCAGTTCAGGCGTGTGGCCCACGATCTTGCGGCGGATGCCGTCGCCGAGCTCGGTCCAGGGTGTGTCTTGATGGCTGAAGAAGGGGGGCGGAGAGGACATGGCGCTGCTTTCGGAACACTGATTCGCTGCTACTATAGCTCCGGCATTAAAAAATGAAACAATGGTTCACTAAAGAGAAACCATGATTCCGGAGACTGCCGATCCTGCATTAGCCTCCGCACATTCCCGCTGTCCGCGGCCTCCGCCTTTCCCGCGCCTTCCGCAGCTCCGCCAAGAAAGAACCCCATGCAAATCCGACAGCCTGTGCACAGTGAGCACGCACGTACTTTGGACACCGAAGGCCTGCGCCGACACTTCCTGGTCGAAGACCTGTTCCAGCCCGACCAGGTCACGCTGACCTACAGCCAGATCGACCGCATCATCGTCGGCGGCATCCTGCCGGCGACAAAACCGGTGGGCTTCTCGAAGGACCTGGGCCGCCACACCGGTACCAGCTTCTTCCTGGAGCGGCGCGAACTGGGCCTGATCAACATCGGCGGCCCGGCCGAAATCAATGTCGATGACAAGCGTTACGAAATCGGCTCGCGCGAGGCGCTCTACATCGGCCAGGGCGCGAAGGAGCTCAGCTTTGCCAGCGTCGACAGCGCCAACCCAGCCAGGCTGTACTTCAACTGCGCGCCTGCCCACTGCCACTATCCGAACCGCAAGGTCACGCTGGCCGAGGCCAGCCCCGAAACCCTGGGCGCGCCCGAGACCAGCAACCGCCGCACGATCTACAAGTTCCTGGTGCCCCAGGTATTGCCCACCTGCCAGCTGCTGATGGGCATGACCCAGCTCGAGCCTGGCAGCCTGTGGAACACCATGCCCTGCCACACCCACGACCGGCGCATGGAGGTGTACTTCTACTTCGACATGCCAGCCGACGGCGTCGTCTTCCACATCATGGGCGAGCCCACCCAGACCCGGCATCTGGTGGTGCGCAACGAACAGGCCGTCATCAACCCCAGCTGGAGCATGCACAGCGGCGTGGGCACACGGGCCTACACCTTCATCTGGGGCATGGTGGGCGAGAACCAGGTCTTCCCGGACATGGACCACGTGGCCATGACCACTCTGCGTTGAACGATCCCGTCATGAGCATCCTCGACAACTTCCAGCTCGCCGGCAAGGTGGCCATCGTCACCGGCTGCAATACGGGGCTGGGCCAGGGCATGGCGCGCGCGCTGGCCCAGGCCGGCGCCGACATCGTGGGCGTGAACCTCAGCGAACCTGCGCAGACCCGGACCGAGATCGAAGGCATGGGACGGCGTTTTGTCGACCTGCGTGCCAACCTGGGCCAGAGCGGCCAGGTCGAAGGCCTGGTGGCCGAGGCGAAGAAACTCACCGGCCGGGTGGACATTCTCGTCAACAACGCCGGCATCATCCGCCGTGAAGACGCGATCAAGTTCACCGAGAAGGACTGGGACGACGTGATGAACATCAACCTGAAGACGGTGTTCTTCTTCTCGCAGGCCGTGGCGCGCCAGTTCATCGCCCAGGGCGGCGGCGGCAAGATCATCAACATCGCCTCGATGCTGTCGTTCCAGGGCGGCGTGCGTGTGCCCAGCTACACCGCCAGCAAGAGCGGCGTGATGGGCATCACCCGGCTGATGGCCAACGAATGGGCTGCACACGGCATCAACGTCAATGCCATCGCCCCGGGCTACATGGCCACCGACAACACCGCGGCCCTGCGGGCCAACGAAGCGCGCAATGCGTCGATCCTGGAACGCATTCCGGCCGGCCGCTGGGGCGTGCCCGACGACCTGGCAGGCCCCGTGGTATTCCTGGCCAGCAAGGCCAGCGACTACGTCAACGGCTACACCGTCGCGGTAGACGGCGGCTGGCTGGCCCGGTGAAACCCGGGCACTTCAAGCGGCCGCCGCGGAACTGGCTCTGCCAGGCCGCTGGCGGCGCCCCCCTGGGGGGGAGCGCCGAAGGCGCTACGGGGGGGGGCCACTGATGTACGAGAACAAGCGACTCGGGTTTCTGTTCGTGCTGCCGTTCGTGCTGGGCGTGCTGCTGTTCAAGCTGTTCCCGTTCGTGATGAGCTTTGCGCTCAGCTTCACGCAGTACGACCTGATCGACCCGCCCGAATACATCGGCCTGCAGAACTACAAGGAACTGTTCGGCGACGACCCGCTGTTCGTGAAGAGCCTGGGCGTGACCATGTGGTTCGCCATCCTGGCGGTGCCGCTGCGCGTGGGCTTTGCGCTGTTCATCGCGCATGTGCTGAACTTCAAGTTGCGCGGCATCAATTTCTTCCGCAGTGCGTTCTACCTGCCGTCCATCCTGGGCGGCAGCATCGCGGTGGCGGTGCTGTGGCGCTTCCTGTTCGCCAAGTACGGGCTGGTGAACCTGGTGCTGGTCAAGCTGGGCTTCGAACCGGTGGCCTGGCTGGCCGACGAGCACTATTCCATGTGGACCATCGTGCTGCTGTTCACCTGGCAGTTCGGCTCGGCCATGGTCATCTTCCTGGCGGCGCTGCAGAACGTGCCGACCTCGCTGTACGAAGCGGCCGAAATCGACGGCGCCAGCCGCTGGCAGCAGTTCTGGCGCATCACCGTGCCGCTGATCACGCCGGTGATCTTCTTCAACATGATCATGCAGATGGTCAACGCCTTCCAGGAATTCAACGCGCCCTACATGATCACCGAAGGCGGCCCGCTGTCGTCGACCTACGTGCTGGCGCTCTACATCTACGACCAGAGCTTCCGCTACTTCAACCTGGGCTATGGCGCGGCGCTGAGCTGGGTGCTGTTCGCGCTGGTGGCCGGCTTGAGCCTGTTCAGTTTCTGGTCCAGCAAGTACTGGGTGTTCTACGCGGGTGAAAAAGAGCAAGCCAAGAAATGAGTGCCGTCCCCGCACCCTTGGCCGCCGCCAGCAACCCGCCCCCGGCCATGACCCGCGCCGAGCGCGTGCAGGCCCTGATGCGCTACACCGCGCTGCTGGCCGTGGCCGTGGTGATGCTCTACCCGCTGCTGTGGCTGATCGGCGCTTCGTTCAAAAGCAATGCCGAGATCTTCACCGAGGTGGGCTTCTGGCCTTCCAGCTTCAGCCTGGACAGCTACGTGAAGGGCTGGAAGACCAGCACCGAATACACCTTCGCCACCTACTTCCTCAACAGCTTCATCATCACCATCCCGCGCATCATCGTCACCGTCATCAGCTGCGTGCTGGTGGCCTATGCGTTTGCGCGCTTCGAGTTCTGGGGCAAGAAGTTCTGGTTCGCGGTGATGGTGGGCACGATGATGCTGCCGCTGATCGTGCTGCGCCTGCCGCAGTACCTGATGTTCAAGGAACTGGGCTGGCTCGACACCTACCTGCCGCTGATCCTGCCCAGTGCGTTTGCCACCGACACCTTCTTCGTCTTCCTGCTGGTGCAGTTCCTGCGCGGCATCCCGCGCGACATGGAAGAGGCTGCGCTGATCGACGGCTGCAACGCCATCCAGCTGCTCTGGCACATCATCGTGCCGCTGCTCAAGCCGGCCATCATCAGCGTCATCGTCTTCCAGTTCATCTGGACGATGAACGACTTCATGGGCCCGCTGATCTACCTGGCCAGCGTCGAGAAGTACCCGGTTTCGCTGGCGCTGAAGATGAGCATCGGCGCCACCGAAGAAGTGGAATGGGCCAACGTCATCGCCATCAGCGTGGTGGCGCTCATCCCCAGCGTGGCCGTGTTCTTCATGGCGCAGAAGCACTTCATCGAGGGCGCCTCGTCCTCCGGCATCAAAGGCTAGTGTTCGCATGGCGCAGCTCACACTGAAAAAGATCGAGAAGACCTATCCCAACGGCTTCAAGGCCGTGCATGGCGTGGACCTGGAGGTGCGCGACGGCGAGTTCATGGTCTTCGTGGGCCCCAGCGGCTGCGCCAAGAGCACGCTGCTGCGCATGGTGGCCGGGCTGGAAAGCATCACCGGCGGCGAACTGCACATCGGCGGCAAGCTGGTGAACGACCTGCCGCCCAAGCAGCGCGGCATCGCGATGGTGTTCCAGAACTACGCGCTGTACCCGCACATGAAGGTGTATGAGAACCTGGCCTTCGGCCTGAAGCTCGCCGGCACGCCCAAGGCCGAGGTCGACCAGCGCGTACGCCATGCCGCCAAGCTGCTGGAGATGGAGCACCTGCTCGATCGCTACCCCAAGCAGCTCTCCGGTGGCCAGGCCCAGCGCGTGGCCGTGGGCCGGGCCATCGTCAAGAAGCCCGACGTGTTCCTGTTCGACGAGCCGCTGTCCAACCTGGACGCCCAGCTGCGCGCCAACATGCGCGTGCGCCTGACCGACCTGCATCGCACCCTGCGCGAAGACGGCCAGGCCGCCACCACCATCTACGTCACGCACGACCAGGTCGAGGCCATGACCATGGGCGAGCGCATTTGCGTACTCAAGGAAGGTGTGATCCAGCAGGTCGATACGCCCACCGCGCTGTACGACCGGCCCGCCAATGCGTTTGTGGCCAGCTTCATCGGCAGCCCCGAGATGAACATCCAGCCCGCCACGCTGCAGCAACAGGGCGGCGCCAATGGTCTGCAACTCGGTCTGCAGCTGGGCAGCACCTGGCTGCCGCTGCCGGCCGAGAAAGCCGCAGCGCTGGGCGGCCGCAACGCTGCCGAAAGCGGCGCCATCAAGCTGGGCCTGCGGCCCGAGCACATCACGCTGGCCCCGCGCGGTGCCGCCAGCACGCCGGCCCAGGCCCAGCTGCGCACGCTGGAACACATGGGCAACGAGGTCTTCATCCACTTCGACCTGCATGGCGTGCCCATGACGGCCCGCGTGCCTGCCGACGAACTGCACGGCGTGCAAGGGCTGGTGCGCGGCGCGCCGCTGGGCGTGCACCTGCAGATGGCCGCCTGCCACGTGTTCGACGCCGCCAGCGGCCTGCGCCTGTGCTGAGGCCCGGCCTGCCCCGGCGCCGGCTGCTGCAGGCTGGCGCAGCCGCCGCGGCCAGCCTGGCCGTGCCGGCGCTGCGGGCCCAGGGCCGCCCGCAGGTGCTGCGCTTTGCCTGGTGGGGCGGTGCGGCGCGGCATGGCGCCACGCTCAAGGCCGTGCAGCTGTTCCAGGAGCGCAACCCCGGCGTGCGCATCAAGTCCGAGTACATGGGCTTTGGTGGCTACCTGGAGCGCCTGACGGCGCAGATTGCCGGCGGCAGCGAGCCCGACCTGATGCAGATCAACTGGGCCTGGATGGCCATGTTCAGCAAGCGCGGCAACGGCTTCACCGACCTGCAGCCCCACGCCAGCCTGTTGAACCTGGGCCAGTTCAGCGAGGGCGACCTGGCCATGGGCCGCGTGATGGGCAAGCTCAACGCCCTGCCCGTGAGCTACACCGCCCGCGTGCTGCTGTGGAACACCCACACCTGGGGCCGCGCCGGCCTGGCCCTGCCCAGGACCTGGGACGAGCTCTTCGCCAGCGGCCAGCACTTCCGCAGCAAGCTGGGCGAACGCTACTACCCGCTGGACGGCGAGCTCTACGACATGATGCTGCTCGCCCAGGCCTGGGTGCACCAGCAGCACGGCACGCCCTACCTGGACCCGCTGGCCAGCCCCGAAGGCCGTCCGCCGCAAGTGGCCATGAGCCTGGCCGCGGCACAGGACTGGGTGGCCACCTACCGCCGCCTGGTGGACGGCCACACCTGCACCAGCCTGCCCCTGCGCGCCAGCCTGGGCGGCGCCGAAAAGCCCACCGAGCAGCAGCAGGACTGGGTGCTGGGCCAATGGGCCGGCAACTACACCTGGGACAGCGTGATCAACCTGCGCGCCGGCAACCTGAAGCCGCCGCAGACCCTGGCCCTGGGCGAGTTTCCCACCCTGCCGGGCGCCAGGAACAGCGGCCTGTTCGGCCGGCCGACGCTGATGTACGCCGTGGGCCGCAACTGCAAGCAGCCCGAGCTGGCCGCGCGCCTGGCCAGCTTCCTGCTCACCGACCCCGACGCCGCCCTGCTGCTGGGCCGCACCCGCGGCGTACCGGCGGCGCGCGGGCCGCAGCAGCTGCTGACCGAACGCAAGCTGATCCCGCCGCTGGAATTGCAGGCGCACCAGGTGATCCAGGCCCTGAAGGCCGCAGGCCGCATCGACCTGCCCGCGCCGCTGTTCGAACATGCGCGCCTGCACAGGTTCATGCGCGAGGTCTTCGAGACCGTGGCCTACAACAAGACCAACGACCGCGACGCCGCACGCCGGCTGGTGGAAGAAGGCAGCTCCTTGCTGCGCCGCATCAAGTAAACCGAACCCGGAACGACACCCCGATGAGCAAAGGCACAGAACGCCGGTTCCAGTTCCAGACCTGGGCCGACCCCGACACGGGCGCCCGCGTGCAGCGCCTGTCGCCGCCCGACGTCACCTGCCACCGCAACTACTTTTATCAAAAGTGCTTCAGCAGCGACGGCACGAAACTGATCTTCGCCGGTGAATTCGGACCGCAGCCCAGCCCGCACTGGAACTACCTGCTGCTGGACCTGCAGACACAAGTGGCCACGCAGCTGACCGACCAGCGCGGCGAGAACACCTTCGGCGGCTTCCTGAGTCCCGACGACCGCTTCCTGTACTTCGTGCGCGCCGAACGCCAGCTCGTGCGGCTGACGCTGGCCGACCTGAGCGAGGAAGTCGTCTACACCGTGCCCGAAGGCTGGGTCGGCTACGGCACCTGGGTGGCCAACAGCGCCTGCACGAAGATGGTGGGCATCGAGATCGCGGCCGAGGACTGGTTCCCCTTGAGCGACTGGCGCAAGTTCGACGACATGTTCCACAGCAAGCCGCGCTGTCAGCTCTTCAGCGTGGACCTGCAAGGCCCGCAGGCCGGCCGGCGCAGGCCGATCCTGGAACAGAAAGGCTGGCTCGGCCACCCCCAGTACCGCCCCTTCGACGACACCACCGTGGCCTACTGCCACGAAGGCCCGCACGACCTGGTGGACGCGCGCATGTGGTTCATCGACGAAGACGGCACGAACCGCCGCTGCGCCAAGACCCATGCCGAAGGCGAAAGCTGCACGCACGAGTTCTGGGTGCCCGACGGCTCGGCCATGGTCTACGTCAGCTACTTCAAGAACAGCCCCGAACGCTGGATCCGCAGCCTGGACCCGGTGACCCTGGCCGACCGGCCGCTGACCACCATGCCCCCCTGTTCGCACCTGATGAGCAACCACGACGGCAGCCTGATCGTGGGCGACGGCTGCGGCCAGGCCGACGCGTCCGACAGCGGTGCGGCCAACGCCATGAAGCAGGGCGACCCCTTCCTGCACCTGTTCGACCTGGAGGCCGGCACCACGCGCCGCATTGCCCGCCACGACAGCAGCTGGGGCGTCTACAAGGGCAGCCGCCAGGTGACGCACCCGCACCCCAGCTTCACGCCCGACGGCGGCCAGGTGCTGTTCAGCGCCGACGGGCAAGGGGAACCGGGCTTGTACCTGGCGGACCTGTGAGTCGTCGAACCGATGCCGGTCGCGGCGCGCTGAGCCGGCTGACCGTGGGTGCGCTGGCGACTTCGTGCGTCCGGGCGTCCACCCGGTGCCTGCGCCTGCCGCCCATGCTGCTGGCCTTGGGCCTGTTGCTGTCCGCCTGCACCACGCCCGAGCCGCCCGGCGCGCCCAGCGTGCCCAGCACGCCAGAACGCCCGCAGCTGTCGGCGGCCCAGGCCGCCACCCAGCGCGTGGCCGACTACCTGGCGCAAGGCCCCGCGCCCTGGCGGCCTGCCAGCCTGCCCGACACCACCCGCCTGCGGCCGGACTTCGTCGTTGCGGCCGACGGCAGCGGCACCCACCGCACGGTGCAGGCGGCACTCGACGCGCTGCCGCAGCGCGAGACCAGCGAACCGGGCAGCCGTCGCCACGCCATCTTCGTGAAGCCGGGCGTCTACCGCGAGATCGTCTGCGTTCGCGCCAAGGCGCCCTTCCTGCTGTACGGCAGTGCGGCCGACGCGGGCGCCACCGTCATCGTCGAAGGCCGCTACAACGCCCTGCCCAAGCGGCCCGGCATCGACTCCGCCAACCCCTGCGACCCGGCCCTGGCCGCGGCCACCTACGGCACCGCCGGCAGTGCCAGCATGGCGCTGTATGGCGACGACATCCAGCTGGCCTTCATCACCGTGGCCAACGACGCGATGGATGGCGTGAAGGCCGGCGTGGGCTACCCCGACGGCGCCGGCGAAAGTGGCGGCGCCCAGGCCGTGGCGCTGATGACCCAGGGCGACCGCATCCAGCTGCACGGCGTGCGCCTGCTCGGCCACCAGGACACGCTGATGGTGCGCGCGGCCACGCCGACGGCGGCGGCGCGCGTTCACGTCACCGACAGCCTGGTGGCCGGCGACGTCGACTTCATCTTCGGCAACGCCACGCTGGTCATCGAACGCAGCACCATCCGCAGCCGCGCGGGCCGGCGCGCACCCGGCAACGGTGGCCATGTGCTCGCCCCCAGCACGGCCGCGGGCGTGCGCCTGGGCTTCCTGGTGACGAACAGCCGCTTCGACGCCGAAGCCGGGCTGACCCCTGGCAGCATCTCGCTGGGCCGGGCCTGGGACTTCGGCGTGGCGCGCGGCGCCTGGCAGGCCGGTGTTTCGCCCAACGGCCAGGCCCTGGTGCGTGACAGCACCCTGGGGGCACACCTGGGCGCCTGGTCGGCCAGCACCTCGCGCCGCCCCTTCAGTGCCAGCGGCCCGCAGGCCAACCGCATGGCCGAGTTCCGCAACGCGCCGCTGGTCGAACGCGACCTGGGCCGCCAGGTGCTGGCGCCCGACGACGGCTGGGCCGCCGCCGATGGCGGCACCCGCGGCGGCGCCGACGCCCGCCCCGAACACGTGCTGGAAGTGCGCAACCGCGCCGAGCTGGCGGCGGCCTTCGCGCTGGGCGAGGTGCCCAAGATCGTGCAGGTGCGTGGCCGCATCGACCTGAGCAGCGACGACGCCGGCCACCCGCTGGGCTTTGCCGACTATCGCGATCCGGCCTTCGACCCGGCCGCGTTCGAGGCTGCCTACGCGCCGGCCACCTGGGGCCAGCGCAAGCCCGAAGGCCCGCAGGAAGAAGCCCGCCGCCGTTCCGCCCGCAACCAGGCCGCGCGCGTGGTGCTGCGGGTGCCTTCCAACACCACGCTGCTGGGCCTGGGCAGCGACGCGCACATCGTCAACGGCATGCTGCTGCTCGACGGCGTGCGCCAGGTCATCGTGCGCCACATCCGCTTCAGCGACGCCTTCGACCACTTTCCCGCCTGGGACCCGAACGACAACGCCGGCGGCGAATGGAACAGCGACTACGACACGCTGAGCCTGCGCCGCAGCACGCACGTGTGGGTGGACCACTGCAGCTTCGATGACGGCGCGCGCCCCGATGCCACGGCCGCCACGCGGCTGGGGCGCAAGGTCCAGCACCACGACGGCCTGCTCGACATCACCCAGCAGAGCGACTTCGTCACCGTCAGCTGGAACCACTTCCGCGACCACGACAAGACCAGCCTGGTGGGCAGCGGCGACAGGGTGGTGGCCGACGCCGGCCGGCTGCGCGTCACCTACCACCACAACCTGTTCGAGAACACCGTCTCGCGCCAGCCGCGCGTGCGCTACGGGCGGGTGCATGTCTTCAACAACCTCTACCTGGGCAACGACGCAGGCTCCTATCCCTACGACTATGCGATCGGCGTGGGCCACGAATCGCGCGTGTTCAGCGAGAACAACGTCTGGGAGATCCGCAGCGGCCTGCCGGTCAAGCGCTGGAACGGCAACAACTTCTTCGACCGCGGCTCGATCGTCAACGGCCGGCCCGCCGATCTGCTGGCCGAGCTGCGCGCCGCCCACCCCGGCGTGGCGATCAGCGGCGACGTGGGCTGGGTGCCGCCGCATCGCGCCGGCCTCGAGGACGCCGCCCGGGCTGCTGCACGCGTGCGCGCCGGGGCGGGTGCGGGGCGGTGAAGACCGAGCCTGGGACGTTCAGGCGCCTGCTGCTGACCGGCGCCGCAGGCGCGCTGGGCCGCGGCCTGCGCGTTGGCCTGGCCGCGCACTGCCGGGTGCTGCGCGTGAGCGACATCGCGCCGCTGGGCGACGCTGCTGCGAACGAGGAAGTGCAGCGCTGTGAACTGGACGACCGCGCCGCGATGCACGCGCTGCTGCAGGACGTCGACGCCGTCGTGCACTTCGGCGGCGTCGCCACCGAAGCCGCGTTCGACGCGCTGCTGCCGGCCAACATCAGCGGCGTGTTCAACCTTTTCGAGGCCGCGCGCCGCCAGGGCGTGCGCCGCGTCGTGCTGGCCAGTTCAAACCATGCGGTGGGTGCCTACGAGCAGGCCCAGCCCTTGCACGCCCTGGTGCCGCCGCGCCCGGACACGCTGTACGGCGCCACCAAGGTCTGGGCCGAGACCCTGGCGCAGCTGTACTGGGACCGCCACGGCATCGAGACCGTGAGCCTGCGCATCGGCAGCGCCACGCCCGAGCCGCAGGACCGGCGCGCGCTGGCCACCTGGATCAGCCCTGGCGACCTGCTGCGCCTGGTGCTGGCCGCGCTGAGTGCGCCTGCGGTCGGCCACCGCATCGTCTACGGCATGAGCGCCAGCGCCCGCCCGATCTGGGACCCCGCGCCCGGCTCGGCCATCGGCTACCAGGCCCGAGACAGCAGCGAGCCCTGGCGCGCGGCGATCGAGGCCGCCGATCCCGAACCCGATCCGATGTCCCCGCTGCTGCGCTGGCACGGCGGCGACTACATGCGGCTGGGCCCGTTCGACTGAAGACGCCCGGACTCAGCGCTCGGCGATGTAATGCTGCGTGACCGGCGCCGAGCCCTCTTCCAGGTAGTCCAGCAAGGCCAGTTCCAGTTCCTCGTCGGCCAGGGTGCGGCGCGCGCGCTGGTGCAGGTAATCGGCCCAGCTCGTGACGATGAAGCGTTCGACGTAGCGCGTGGCCTGGCCCAGGTCGCCCAGGTCGCGGTAGACGCGCCAGAAGGTGGCGCCGTCGCGCCGGCGCGGCCCGCGCAGCAGGCTCACGGCCTCCAGGAACACGGGCGCGAACTCGGGCCGCACGCGGTAGCCGATCTCCACCGCCACCGGCCCGGCCTCGGGCGCCGGCGGGTGCTTCACGAACAGGTCCTGCGACAGCGGCACCTGCGTCACCTCGTCCAGCCCGCCCATGCGCAGCGGGAAGCGCCGCGCCAGCAGCAGGCTGGCCAGCATGGCGGCGGCCGCCAGCAGCAGCGTGAAGCTCAGCCCCAGGATGCCCGACACCGCCCCCCACAGCGCCGAGCCGATGGCAAACGCGCCCAGCGCCGCCAGGGTGTGCAGCGCCGTGGCGCGGGCGCGCACCCAGGGCGGCACGCTGGTCTGGGTGGCGGTGTTGTAGGTGCTCATCACGCTCATCCAGCTGGCGCCGGCCCCCACCAGCGACAGGTAGACGACGGCCGGCACCGTCACCAGCGCGCTGACCACCATGGCCAGCGCAAACACCACGGCGCAGATCGCCACCAGCCTTTCCAGCCCCAGGCGTGTGCGCAGCCGCCCGATCACCAGCCCGGCCATCACCGCGCCGGTGCCCAGGCAGGCCATCAGGAAACCGAAGCCGGTGGCACCCAGGCCCAGCTTCTGCTGGCCGATGACGGGCAGCAGCGCCCACAGCGCCGAACCCGCGCCGCCGTAGGCTCCGGTGCGCAGCAACTGGGCCAGCACGGTGTCGTTGTGGCGCGCGAAGCGCAGCGCGCTCAGCATGCCGCCCCACAGCCGTTCGGCGGGCAGGCGCGAAGGCGGGTGCGGCCGCGGCGGGTGGCGGCGCACGGCCTCGAACAGCGCCACGATGCCGGCCACGGCCAGCGCGAAGACCCAGCCGCTGCCAGCGGCGGCAAACACCGCCCCGGCCAGCGCCGGCCCCAGCGCGCGGGCGCTGTTGTAGCTGATGCCGATGGCGGTGATGGCCTGGGGCAGTTCTTCGCGCGGCACCACGTCGACGATGGTGGAATTCCAGCTGGGCGACAGCACGGCGGTGCAGCACCCGGCGACGAAGGTGAAGAAAAGTAACGCCGCCGGCCCGGCCCAGCCGGCCAGGGCCAGGGCGGCCAACAGGCTGACCACCAGCGCCTGCGCGGCCAGCGCACCCAGCATCAGGCGCTTGCGGTCGGTGGTGTCGGCCATCACCCCGGCGGGCAGCGAGAGCAGGAACATCGGCAGGAACACGGCCGTCTGCACCAGGGCGGCCAGGAAGGAAGAACCGGTCAGTTCCACCATCAGCCAGGCCGTGGCCATGGCCTGCATCGCATTGCCGATGAAATAGATGCTGCCGCCGGCCAGCAGGGCCCTGAAAGCAGTGTGGCGCAGGGTGGCGCGGATCGAGACGGAGGCTTCGGCCATTCGCGCCATCGTACGCGGGCGCTGCCGGGCGGCGGCTCGCATCCGCCAACCCCGCGCTTGGGGGGTTGTTTGTATGTCACCCGGATGACAACGTCGTGGCGTCAGTGCAAAAGGCGTGCAAGCTCAGCTGCACCACCGGACGCTGCTGAACCGGTCCCTCGCCCCTTCCACACCCACAAAAAACCAGGAGTTGAGATGCAGATGTTCTCTTCGTTTGCCCTGCGCCGCACTGCAGTGGCCCTTGCCACCGGCGCTGGCCTGATGCTGGCCACGGCCACCGCTTCGGCGCAAATCGTCTACAGCGGCCTTGTCAACCTCAATATTCCCGTCTCGAACAACGGTCTCTACCTGAACGTCGTGACCGGTGCCAACAACCTGCCGGCCGGCGGCCCGGGCTCTGGCGTCGCGGGTTGGGACATCAATCCCTGGTCCACCGCAGGTCTGGGCTTCTTCAACCCCTCCGCACCCGCCGGCGGCGCCTACCTGCAGAGCGCTCCAGGGACGGTGGCCAACCTGTCGTTTGGCTCGGCGATCGGCCCGGGCGCGACCTTCGGTAATGGATTGAGCGGCAACAACAGCCAATGGAACGTCAACAGCAGTGACAACGTGTTCGGCTTCCGCTTCATCAACGAAGCCGGCGGCACCTTGCACTACGGCTGGGCGCGCGTCAGCCTGGGTGCCACGCCAACCACCGCGGGCCGCTCGCTGGTCGAGTACGCCTTCGAACTGACGCCGAACACCGCCATCATGGCCGGCGTGGTGCCTGAACCCAGCACCTACGCCCTGATGGGCCTGGGTCTGGCCGGCCTGATGGTGGCTGCACGCCGCCGCAAGCAGCAGCAGTGATGCGCTGGCTGCGCTGGTAGCGCAGCCGTCTCTTCTGTCCCGCAAAAAAGCCCCTGCACGAAAAGTGCAGGGGCTTTTTCGATGTCCGCCGGGCGGTGGGTCGGTGTCAGGCCGCGTCGGGCGCCACCGGGTGCCCGGCCATCATCTCCAGCGCCTTCACCAGCGCCGAATGGTCCTGTTCCTTCAACCCATTTGCAGCACAGGCCTGCATCAGCTGCGCCGCACCGGCCGTCTGCGGCAGCGCCACGCCCAGGGCCCGCGCGCCGGCCAGGGCCAGGTTCAGGTCCTTCTGGTGCAGCCCGATGCGGAAGCCCGGGTTGAAGGTGCGCTTGATCATGCGTTCGCCGTGCACTTCCAGGATGCGGCTGCTGGCGAAGCCGCCCATCAGCGCCTGGCGCACCTTGGCCGGGTCGGCGCCGGCCTTGCTGGCGAAGACCAGGGCCTCGGCCACCGCGGCGATGTTCAGGGCCACGATGATCTGGTTGGCCACCTTGGTGGTCTGGCCGTCGCCGTTGCCGCCCACGTGGGTGATGTTCTTGCCCATCAGCGCGAACAGCGGCTTGACGCGCTCGAACGCCGCCTCGGGCCCGCCCACCATGATCGTCAGGCTGGCGGCCTTGGCCCCCACTTCGCCACCGCTGACCGGGGCGTCCAGGTAGTCGCAGCCCATCTCGTTGATGCGCGCGGCGAAGCACTTGGTGTCGATGGGCGAGATGCTGCTCATGTCGACGACGGTCTTGCCCGCCGACAGCCCCGAAGCGACGCCCGTCTCGCCGAAGAGCACGGCTTCGACGTCGGGCGTGTCGGGCACCATCGTGAAGATGATGTCGGCCTTTTGTGCCACTTCGCGTGCGCTGGCGCAGGCCACGGCGCCAGCGTCCAGCAGCGCCTGCGGCAGCTTGCTGCGGGTGGTGACGAAGAGCTCATGCCCGGCGGTGCGCAGGTGGCCGGCCATGGGCGTGCCCATGATGCCCAGGCCGATGAAACCCAGCTTCAACGATGTCGTCATGTTCGGTCTTTCTCTCGCGGTCTCTCAGGTGGGGGCGCGCAACTGGCGGCGCGCCTTTTCCAGCCAGGCCAGGCCGGCTTCGGTGGTGGTGGCGGGCTTGTATTCGCAGCCCACATGGCCCTTGTAGCCGATCTTGACCAGATGCTCGAACAGGAAGCCGTAGTTGATCTCGCCGGTGCCGGGTTCGTTGCGGCCCGGGTTGTCGGCCACCTGGATGTGGCCGATGCGTGCCAGGTGCTTGCTCAGCGTGGCACCGAGTTCGCCTTCGCTGCGCTGGGCGTGGTACACGTCGTATTGCAGGAACAGGTTGTCGGCACCCACCTCGTCCATCACCGACAGCGCCAGCGTGCTGTTGCTCAGCCAGAAGCCCGGCACGTCGAAGTTGTTCACGGGCTCGATCAGCAGGTTCAGCCCCGCTTCCTTCAGCGCCGCAGCGGCGAACTTCAGGTTGTCGACGAAGGTCTGCCGAACCACGGCGTCGGCCACGCCAGCAGGCGCCTTGCCGGCCAGGCAGTTCAGTTGTTTCACGCCCAGCGTGGTGGCGTAGGCAATGGCCTGGCTCACACCGGCGCGGAATTCCTCCACGCGGTCGGGCAGGCAGGCGATGCCGCGTTCGCCGCCGGCCCAGTTGCCGGCCGGCAGGTTGTGCAGCACCATGGTCAGGCGGTTGGCCACCAGGCGGTCACGGATCGACAGCGCCGGGGCTTCATAAGGGAACTGCAGTTCCACCGTCGAAAACCCCGAGCGGGCGGCGCGTTCGAAGCGCTCCAGCAGTGGCACTTCGGTGAACAGCATCGACAGGTTGGCGGCAAATCTGGGCATGAGTGTCTCCGTCGTTGTGGGCGCAGCGGTGCACTGCTGCGCCATGTTGTCATGTCATTCCAGCAGGCCTGCGAGCTCCAGGCCCTTGAGGCCTTCGGGGTGGCGGCAGTCCACGTCCTCGAACTCGTTGACCTTGTCGATCTCGACACCCATCGAGATGTTCGTCACCTTCTCGAGGATGACCTCCACCACCACCGGCACGCGCAGGTCGTGGGCCATGGCCTTGGCCTGCACCAGGGCCGATTCGATCTTCGCCGGGTCGGTCACGCGCAGGGCCTTGCAGCCCATGCCTTCCACCACCTTGGCGTGGTCCATGCCGTAGCCCTTCAGTGCCGGGTCTTCGACGTTCATGTTGTCGAAGGCCAGTTGCACGCAGAAGTCCATGTCGAAGCCGCGCTGGCTCTGGCGGATCAGGCCCAGGTAGCTGTTGTTCACCAGCACCACCACCATCGGCAGCTTGAACTGCGCGCCCACGGCCAGCTCCTCGATGAGGAACTGGAAATCGTAGTCGCCGCACAGGCCCACCACGGTCTTGGTGGGGTCGCTGGCGACCACGCCCAGCGCGGCCGGCAGGGTCCAGCCCAGCGGGCCGGCCTGGCCGCAGTTGATCCACTGGCGCGGCGCGTAGACGTTCAGGAACTGGGCGCCGGCAATCTGGCTCAGGCCGATGGTGGTGACGTACACGGTGTCGCGACCGAAGGCCTTGTTCATCTCCTCGTACACGCGCTGCGGCTTGATGGGGATCTGCTCGAAGTGCGTCTTGCGGTGCATCAGGCGCTTGCGCTCCTGGCAGCGGAAGACCCAGTCGGAACGATCCTTCAGCGCTGCGGCGGCCTTGCGCTCGCGCGCCACTTCGACGAACAGCTGCAGCGCGGCCTTGGCGTCGCTGACGATGCCGAAGTCGGGCATGAACACGCGGCCGATCTGGGTGGGTTCGATGTCCACGTGCACGAAGGTGCGGCCCTTGGTGTAGACGTCGACGCTGCCAGTGTGGCGGTTGGCCCAGCGGTTGCCGATGCCCAGCACGAAGTCCGAAGCCAGCATCGTGGCGTTGCCGTAGCGGTGGCTGGTCTGCAGACCGCACATGCCGGCCATCAGCGGGTGGTCGTCTGGGATGGTGCCCCAGCCCATCAGCGTGGGGATCACCGGCACATTGGTCAGCTCAGCCAGTTCCACCAGCAGGTCGGCGGCGTCGGCGTTGATGATGCCGCCGCCGGCCACGATCAGCGGCTTGTCAGCGGCCTGCAGCATGTCCAGCGCCTTTTCGATCTGCTTGCGCGTGGCCTGCGGCTTGTAGACGGGCAGGGGCTCGTAGGTGTCGATGTCGAATTCGATCTCGGCCATCTGCACGTCGAAGGGCAGGTCGATCAGCACCGGGCCCGGGCGGGCGCTGCGCATCAGGTGGAAGGCCTGCTGGAAGGCGCGCGGCACGAGGCCGGGTTCGCGCACGGTGATGCTCATCTTGGTCACCGGCTTGGCGATGCTTTCGATGTCCACCGCCTGGAAGTCTTCCTTGTACAGGCGGGCGCGCGGGGCCTGGCCGGTGATGCACAGGATGGGAATGCTGTCGGCGCTGGCGCTGTACAGGCCCGTGATCATGTCGGTGCCGGCCGGGCCGCTGGTGCCGATGCACACGCCGATGTTGCCTGCCCGGGCTCGGGTGTAACCCTCGGCCATGTGGCTGGCGGCCTCGACATGGCGGGCCAGGATGTGGCCGATGCTCTGGCGTTCACGCAAAGCGGCGTACAGCGGGTTGATGGCGGCACCGGGCACGCCGAAGGCTTGGGTGATGCCTTCCTTTTCCATCACCAGCACGGCTGCCATTGCGGCTTTCATCTTGGCCATTGTCGAGTCTCCATAGGTGGTTCAAAAGCAGGACGCATGTTCGTTCCGGAAGGCCCGCAAGGGAAGGGGGGCTCGTGGATATCAGCTATTCCATACAGGAATGGTCGGCTGCACACTCCGGGCATGGACAGAGTCATGGGCATCCAGCTTTTCATCCGCGTCGTCGAAACCGGCAGCTTCAGCAAGGCCAGCCGCGACCTGGGCCTGACCCAGCCCACCGCCACCAAGCATGTGGCGGCGCTGGAGGCCCGGCTGGGCGCGCGCCTGTTTCACCGCAGCACGCGCGGCGCCACGCCCACCGAGGTGGGCGCAGCCTACTACGACAAGTGCAAGATCATCGCGCGCGAACTCGAGGAAGCCGACAACCTGGCCGCGCTGATGCAGCAGCGCGTGCAGGGCAGCCTGCGCATCAGCACCAGCGTGGCCTTCGGCCGGCGCGTGCTGACGCCGCTGGTGCTGAAGTTCATGCAGCTGCACCCGGGCCTGCACGTCGACCTGAGTTTCGAGGACCGTTATGTCAACCTGGTCGAACAAGGCATCGATCTGGCCGTGCGCATGGGCCGGCTGGCCGATTCCACCCTCGGCGCGCGCCATCTGGGCCGCAACCCCTGGGTGCTGGTGGGCGCGCCCGGCTACCTGGCCGAACACGGCACGCCGCTGGTGCCTGGTGAACTGAAGGGGCATTCGGCCCTGATTTATAGCAGCGTGCAGGGCGACGACCGCTGGACCTTCACCGCGCCCGACGGCCAGGTGCTGCAGGTGCCGGTGGCCGGGCCGCTGCGCAGCAACAACCTGTCGGCCCTGCTGTCGGCGGCGCGGCTGGGACTGGGTCTGGCCCTGGTGCCCTGGTACGTGGCCAACGACTCGGTGCGCGCCGGCGTGGTGCAGCCCTTGCTGACGGGCTGGACCTTGCCCGAACAAGAGGTCCATGCCGTCTTCCCTTCGCCGCGGCTGGTGCCGGCCAAGGTCAGCGGCTTTGTCACCTGGCTGCAGGGCCAGCTGGGCGGCGAGTGGTGGACCCGACGGGCCTGAGCATGCGCGGCTACCATGGCCGGATGAAGATTGCCTTGCTCTTTCCCGTGCTGCTGGCAGCCTGCGCCACGGCGGTGCCCGACCCCGGGCCGGTGCTGAACCGCCCGGTGCTGCTGTTCGGCGAAGTGCACGACAACGCCGTGCAGCACGCCGAGCGCCTGCGCGCCTTCGAGGCCCTGCTGGCCACCGGCGCGCGCCCGGCGCTGGCGATGGAACAGCTGGACCGCGAGCGCCAGGCCGCCATCGACGCGCTGTTTGCCGGCGGTGCCCGGCCCACGGCCGACGCCGTCATCGCCGCCGGTGCGCCGGGCGGCGGCCAGGGCGGCGGCTGGAACTGGACGTTCTACCGTCCGTTCATCGACGCGGCCTTGAGGGCCGGCCTGCCCATCGTCGCGGCCAATGTCTCGCGCAGCGAGGCTCGCCGCGTCATGCTCGAAGGCCTGGCGCCGCTGGGTTTCGACCCGCAGGTGCCGGCCGACATGCTGGCCGCTCACACCCGCGACATCGTCGACAGCCACTGCGGCCTGGTCGACGCATCCACGGCCGCCCGCATGGCCCAGGCTCAGGTGGCGCGCGACCAGTTCATGGCGCGGGTGCTGGAGCAACACCTTGCGCGCGGTGTGGTGCTGCTGGCCGGCAACGGCCATGTGCGCACCGACGTGGGCGTGCCGCGCTGGCTGAAGCCCGAGGTGCGGGCCAAGAGCCAGGCCGTGGGCTGGCTGGAAACGGGCAGCGGCGATGCGAAGGCCTTCGACACCGTGCGCCTGACGCCGCCGCAGGCCCGGCCCGACCCCTGCGAAGGCATGCGCAAGCAGGTGCCGGCTCGCCCGGCGCCGGCCACCACGCGGTAGCCGTTCGTGGCCACCTGGGCCCCGGCGGCTAGAACAGGCCGCTGAAGTCGATGCTGCAGCCAGGCAGGCCCGGCAAGCCCAGCACGCCAGGCGCGCGCAGCGCCGTGGCCCGGCTGTAGCTGCCGCCCTGGGGGTCGCTGAAGGTGCGCAGCAGGTTGCTACCGAGGTCGAGCACCCAGACTTCGGGCACGCCGTGCTGGGCGTACAGCGGCACCTTGATGCGCACGTCGTAGGCCAGGGTGGTGTCGGCCACTTCGATCACGAGCAGGCAGTCGGGGCCGGTGGGCAGGGCGTTCGCGTAGAAATCGTCCCGCACTTTCAGCAGCGCCAGGTCGGGTTCAGGTTCGCTCTGTCCATCCAGCTGCACGGGCAGCTGCACAGAGACCTGCGCCTGTCGCCCCACGGCTTCGTGCAGCAGCTGACTCAGTCTCATCACCGCGGCGCGGTGTCGGGTGCCCATTGGTGCCGTGTCGATGACCTCTCCGTCGATCAGCTCCACGTGGGCATCATCGGGCAGCAACCCGACCTCGGCCATGCGGTGATAGTCGTCCACGCTGATGCGCCGCCGCAAGAGCCGCGGCTCTTCCAGGTTCTCCAGAACGTCCATGGCGGGCTCCCGGGCAGTCATGCCTTGCATCTTACGACGCACCCGCACAATCACGCCCCGTGAACGACACCCCCAGCGACCCCGCCCGCGAACGTTTTCTGCAGCGCCTGGCCGATGCCGCGCAAGCGCACGCGGCCGGTGGCCCGGCCTGGCATCGCCTGCTGCTGACCAAGCCCGTGCCGCAGGGCGGTGCGAACGATCTGCAGCGGGTGCAGGTGCGGCCGCTGCTGCTGCGCGGGCAGCCGCACTTCAGCTTCGTCAGCAGCCACGCCACCAAGGACCTCACGAAGAATCTGCCGGTGGCCGAAGGCCTGGTGCAGGTGGCGGCGCTGCTGGGCAGTCACTTTCGCAACGCCCACCTGCACACGGCTGCTGAGGAAGTGCAGCTGGTGCTCAGCAAGAAGGGCAAGGGTCATCTGACGGCCCATGCCGTGGCTGCCGTGCCGGCCGCAGCGGCTGAAGACGGCGGTGAGCCGACTGCCGCCCTTCCCGCCGCCCATGACCGCGCCAAGCAGCGCTGGCTGACGCTGGACCGCCCCTTCCTGGCCGCGCTGGGCGTGGCCACGCCGCAGGGCAGCCTGGTGCCGGCGATGGCCCGCAAGTGGAAGCAGATCAACAAGTTCGTCGAGATCTTCGCGCACGCGCTGGACAAGGCCGGCCTGGCCGTACAGGCCGGCATCGAGGTCGTGGACTTTGGCGCCGGCCGCGCCTACCTGACGTTCGCCGTGCACGACTGGCTGACCCACGGCCGCGGCCTGGCCGCGCGCGTGACGGGTGTCGAACTGCGCCCCGACCTGGTGGCCGAAGGCAATGCCAGCATTGCCCGGCTGGGCCTGCAGGGCCTGCGCCTGCAGCAAGGCGACGTGCGGGACTGGCAGGCCGAGCCGATGGACGTGATGATCGCGCTGCACGCCTGCGACACCGCCACCGACCACGCCATCCACCTGGGCCTGCAGGCCGGCGCCAGGGTCATCCTGTGCAGCCCCTGCTGCCACAAGCAGCTGCGCCCGCAACTGCTCAGCCCGCACCCGCTGCGCAGCGTGTTCCAGCACGGCATCCATGCCGAACAGCAGGCCGAGATGCTGACCGACAGCCTGCGCGCACTGCTGCTGGAAAGCCGGGGCTACGACACCCAGGTGTTCGAGTTCGTGGCGCTGGAGCACACGCGCAAGAACAAGATGATCCTGGCGGTCAAGCGCGCGCAGCCCCAGCCTGCGGCCATGGCCGCAGCGCTGGAACAGGTGCAGGAAGTGAAGCGCTACTTCGGGGTGAAGGAGCAGGCGCTGGAGACCCTGCTCATGGCCTCGGCCTGAACCCGCCCGGCCCCGCCCGAGCCGGGGTCAAGCGCGGGCGCAGCCCGACGCGCCGGCGCGGCTGAAGCTGCGGCCTTGCCACGCCGCCAGCGCGCCGGTGGCCTCGGCCAGCGTCAGCGCTGCATCTTCCAGCCGCAGCCGGGCCCGTGTGCCGGTGGCCTCGCCCGGCGCGTTGAGTTCGGCCGCGCCCACCTGGCCGTCCACCACCGCCTGCGGCACCGTGGCCCCCGCGGCCGTGAAACTGGCCGAAAAGCGCTGGAAGCGCTGCGCGATCTCCAGCCGCAGGCCTTCGCTGCACCACAGGCCCTGCACGGGAGCGGGCACCACCCACAGGTGCACGGTGCTGCGCTTGTCCTTGCCGATGGCCTTGTCGGGCACGTCCAGGCTGAGGCTGCGGTCGGGCCGCCAGTCGCCCAGGTCCCAGTCGTGAGAGACGATGCGCGTGCCCGGCTTCAGCGCCAGCAGGCGCGGGCGTAGCTGCAGGTTCACGGCGGGCAGCAGGTACATCGTCACCACCGTGGCCTGCCTCAGGTCGGTGGCGAACAGGTCCTGCTCCACGAACACGGCGCGCTCGGCCACCCCGGCGGCCCGGGCATGCTGACGGCTGGCGGCCACGAGCTCGGGCACGATCTCCACGCCCAGCCCGTGCGCGCCGAAACGCCGCGCCGCGGTGATGACGATGCGGCCGTCGCCCGAACCCAGGTCGACGACGTTGTCCTGCGGGCCCACGCCGGCCAGTTCAAGCATCGCCAGCGTCACCACGTCGGGTGTGGTGATGAAGGGCACGTCTTCCTGGGCCTGTGGCCGCCCTGGCGCAGCGGCCACCAGAAACGCCATGGTCAGCCGGACGAAAGAAAACCCAAGCTTCCCGCCGCGGAACCGGCTTTGCCGGGCCGCTGGCGGACGGCCCCCTCGGGGGGTGGCGAGCGCCAGCGAGCCCGGGGGCATCATGTCGGAAGCTGGTGAGACTTGAAGGCTTCGCGCAGCTTGTTCTTCTGCATCTTGCCGGTGGCGCCCAGCGGGATGGCGTCGACGAAGACCACGTCGTCGGGGGTCCACCACTTGGCGATCTTGCCGTCGAAGAAGGCCAGCAGTTCCTCGCGCGTGACTTCCGCACCCGGCTTCTTCATCACCACCAGCAGTGGCCGCTCGTCCCATTTCGGGTGGAAGGCGGCGATGCAGGCCGCCATCGCCACGGCCGGGTGGGCCATCGCGATGTTCTCCAGGTCGATGCTGCCGATCCATTCGCCGCCGCTCTTGATGACGTCCTTGCTGCGGTCTGTGATGTGCATGTAGCCGTCGGCGTCGATGGTGGCCACGTCGCCGGTGGGGAACCAGCCGTCCACCAAGGGGCTGCCGCCTTCGCTGCGGTAGTAGTCCTGCAGGATCCACGGGCCGCGCACCAGCAGTTCGCCGCTGGTCTGGCCGTCCCAGGGCAGGGCCTGGCCGGCGGCGTCGACGATCTTCATGTCCACCCCGTAGACCGCGCGGCCCTGCGTGGCCTGCACTGCGAACTGGGCCTCGTGGTCCATGGCCAGGTGCTTGCCCTTCAGGATGGCGGCGGTGCCCACCGGCGACATCTCGGTCATGCCCCAGGCGTGGATCACCTGCACGTCGTACTTGTCCTGGAAGGCGCGCATCATCGCCGGCGGACAGGCCGAGCCGCCGATGACGGTGCGGCGCATGGTGGAAAAGCGCGCGTTGTTGGCTTCCATATAGCCCAGCAGGCCCTGCCAGACGGTGGGCACGCCGGCCGACACCGTCACACCCTCGGCTTCGAACAGCTCGAAAAGGCTCTTGCCGTCCAGCCCCGGGCCGGGGAAGACCATCTTCGCGCCCACCATGCAGGCCGCATACGGCAGGCCCCAGGCGTTGACGTGGAACATTGGCACCACCGGCAGGATGCTGTCGCGCGCGCTGCAGTTCAGCGCGTCGGGCATGGCAATCGCAAAGGTGTGCAGCACCGTGCTGCGGTGGCTGTACAGCACGCCCTTGGGGTTGCCCGTGGTGCCGCTGGTGTAGCACAGCGACGAGGCGGTGTTCTCGTCGAAGCTGGGCCAGGCGAAGTGGTCGTCCTGCGCGGCGACGATGTCGTCGAAGCACAGCAGGTTGGGAATCTTCGACGTCGCCGGCATGTGGGCGCGGTCGGTCATGGCCACGAAGTGTTTGACAGTCGTCAGGCGCGCAGCCACGGCTTCCACCAGCGGCAGGAAGGTCAGGTCGAAGCACAACACCTGGTCTTCGGCGTGGTCGGCGATGTAGACCACCTGGTCGGGGTGCAGGCGCGGGTTCAATGTGTGCAGCACGGCGCCGCTGCCGCTGACGGCGTAGTACAGCTCCATGTGGCGGTAGCCGTTCCAGGCCAGCGTGGCCACGCGGTCGCCCATGCCCACCCCCAGCGCGGCCAGGGCCTTGGCCAGCTGGCGCGAACGGGCCGCCAGTTCGCGGTAAGTGGTGCGGTGGATGTCGCCCTCGACCCGCCGCGAGACGACCTCCTGGTCGCCGTGGTGGCGTTCGGCGTGCACGATGAGTGACGAGATCAGCAGCGGCTGCTGCATCATTTGGCCGTTCATGGGCGTGTCCTTCTTGTTCAGTTTTTGTCCGACGAGGTCGGATGTCCCCGCGATCACGTGCTGGTGTTCGTCCCGTCAGCAACGTGTCAGCCACGCATTTTGCGGCATTGCTGCTGGCCCTGCGGCCGGGTGGGGGCGGCTCAGGCCAGCAGCTGGCGGGCCAGCGCACGCTGGCGCCGCACCAGGGCGGGCAGGTCCAGCGTGGTGAGCTCGCCGTCGCGCACCAGCACCCGCCCCTGCACGACGCTGTGGCGCACGCGCGGCACCTGGCACAGCAGCATCGCGGCCATGGGGTCGTCTTCGGCGCCAGCCAGGGCCACGTCGTCCAGGGCCACGCTGACCAGGTCGCAGGCCATGCCCGGGGCCAGCGCGCCGATGTCGTCGCGCCCCAGCACGCGGGCGCCGCCCAGCGTGCCGATCTCCAGCATCTCGCGCGCCGACATGGCTTCGGCGCCGGAGTGCACGCGCTGCAGCAGCAGCGCCAGGCGCAGTTCGGCCAGCAGGTGGCCGCTGTCGTTGCTGGCCGAGCCGTCCACCGCAATGGCCACCGGCACGCCGGCGTCGCGCATGGCGCGGATGGGCGCCACGCCCGAGCCCAGCCGCATGTTGCTGCCCGGGCAATGCGCCACACCCGTGCCGGTGCTGGCGAAGGCCTGGACACCGGCGGCGTCCAGCTTCACGCAGTGCGCGTGCCAGACGTCGGGGCCCAGCCAGCCCAGGCTTTCGGCGTATTCGGCCGGCGTGCAGTTGAACTTCTCGCGGGTGTAGGCGATGTCGCTGTCGTTTTCGGCCAGGTGGGTGTGCAGTTGCACGCCATGCGCCCGGCCGAAGCTGCGCGCCAGCAAAGCGGCATCGCGCATCAGCTCGCGGCTGACGGAAAACGGGCTGCAGGGTGCCACCACCACGCGCTGCATCGCGAAGCGCGCCGGGTCGTGCCAGCGTTCGATGCAGCGCTGGGTGTCGGCCAGGATCGCGGCTTCGTCTTCGACCACGCTGTCGGGGGGCAGCCCGCCCAGCGACCGGCCCACGCTCATGCTGCCGCGCGCAGCATGGAAGCGCATGCCCACCGTGCGCGCCGCTTCCAGGCTGTCGTCGAGCCTGCAACCGTTCGGGAACAGATAGAGGTGGTCGCTGCTGGTGGTGCAGCCCGACAGCAGCAGCTCGGCCATGGCCAGCTGGGTCGAGGTGGCCAGCATCTCGGGCGTCAGGCGCGCCCACATGGGGTAGAGCGTGCTCAGCCAGCCGAACAGCGAGGCGTCCTGCGCCGGGCGCACCGCACGCGTCAGCGTCTGATACATGTGGTGATGGGTGTTCACCAGGCCCGGCATCACGAGCTGGTCGCGGGCGTCGATGACTTCGTCGGCGGTGGCCGGCAAGGTGTCACTGGGGCCCACGGCTTCGATGACACCGTCGCGGGCAAACACCGCGCCGCCGGCGATCTCGCGGCGCTGTCCGTCCATGGTCACCAGGCAGCTGGCGTCGCGCACGAGCAGGGTACCCACGGTCTGGCTCCGCCGCGGTCTCAGGCCGCCTCGGGCGGCGGCTGCGAACCCTTGTCCGACCACAGCACTCCGGCGGTGGCCCAGTCGTGGCGCTGCACGTCGGTAAAGACGATGTCCACGGCTTCGGGCGAACCGCCCAGCACGCGCACGGTGGCTTCGGTCAGGGCGGCGGCCAGCGCGCGTTTCTGCTCGACCGTGCGGCCGGCGAACATCTGTACATGAATACTGGGCATGGGGCTTGTCTCCTGGTTTAGTCTGGGGCGCCGGTTTCGAACCAGCGTTGGATCAAGGCGCGTTCGGCGTCGGTGATCTGGGTCGAATTGTTCATCGGCATGAGCTTCAGCACCACCGTCTGCTGGTAAATGGCCTGGGCCTGCTGGCGAATGAGTTCGGGTGTGTGCAGCGCCACGTTCTTCTGCTGCACCTGGGCGTTGTGGCAGATCACGCAGCGCTGTTCCATCACCGCCGTCACCTCGGCCAGGCTGACCTTGGCCGGTAGTGCGGCCGCCGGCGGCCGCGGCGGCGGTGCCAGCCAGATGGCCAGCCCCACCAACACCGCGCAGCCCACCACGGCATGTTCCCAGGGCACACGCCGGCCGGCCACCAGCGCCTTGTGGCGGGCCACGAAGCTGTGGCGGATGAGTGCACCGGCCAGCATCAGCAGCACCAGCACCAGCCAGTTCCAGGGGCCCTGGTACAGCCAGCCATAGTGGTTGCTGAGCATGGCAATCAGCACCGGCAGCGTGAAGTAAGTGTTGTGCACGCTGCGCTGCTTGGCGCGCTGGCCGTGGATGGGGTCGACCGGGATGCCGGCCTTCATCTGCGCGATGACCTTGCGCTGGCCCGGGATGATCCAGAAGAAGACGTTGGCGCTCATGGCCGTGGCCAGCATCGCGCCCACCAGCAGGAAGGCGGCGCGCCCGGCAAACAGCTGGCAGGCCGCCCACGAGGCCACCACCACGTAAACCAGCACCAGGCCGGCGACGATGGCGTCACCGCCCACCTTGCCGCCCTTTTCGCCCACCCAGCGGCAGATCAGGTCATAGGCCACCCAGAACAGCACCAGGAAGCCCAGCGAAGCGGCAATCGCCGTGGACGGGGCCCAGTCGAACACGCTCTTGTCCACGAGGAAGGTGCCGGCGTTCACCAGGTACATCACCGTGAACAGCGCAAAGCCGGTGAGCCAGGTGGAATAGCTCTCCCAGTAGAACCAGTGCAGGTTCTGCGGCAGGCTCTTGGGCGCCACCATGTACTTCTGCGGGTGGTAGAAGCCGCCGCCGTGCACGGCCCAGAGTTCGCCGTTCACGCCCTTGTCCTTCAGCGCCGGGTCGGTGGGCGGTGTCAGGCTGTTGTCGAGGAAGACGAAATAGAACGAAGAACCGATCCAGGCGATGGCGACGACGACATGCGCCCAGCGCAGGAGCAGGTTGGCCCATTCCAGCAGGTAAGTGGTGTCCATTGAAGGCAGTGTGCAGTGGCAGCCGGTTCCGCAAGACCCGTGCCGCGGAAAAGGCTAGCTGCCGCGGTAGGTGCTGTAGCCGTAGGGGCTGACGAGCAGCGGCACGTGGTAATGGCCTTCGGCATCGGCCATGCCGAAGTCCAGCGCCACGGTGTCGATGAAGGGCGGGTCGGGCAGGGCCACGCCGCGGGCACGGAAATAGGGCGCCACCTCGAACAGCAGCCGGTAGCGGCCTGCGGCCATGCTGTCTTCGTCGAGCAGTGGCCCGTCGGCGCGGCCATCGTGGTTCAGCGCCAGGGTCTTGATCGTCACCGGGCCGGCCGCGTCGATGCGCTGCAGGGTCACGCGCAGCCCGGCGGCAGGGCAGCCGTGCGCGGTGTCGAGGACGTGGGTGCTCAGGTGTCCCATGGAGTGGTGGGCGGTTCGGCAGGGGTTGCGATGCCCGCCACGCTAGCAGCTTTCAATCCAGCACCCGCCGCCGCCCCTCGCCCTGCGATTGCAGGGCCTTGGGGGTGGCCACGCCCCGCGCTTGCTGGCCGTAAAGTTCGGCATCTTTCCTGCCAGATGCCCGGCCCCCCTCAAGATGACCGACAGCGCCTACCCCCGTGACCTGCGAGGCCACGGCCCGCAGCCCCCGCACGCCCGCTGGCCGGGCGGCGCCCGCGTCGCCCTGCAGTTCGTGCTGAACTACGAAGAGGGTGGAGAGAACAACCCGCTGCACGGCGACGCCACTTCGGAGACCTTCCTGTCGGAACTGGTCACGGCCCAGGCCTACGAAAACCGGCACATGACCATGGAGTCGATGTACGAATACGGCTCCCGCGCCGGCATCTGGCGCCTGCTGCGCGAATTCGATGCGCGCGGATGGCCGCTGACGGTTTTCGCCGTGGCCACGGCGTTGCAGCGTTACCCCGAACTGGTTCAGACCTTCATGGCCCGCGGCGACGAGATCGCCAACCACGGCCTGCGCTGGATCCACCACCAGCACATGCCCGAGACCATGGAACGCAAGCACATCGGCGTGGCCACGCACATCCTGAAGGACCTGACCGGCGGCGCCTGGCCGCAGGGCTGGTACACCGGCCGCGACAGCCCCAACACCCGCCGCCTGGTGGCCGAAGCCGGCGGCTATGCCTACGACAGCGACTACTACGGCGACGACCTGCCGTTCTGGCTGCAGGTGGAACCCACGCCCGGCGCGGCGCTGGTGCCGCACCTGGTGGTGCCGTACTCGCTGGACACCAACGACATGCGCTTCGTCCAGGCCCAGGGCTTCAACACCGGCGAGCACTTCTACACCTATCTGCGCGACAGCTTCGACGCGCTGTATGCCGAAGGCGACCCCGACGGCCTGGACCGGCCGAAGATGATGAGCGTGGGCATGCATTGCCGGCTGCTGGGCAAGCCCGGGCGCATCGGCGCGCTGCAGCGCTTCATGGACCACGTGGCGCGGCACGAACAGGTGTGGGTGTGCCGGCGCATCGACATCGCGCGCCACTGGCGCGAGGTGCACCCTTTCGACCCGGCTACCGCATTCACGTGGCGCTGACCGTGGGCCCCCGATCTCGCTGGCGCTCGCTGCCAAGGCCAGTGGCCTTGGCCTTCGCCAGGCACAAACAGTCCACCGGACTGTTTGTGTCCGGGCTCAGCCCGCCCGAGGGGGCCGTCCGCCGACGGCCCGGCAGAGCCGGTGCCGTGGCGGGAAGCTTGGGTCAGCTTGACCTGGCCTTCTATTTGCAATGGCTAAAGGAATGCTGACCCTCGCCACACTGAACGCCGCCGACGCGGCCGGTTTCACCGCGCTGCTCGACGGCGTCTACGAACATTCGCCGTGGATCGCCGAACGCGCCCATGCGGCGCGGCCCGCGGGCGGCTTCGTCAGCCTGCCGGCGCTGAAGCGGGCGCTGGTGGAAGCCGTGCGAGCAGCCGGGCGCGAGGCCCAGCTGGCCCTGGTGAGCGCCCACCCCGAACTGGCCGGCAAGGCCATGGTCGCCCAGGCCCTGACGGCCGAAAGCACCGGTGAACAGGGCCGGGCCGGCCTGACCCATTGCACGCCCGAGGAATTCGCCACGCTGCAGCGGCTGAACGCCGACTACAACGCGAAGTTCGGCTTCCCCTTCCTGCTGGCCGTGCGCGGCCCGCGCGGCGAGGGCCTGGGCCGCAGGCAGATCATCCGGGCCTTCCAGCGCCGGCTGGGCAACCACCCGGACTTCGAGTTCGCCGAAGCCCTGCGCAACATCCACCGCATCGCCGAGATTCGCCTGAACGACAAGTTCGGCACCGTGCCCCTGCGCGGTCGGCAGGTGTGGGACTGGGCCGAGGCCCTGGCCGTGCACAGCGACCCGGGTTTCCGTGAACAGGGCCAGGTCACCGTCACCTACCTCACCGACGCGCACCGCGCGGTGGCCGCGCAGCTGCAGCAGTGGATGCACGAATGCGGCTTCGACGACGTGACGCTGGACGCCGTGGGCAACGTCGTCGGTGTTTACCACGGTGCCCGGCCCGACAGCCCGCGCCTGATGACGGGCAGCCACTACGACACCGTGCGCAATGGCGGCAAGTACGACGGCCGGCTGGGCATCCTGGTGCCTATGGCGGTGGTGGCCGGGCTGAAGCGGGCCGGGCAGCGGCTGCCCTTCGGCATCGAGGTGGTGGGCTTTTCCGAAGAAGAAGGCCAGCGCTACAAGGCCACCTTCCTGGGGTCTGGCGCGCTCACCGGCCACTTCGACCCGGCCTGGCTGGACCAGCAGGACGCTGCCGGCGTGCCCATGCGCCAGGCCATGCAGGCGGCGGGCCTGCCGGCGACGCTGGCGGCCATCGGCGCGCTGCGCCGCGACCCCTCGCGCTACCTGGGTTTCGTCGAAGTCCATATCGAACAAGGTCCGGTGCTGGACGCGCTGGACCTGCCGCTGGGCGTGGTCACCAGCATCAACGGCAGCGTGCGTTACCTGGGCGAAGTCATCGGCCAGGCCAGCCATGCCGGCACCACCCCGATGGGCCAGCGCCGCGACGCCGCCTGTGCCGTGGCCGAACTGGCGCTGTTCGTGGAACGCCGCGCGGCGGCGGTGCCCGACTGCGTGGGAACCGTCGGCATGCTCGACGTCCCCGCCGGCAGCATCAACGTCGTGCCCGGCCGCTGCCGCTTCAGCCTGGACCTGCGCGCCACCACCAACGCCGCCCGCGACGCGCTGGCGTCCGACGTGCGGGCCGAACTGCAGCGCATCGCCAGCGTTCGAGGTGTGGCTTTCACCCTGGAGGAAACCATGTCGGCCCAGGCCGCGCCCAGCCACCCGGCCTGGCAGCAGCGCTGGGAAGCCGCGGTCGGCGCCCTGGGCCTGCCGGTGTTCCGCCTGCCCAGCGGCGCCGGGCACGACGCGATGAAGCTGCACGAAGTCATGCCGCAGGCGATGCTGTTCGTGCGCGGCGGCAACGCCGGCATCAGCCACAACCCCCTGGAAAGCATCAGCGACGACGACGCAGAACTCTGCGTGGCCGCTTTCGAACACCTGGTCCGCCACCTGGACACCGCATGAAACCCCCAAGCCCGCTGCGCTCGCAGCCCCCCGAGGGGGCGCTCAGTCCTGTCCGAGCGGCCGGGCAGGACTGACATGAACGCCTACGAACAACTCGACTCCTGGATCGCCGCCCACTTCGACGAAGAGGTGCGCTTCCTGCAGGCCCTGGTGCAGGTGCCCACCGACACCCCGCCCGGCAACAACGCCCCGCACGCCCAGTGCACCGCTGAACTGCTGGCCGCCATGGGCCTGCAAGCCGAAAGGCACCCTGTACCCGATGCCCTGGTGCTGTCCTACGGCCTGCAGTCGGTGACCAACCTGATCGTGCGCCAGCGGTTCGACGCCGGCCCCGGCCCGGGCCCGACCGTGGCGCTGAACGCCCACGGCGACGTGGTGCCGCCGGGCGAAGGCTGGACCCACGGGCCTTACTCGGGCGAGGTCGTGGGCGGCAAGCTCTACGGCCGGGCCTCGGCGGTCAGCAAGGGCGACTTCGCCACCTACACCTTCGCGCTGCGTGCCTTGCAGGCCCTGGGCGCGCCGCTGTCCGGTCAGGTGGAACTGCACTTCACCTACGACGAGGAATTCGGCGGCGAACTAGGCCCCGGCTGGCTGCTGCAGCAAGGCCTGACGAAGCCCGACCTGCTGATCGCCGCCGGCTTCAGCTACCAGGTGGTGACGGCGCACAACGGCTGCCTGCAGATGGAAGTGACGCTGCAAGGGCTGGCCTCCCACGCCGCCTATCCTGAAACTGGCGTCGACGCGCTGCAGGCCGCCAACAAGCTGCTGAGCGCGCTGTACGCCCACAACGAGGTGTTGCGCCAGCGCCGCTCAGCCGTGGCCGGCATCACCCACCCCTACCTGAACGTGGGCCGCATCGAAGGCGGCAGCAACACCAACGTCGTGCCCGGCAAGGTGGTCATCAAGCTCGACCGCCGCATGATCCCCGAGGAAGACCCGGCCGCGGTTGAAACCGAGGTGCGCAGCCTCATCGACGGCGTGGTGGCGCGCTGCCCGGGCATCACGCTGCACGTGAAGCGTCTGCTGCTGGCGCACCCGCTGCAGCCGCTGCCGGGCAACGCGCCGCTGGTGGCGGCCATCCAGCAGCACGCGCAGGCGGTGTTCGGCCAGCCGGTGCCCACCTCGGGCACACCGCTGTATACCGACGTACGGCTGTACGGCGAACACGGCGTGCCCGCGGTCATCTACGGCGCCGGCCCGCGCACGGTGCTGGAAAGCAACGCCAAGCGCGCCGACGAACACCTGGTGCTCAGCGACCTGCAGGGCGCCACCCGGGTGGTGGCGCGCACGCTTTACGACCTGTTGCGCCCCAAAACGGTGCATTTGGATTGATGGCGCGCGCGCACGGAACTTGCGCAAGTGCCTGTGATTTCCCAACCCGCCATTGAAAGACGCCACCGTATGTCGACCCGCCTGCTTGCCGCTGTTTCGCGCCGTACCGTCCTTGTTGCCGCTGCTGCGGCCAGCCTGCTGGGCACGTCGCTGGCTCAGGCGCAAACGCCGCTGAAGTTCCAGCTCGACTGGCGCTTCGAAGGCCCGGCGGCGCTGTTCCTGGCCAGCCAGGCCAAGGGCTACTACAAGGCCGCGGGGCTGGACGTCACCATCGACGGCGGCAACGGCAGTGGTGGCACCGTCACCCGCGTGGCCGGCGGCACCTACGACATGGGCTTCGCCGACATGGCCGCGCTGATGGAGTTCCACGCCAACAACCCCGACGCGCCGAACAAGCCCGTGGCCGTGATGATGGTCTACAACAACACCCCGGCAGCGGTGCTGGCGCTGAAGAAGAGCGGCATCAGCAAGCCCGCCGACCTCTCGGGTCGCAAGCTGGGTGCCCCGGGTTTCGACGCGGGCCGCAAGGCCTTCCCCATCTTCGCCAAGGCCAACAACATCAGCGGCGTGCAATGGACCAGCATGGACCCGCCGCTGCGCGAGACCATGCTGGTGCGTGGCGAAGTCGAAGCCATCACCGGCTTCAGCTTCACCAGCCTGCTGAACCTGGAAGCGCGTGGCGTGAAGACCGAGGACATCGTCGTGCTGCCCTACCCAGCGCATGGCGTGAAGCTGTATGGCAACGCCATCATCGCCAGCCCCAAGTTCATGAAGGAAAACCCGGCGGCGGTGAAGGCCTTCCTGTCGGCCTTCGTCAAGGGCGCGAAGGAGGTCATCGCCAACCCCGACCCGGCCATCGACTACGTGAAGGCGCGCGACGGCATCATCAACGTCGACCTGGAAAAGCGCCGCCTGCGCATGGCCATCGACGCCGTGGTGGCCAGTCCCGACGCCCGCGCCGAAGGCTTCGGCGTGGTGGTGCCCGGGCGCCTGGCGCTGATGGCGTCGCAGGTGAGCGACGCCTTCACCACCAAGACCCGCGTCGACCCCAATGCCGTCTGGACCGACGCCTTCCTGCCGCCCAAGGCCGAACTGAACATCCTGCCGCCCGCGAAGAAGTAGCGCGCCGCGGCTCTACCCAAGCAAAGCGCCGCGGATCCGGCTTCGCCGGTCCGCTGGCGCAGCGCCCCCTCGGGCGGGCTGAGCCCGGACACGAACAGTCCGGTGGACTGTTCGTGCCTGGCGAAGGCCATGGCCACTGGCCATGGCAGCGAGCGCCAGCGAGCGTGGGGGCTAACGGTAATCCCAGGCGAACTGGAACATCACCCCGGCGTCGCCCAGCAGATGCACGGTGGCCGAGGCGTTGCGGTTGAACTGCCAGCCCAGCCCCACCAGCGCGCCGGGTGCGAAGCCGCCCACGTTCAGGGCCACCTTGTCCTTGAACTTGCCCTTGTAGCCGTACAGGATGCCGGCGCTCCACTGGAAGAACAGGGGCTCGGTGTCCAGCAGCCCGGTGTAGCGCTGGCCGACATAGGCGTAGGCGCTGGGCTGGCCGAAGGAGTTTCGGAAGAACGAGAACCCTGCCAGCCAGCGGTCGGGCCGCTGCCGCTCGATGCCGATGGCCCACACGGGGCGGTGTTCGTCGCTGGGCCGGAAATGCGGCGCGTAAGGTGCCACCGCCGCACGCCAGTAACCTTCGCCCTTCCAGGCTTCCATGTCGGTGGCCTGCTGCACGCTGCGGGCGATGAGGCCAGGGCCTGCCGGTTCGGCCGCATGGGCCGCGGGCAGGATGCTGGCCACACACGTGGCGGACAAAAAAATGGCCCCGGCGGGGCAGGCAAAAAGGCTTGGCATGAACAGGATTGTGGCAGCACGAACAGGCCCCAGGCAGGCCACGGGCACCCGCTGGATGGGGGTGATGTTGCTGGTGGCCAGCAGCTTCCTGGGAGGCTGCGCCTGGCTCAATGCCAAGCAAAGCGAACTGGCCTTGCGCCCTACGCCTGGCCGCCCGGCCAACCTGGCGCCCGACAGCGAACTGTTCGGCCCGCGCGACGAACGCTGGCAGGTGCCTGTGCCTGCCACACGCATGGCCGGCCTGCCCATGCCCAGCCAGCCCGACCTGCTGACGCTGTGGTGGCTGCCCAGCCCCGAGCCCGGCGCGCCCGCGCTTCTGTACCTGCACGGCACCTTCCGCAACCTGTACCCGAACCTGCCGAAGATCCAGGCCATTCGTGACGCGGGTTACTCGGTGCTGGCGGTCGACTACCGCGGCTGGGGCGACAGCACGGTGATCGTGCCCGACGAGGAAACCATTGCCGCCGACGCGCAGGCCGCCTGGGCCGAATTCCAGCGCCGCCAGCCCGTTCCAGGCCGGCGCGTGATCTTCGGCCATTCCATGGGCGGGGCCGTGGCGGTGCGCCTGGCCAGCGGCCTGCGCTGGCAGCACGACTATGGTGCACTGGTCGTCGAAAGCAGCTTCACGCGCATGCCCGAAGTGGCCGGCGAGGCCGGCTTCTGGGGGCGTGTGGCCGCCCGCCTGACGACCCTGGAATTCGACGCCGTGGGCCGCATCCCGAAAGTCGACGCCCCCGTGCTGCTGCTGCATGGCACGGCCGACCGCACCGTGCCCATCACCCTGGGCCGGCGCCTGCGCGACGTGGCGCTGAAGGCCCAGCCCGAACCCGGCCGCGTGCGCTGGGTGGAACTGCCCGGTGGCAGCCACAGCCACCTGCACCGCGAATTCAGGGACGACTACATCGCCACCTTCCGCGCCCTGGCACAGCGCTTGCCATCACCCTGACCCATGACCACATCCTTCGTCGACTTCAAGAACGTCTGGCTGGCCTACAACGACGAACTGCTGGCCGAAGGCAAGTTCGCGGTGGAGGACATCAGCCTGCAGGTGCAGCGCGGCGAATTCATCGCCATCGTCGGGCCTTCGGGCTGCGGCAAGAGCACCTTCATGAAGCTCACCACCGGGCTGAAGATGCCCAGCAAGGGCAGCATCCACATCGGCGGCGAGCCGGTCACCGGCCCATTGAAGATCAGCGGCATGGCCTTCCAGGCGCCCAGCCTGCTGCCCTGGCGCACCACGGTCGACAACGTGCTGCTGCCGCTGGAGATCGTCGAGCCCTATCGCAGCAGCTTCAAGGCCAAGCGCAAGGAATACGAAGAAAAGGCGCGCAAGCTGCTGCAGAGCGTGGGCCTGGCCGGCTACGAAGACCGCTTCCCCTGGCAGCTGAGCGGCGGCATGCAGCAGCGCGCCAGCATCTGCCGCGCGCTGGTGCACGAACCCCAGATGCTGCTGCTCGACGAACCCTTCGGTGCGCTGGACGCCTTCACCCGCGAAGAACTGTGGTGCGCGCTGCGCGACCTGCAGGCGGCGCAGAAATTCAACGTCATCCTCGTCACGCACGACCTGCGCGAGAGCGTCTTCCTGGCCGACACGGTGTACGTGATGAGCAAGAGCCCCGGGCGTTTCGTGGTGCAGCGCCACATCGACCTGCCGCGGCCGCGCGACCTGGAAGTGACCTACACGCCGCAGTTCACCGACATCGTGCATGAACTGCGCGGGCACATCGGCGCCATCCGTCAGAGCAGCAGCCAGAACAGCGGCAAGGCCGGCGCGGGGGTGCCGCAATGAAGATCACCAAGTCCATGGAACGCTGGTCGCCGCTGGTGCTGCTGGCGGCGGTGCTGCTGTTGTGGCAGGTGGTGGTGATGGCGTTCTCCATTCCCGATTTCATCTTCCCCAGCCCGACGCAGATCGCCAGCCAGTTCGTCGAATTCGGCGGCCCGCTGCTGGAAGCGGCCTGGAAGACCTTCTGGGTCACGATGGTGGGCTTCGGCATCGCCATCGTGGTGGGCGTGCTGCTGGGCTTCCTGATCGGCAGCAGCCGGCTGGCCTACACCGCCATCTACCCGCTGATGGTGGCCTTCA
>LNFM01007166.1_pt1 | contig 42377 bp, 42 predicted proteins | sample 596031 | NCBI WGS metagenome assembly LNFM01 (sample SAMN04254537, study PRJNA301005) | activated carbon metagenome | isolation source: dual media filters at the Ann Arbor, Michigan drinking water treatment plant | place: USA: Ann Arbor
TCATCGACCGCCGCAACGGCGAGGTGAAGCTCTCCCGCTGGACCGAGGTGGTCGAGGCCGAGCCGGTCGAGAACGAAGCCACGCAGATCCCGCACCGCATCGCCCAGAAGATCAAGCCGGGCATCGGCATCGGCGAATTCATCATCGACCCGCTGCCGCCGATCGACTTCGGCCGCATCGCCGCGCAGACCGCCAAGCAGGTGATCGTGCAGCGCGTGCGCGAGGTCGAGCGCGGCAAGCAGTTCCAGGAATACAAGGACCGCGTTGGCGAGATCATCAACGGCATCGTCAAGCGCACCGAGTACGGCAACCTGATGGTGGACCTCGGTCGCGCCGAGGCCCTCCTGCGGCGCGACGAGACCATCCCGCGCGAGGCCTTCCGCAACGGCGACCGCGTGCGCGCCTACATCTACGACGTGCGCGAGGAACCGCGCGGGCCGCAGATCTTCCTGTCCCGCACGCATCCGGGCTTCCTGGCGAAGCTGTTCGCGCAGGAAGTGCCGGAGATCTACGACGGCATCATCGAGATCAAGGCGGTCGCGCGCGACCCCGGATCGCGCGCCAAGATGGCGGTCATCAGCCGCGATTCCTCCATCGACCCCGTGGGCGCCTGCGTCGGCATGCGCGGGTCCCGCGTGCAGGCGGTGGTGGCGGAACTGCAGGGCGAGAAGATCGACATCATCCCCTGGTCGCCCGATTTCGCGACCTTCATCGTGAACGCGCTGGCGCCGGCGGAAGTCTCCAAGGTCGTGCTCGACGAGGACGGCAAGCGCTGCGAAGTCGTGGTGCCCGACGACCAGCTCAGCCTGGCGATCGGCCGGCGCGGGCAGAATGTCCGCCTGGGCTCGCAGCTCACCCGCTACGACATCGACATCCTAACCGAGGCGGAGGAATCCGAGCGCCGGCAGGAGGAATTCCGCAAGCGCACCGGCCTGTTCGTGGAGGCACTGGACGTCGACGACGTCATCGCCGGCCTGCTGGTGCAGGAAGGCTTTGGCACCATCGAGGACATCGTCACGGTCGAGGACGAGGAACTGGCCGCCATCGAGGGCTTCGACGAAACCGTGGCCGTGGAGCTGAAGCGCCGCGCCGCCACCTTCATCGAGAAGCGCGACGGCGAATTCGAGGAAAAGCGACGCGAAATGGGCGTGGACGACGTATTGGCCGAGATCGGCGGCTTCTCCCCGGCGATGCTGGTCACGCTCGGCGAGAAGGATGTGAAGACGCTCGAGGACCTGGCGGATCTCGCCGGCGACGAGTTGATCGAGATCCTGGGCGCCGAGGTGGTGGACGAGGAAACCGCCAACGCGATCGTCATGGAGGCCCGCCGGCGCGCCGGATGGCTTGGCGATGACGAGGCGGCCGCGGAGCCGGAGGCCTGACCGACGCCATGGGCCCGGCCGACGTCGATGCCGCCGAGGAGGAGGACCCGCCCGAACGCGGCCCGCTCCGCCGGTGCATCGCCACGCGCGACAGCCTGCCCAAGGAAAAGATGCTGCGTTTCGTGCTCGGTCCGGGCCGGGAGATCGTGCCCGACCTGGTCGGCAAGCTGCCCGGCCGGGGAATGTGGTTGAGCGCGCGGGGCGATGTGCTAGAACGCGCCCTGAGCCGCGGGGCCTTCATGCGGGCAGCGCGCGGGCCCGTGACGCTTCCCTCCGACCTTCGCGCGCGGATCGAGGACGGTCTTCGCGCCCGCATCCGTGACCTGCTGGGCCTCGCCCGGCGGGCCGGTCAGGCGGTTTCGGGCTGGCAGTCCGGGCGCGAATGGCTTCAGGCCGGACGCGCCGGGCTGCTGGTGCAGGCGGTGGATGGCAGCCTTGCGGAGCGTGCGCGCTTCGGTGGCCGGGATCTACCGGTGGTTGCGTCGCTGACGGCGGCGGAACTGGGCTTGGTATTTGGGCGCGACCACGCGGTGCATGTGGTGGTCACGCCTGGTCGGCTGGCAGATGCCATCCGGCTTGAGGCCGAGCGGCTGGCGGGTTTCGCGCCGGCCGCGACGGAGACTTCATGAGGGGCACGCAAATCGCGCTGCCCTGGGGATGTGTTTTTTGGAATCGGGTTCGGATCGGCGGATGAGCGACCAGAACGAGCAGGACGCGGGCAAGAGCAGGCTGAGCCTTCGGCCCGGCGGACGCCTCGAGCTTGGCAAGACGGTGGATGCCGGCAGCGTGCGGCAATCCTTCAGCCATGGCCGAAGCAAGACCGTCCAGGTCGAGGTGGTGAAGAAGCGCGCCGTGGCGCCGCCGCCCAAGCCCGGGGTGACCGCACCGGCTGCCCGCGCCGCCACGCCGCCCGCGACGCCCGCGACGCCGGCACCCGCCGCCACGCCGCCGTCGGCGGCCAGCACCGCCCTGCCGCGCCTGACCGGCCAGGCGCAGGGTCCCGCCGTGCGCGCCCCCGCTGGCCGCCCGCTGACCCAGGCCGAGATCGCCGTCCGCCAGCGCGTGCTCGAGGAAAACCGCAAGGTCGAGGCGCAGCGCCAGCGCGAGGAACGCGAGCAGCAGGCGCTGATGGTGCGCTCGGCGGCCGAGGAAGCCGCCCGTCGCGCCGAGGATGACCGTCGCGCCGCCGAGGAAGCCGCCCAGCGCGCCGAGCAGGAAGCCCGCGAGGCAGCCGCCGCGTCGACGCGCACGGTGGTGGAACAGGAAGCGCGCCAGGCGGCCGAGACCGCCTCGGTCGCCGTCGCCGCCGCCGCCAAGCAGACCGGGCGTCCGGCCGCGGCTGCCGCCCCCGCGGCCCGCAAGCCGGACGAGGCGCCCGCCGCGCGCCTGACGCTGAAGCCCCGCAACGCCGCCGAGGACGAGGATGAAGGCCGCCGCGCACCGCTGCGCCGCGCCGGTGGCCCGCCGGGCGCGCCCGGCCGCCGGCCGATGCCGGTGCCGGTCAAGAAGGCCGCGCCGACCACCGACCGCCGCCGCGACAGCCGCATCGACGTGCAGGCCGCGATCGAGGGCGAGGACGAGCGCAGCCGCGTGCGCGCGACCGCGAGCGGCGGCAGCAGGAACTCCAGCGCCTGCGCGCGGGTACCGAACGCGTCGTGCGCGACGTGGTGGTGCCCGAGGTCATCACCGTCCAGGAACTCGCCAACCGCATGGCCGCGCGTGGCGGCGAGGTGGTGAAGTCGCTGTTCCGCATGGGCGTGATGGCGACGCTGACGCAGTCGATCGACGCCGACACCGCGGAACTGGTGGTCCAGGAATTCGGCCACCGCATCAAGCGCGTGAGCGAAGCCGACGTCGAGGTCGGCCTGGAAGGCGAGCAGGACACCGATACCGAGCTGTCCTCGCGCCCGCCGGTCGTGACCATCATGGGCCATGTCGACCACGGCAAGACCAGCCTGCTGGACGCGCTGCGCAAGACCGACGTGGTGGCGCACGAAGCGGGCGGCATCACCCAGCATATCGGCGCATACCAGATCACCGTGCCGGACGGCACCAAGGTCACGTTCATCGACACGCCGGGCCACGAGGCCTTCACGGCCATGCGCGCCCGCGGTGCGTCGGTGACCGACATGGTGGTGCTGGTGGTGGCCGCCGACGACGGCGTGATGCCCCAGACGATCGAGGCGATCCGCCATGCCAAGGCGGCCGGCGTGCCGATCATCGTGGCGGTCAACAAGATCGACAAGGCCGGCGTGAAGCCCGAGCGCGTGAAGCAGGAACTGCTGCAGCACGAGATCGTGGGACACGCAGGAGATCGAGGTCTCGGCGACGCAGAAGATCAACCTCGACAAGCTGCTCGAAGCGATTTCGCTGCAGGCCGAGGTACTGGACCTGAAGGCGAACCCGGAACGGGCGGCGGAAGGCACGGTCATCGAATCGAAGCTTGATCGCGGCCGTGGCCCGGTGGCGACGGTGCTGGTGCAGAAGGGCACGCTGAAGCAGGGCGATATCGTGGTGGCCGGCGCCGAGTGGGGCCGGGTGCGCGCGATGCTCGACGACAAGGCGCGCCAGGTGAAGGAAGCCGGCCCGTCCCTGCCGGTCGAGATCCTGGGGCTGTCGGGCGTGCCATCGGCCGGCGAGAACTTCATCGCCGTCGAGAACGAAACGCGGGCGCGCGAGGTCAGCGAATTCCGCCAGCGCCGGGCGCGCGACAAGGCCACCGCCGCGATCGGCGCGGGCCGCGGCAACCTGACCGACATGCTGGCGCGCATCCAGGCGGGCGAGCAGATGAAGGCCGACGTGCAGGGCTCCGCCGAGGCGATCGGCGTGACGCTGGGCAAGCTCGGCAATGACGAGGTGAAGGTCCGCGTGCTGCACTCCGCGGTGGGGCAGATCACGGAATCCGACATCCAGCTGGCGAAGGCGTCGGATGCCGTCATCGTCGCGTTCAACGTGCGCGCCACATCGCAGGCGCGCGACCTGGCGAACCGCGAAGGCGTGGACATCCGCTACTACTCGATCATCTACGAGGTCTCGGACGACATCGAGAAGCTGTACAAGGGCAAGCTGGCCCCGGTGCAGCGCGAGAAGTTCCTGGGCTACGCGCAGATCCTGCAGGTCTTCGAGGTCAAGAAGATCGGCAAGGTCGCCGGCTGCCGCATCACCGAGGGCGTGGTCAAGCGCGGCTCGGGCGTGCGCCTGCTGCGCGACGGCGTCGTGATCCACCAGGGCGAGCTGTCCACGTTGAAGCGCTTCAAGGACGATGTCCGCGAAGTCGGCAACGGCCTGGAATGCGGCATGTCCTTCGCGAACTACGACGACATCCGCGTCAGCGACCAGATCGAGTGCTTCGAGGTCGAGACGGTGGCGGCGGCGTAAGCCGCCGCGCGTTGCGCCCCCAGACGCCGGGCGCGCTGCGCGCGCTTGGCTTTCGCGCCAAGAACGGGCGCGGCTGATGCCCTGGGCGTGGTCGCGCTGTGCGCTCCGGGCGCACCAGCGGTGCGCCGCAGGTCTTCCGGCGGTGAGGTAGGTTCCATGAGCAAGCAACACCACCACGGCAAACCCGAAGGCCCGTCCCAGCGCCAGCTGCGCGTGGCCGAGGAAATCCGCCACGCGCTCTCCGCCATCTTCACGCGGGAGGAATTCCGCGATCCCGCGCTGGTCGACCTGCGCGTGACGGTCACCGAGGTGCGCGCTTCGTCCGACCTCAAGCACATGACCGCCTTCGTCTCGGCACTCGGCAAGGAACTGAACAAGGACCAGCTGGCGGCGCTGAAGCGCGTCTCGTCCTTCCTGCGGCGCGAGGTCGCGAAATCCGTCCGCCTGCGCTACGCGCCCGACCTGCATTTCCAGCCCGATACCGCGCTCGACTACGCCATGCACATCAACGACGTGATGCAGCGCCCCGAAGTGCAGCGCGACCTGGTGCCCCAGCCGTCGCGCGAGGACCCGGCCGCGCCGTCGCGCGAGGACCCGGCCGCGCCGTCGCGCGAGCATCCGGCCGCGCCGTCGCGCGAGCACAAGGAATGACGGCCACCCCGCCCGCCGATGCGCCCCAGGTCCGCGTCATCGCCATGCCGGCCGATGCCAACCCGGCCGGCGACATCTTCGGCGGCTGGCTCATGGCGCATATGGACCAGGCCGGCGCCTCGGTCGCGCTGCGCCGCGCGCGTGGGCGCGTCGCCACCGTCGCGGTCGAGGGCATGGCCTTCCTGCTGCCGGTGCGCGTGGGCGACGAGGTCAGCCTGTACGGCCGCCTGCTCGGTGTTGGCCGCAGTTCGATCCGCGTGCATGTCGAGGCCTGGCGCCGGGACCGCACGGCCGAGGATGCGGCGCGCGTGACGGAAGCGACCTTCACCTTCGTCGCGCTGGACGAAGCCTCCCGCCCACGCCCCGTGCCGCCTGAAGCGGCCTGACCAGGTCAGGAGACGCAACTGAACACCTGCAGCACGGCCAGGATCCAGGCAGAGGCGCCCGGTGCCGCGAAGCCGAACTAGGCGACCGGGACGGCACCCCAGGTGGCCGCCATCCAACTCGCTCCGATCGCACCGCCCAGGCCCGAGCCCAGGATCACGACAGCGAGCAGGATGCGGGCCGAGAGTGGGTATTCCCCGTCGTCTTCGCCTCGTCGCCGCTGAACATCGCGGCGTCTCCCGGCTGAACCCCGCCGCGGCACGACCCGCGGCAGCCTTCGCCAAGGGTGACCCGCCTCGCCCTGCACGAAACGAACCCCTTCACCCGCCCAGGCGATTTCGCCGGGATGGGATCTGCTCTATCGGAACGAACCATGGCCCATCATCGCCACCGCAAGCCGAAGGGCCGTCCGCTCGACGGCTGGCTGATCATCGACAAGCCGACCGCCATCGGGTCCACCGATGTCGTCGCCCTCTGCAAGCGCGCCTTCCAGGCGCAGAAATGCGGCCATGGCGGCACGCTCGATCCGCTGGCGACCGGCGTGCTGCCGATCGCCTTCGGCGCCGCCACCAAGACCGTGCCCTACGTCATGGACGGCACGAAGCAGTACCGCTTCACGCTGCGCCTGGGCGAGGCACGCGACTCCGACGATGCCGACGGCAATGTCATCGGCACCTCCGATGCGCGCCCGACCGACGACCAGATCCGCGCTGCCCTGCCCGCCTTCATCGGCGACATCATGCAGGTCCCGCCGATCTACTCGGCCATCAAGATCGCCGGCGAACGCGCCTATGACCTGGCACGCGCCGGCGAACAGGTGGAACTCGCGCCGCGGCCCGCGCGTGTCGACCGCTTCGAACTCATCGAGCGCCCCGACGCCGACACCGCCGTCTTCTTCGTGGAATCCGGCAAGGGCGTGTACATGCGCTCGCTGGCGCGCGACATCGCGAAGGCCTGCGGCACGCTGGGCCACATCACGGCCCTGCGCCGGATGCGGGTCGGACCCTTCCATGAGAAGGACGCGGTTGCGCTGGACAGGATCGCGGTTTCCGGCGATACCCCGCCCCCTTCCCCGGACCTTCTGCTTCCGGTGACGACCGCGCTGGCCGACATCCCGGCGCTGGCCCTCACTGAAGCCGAAGCCGCCCGCCTGTCCTTCGGCCAGCCCATACCGCTGGTCGAATTGATGGGCCGGGTTCCGCGCGAGGCCAACCCCGATGGGGGCCTGGCCAGGGCGATGGCGGGGGGGCGCCTGATGGGTCTCGCCCGCTTCGAGGAAGGCTTGCTGAAGCCGGAGCGGTGGCTGGACCAGGGCGGTTCCCAGGCAGACCGGAAGCCACGCGGCGCCCGACCGGCCGACACCATCGCCGAAGGGTCAGACCCCGGCCAACACGAAGGATAACCCGATGTCGATCACTGCCGAACGCCGCCAGGCGGTCATCAAGGACTATGCGACCGGCCCCAACGACACGGGCAGCCCCGAGGTGCAGGTCGCCATCATCACCGAGCACCTCAAGACCCACGCGAAGGATTTCCATTCGCGCCGCGGCCTGCTCGTGCTGGTCGGCCAGCGCCGTGGGCTGCTGGACTACCTGAAGCGCAAGGACCAGAAGCGCTACGAGACCCTGATCGGCCGGCTCAGCCTGCGCCGCTGACGGCTACGGCACGATCCGATCACGCCAATCGGCGGGATCGGATTTCGTGCCGCGGCAGGCCGCTTGCGGCCCGCCCCGACCGGGGCCAGGGTGCGGCCATGAGCGACACCCTCCCCGACCTCCTCCTCATCGGCTGCGGCAAGATGGGCGGCGCCATGCTGTCCGGCTGGCTGGAACGCGGGCTTTCGCGCGCCGTCGTGGTGGAACCCTATGCCCCGGCGGCGGAAGCCTTCGCCGGCCGCGCCACCATCATCCCCGATGCGGCCGCCATTCCCGGCGACTTCACGCCGGCCGCGGTGGTCGTCGCGATCAAGCCGCAGGAAGCATCCGCGACCCTGCCGGCCTATGCCCGCTTCGTCGGCGGCGGCGCGCTGTTCGTCTCGATCATGGCCGGACGGTCGGTGGCCTCGATGCAGGCCTCCCTGGGCGCGCAGGCAGCCATCGTGCGCGCCATGCCCAATACGCCGGCCGCCGTGCGCCAGGGCTTCACGGCCGCCTATGCCGCGCCGGGCGTGACCGCCACGCAGAAATCCCTGGCCGACGCGCTGCTCCAGGCGGTGGGCGAGGTCGCGTGGGTCGAGGACGAGGACCAGATCAACCCCGTCACCGCGGTCTCCGGCGGCGGCCCGGCCTATGTCTTCCTGCTGGCCGAGGTGATGGAGAAGGCAGCCATCGAACAGGGCCTGCCGCCCGACCTGGCGCGGCGCATGGCACGAGCGACCGTGGCCGGTTCCGGCGCGCTGCTGGCCGCCAGCACCCAGGACGCAGCCGACCTCCGCCGCGCCGTCACCAGCCCGAAAGGCACCACCGAACGCGCCCTGGCCGTGCTGATGGAACCCGACGCCTGGCCGCTGGCGATGTCGAAAGCGATCCAGGCCGCCACCGACCGCGCGCGGGAACTGGCGGGCTGAGCGGGCGCGCGTTTCTCCCGGCACCGAACCGCGCCCCACCCATTTCGGGATACCGGGGGTGCGGGCCGGTGCCGGATCCCTATATCATCCCGGCATGACCGAGATCGACGAAGACGCCCTGGTGGCCGCCCTGTGGCGGGTGATCGCGACGCATGGCTGGCCCGGCCTGACCATGGGCCGCCTTGCCGCCGAATCCGACGTGAAGCTGGCCACGCTGCGTGACCGCTTCCCCAGCCGGCTCGACCCGCTGATCCTGCACGGTCGTCGCGTGGACCACGCCGTGCTGGCCGGCACCATCCCGGGTCAGGGTGGCGCCGCGCGGGACCGGCTCTTCGATGTGTTGATGCGCCGGCTCGACGCCATGCAGCCGAACCGTGCGGGCATCCTGCGCTTCCTGCGCGACATGCGGCGCGATCCCAGCCTGGCGGTGCTGCTCGGTCCGCAATTGTCGCTGTCGATGCGCTGGATGCTGGATGCGGCGGAGATCGGCGGCAGCGCCGCCCGGCGCCGGGCGATCGCGCTGGGCTTGGTAGCGGTGTGGCTCTCGACCGTGCGCGCCTGGGCCGAGGATGACAGCGAGGATCTCGGCCCGACCATGGCGGCGCTGGATCGCGCGCTGGATCGCGCGGAGCAGCTCGCGCGCACGCTGCGTCTGCTCCCGGAAGCCGAGGCCATCGCGGAGCCCGCCCCGGCGGCATGAGGCGCGGCGCCCGATATCGCCGACACGCCATCGCATCGACGCCGTTTGCGCGATATCAACGCGCACCCATTCTGCTCTAGTATCTCGCATCAGCGAGAAAAAGGAGTGCGGATGATGTCTGACCGTTTCGGCTTCAAGCCCGACATGGACGTCTTCAAGATGTTTTCCGACTTCAAGATGCCCACCATGCCCGGCGTCATGCCGGACATGGAGGCGCTCGCCGCCGCACAGCGCAAGAACATCGAGGCCTTTTCGGCAGCCAACCGCGTGGCGCTCGAAGGCGCCCAGGCCGTCGCGCGGCGGCACATGGAGATCCTGCAGTCGTCCGTCGCCGAGATGACCGAGGCCATGAAGGGCTTCGCCTCGGCCCAGGCGCCCCAGGACAAGGCCGCCAAGCAGGCCGAGATGGCGAAGTCGACCTACGAGAAGGCGGTCGCCAACCTCCAGGAACTGGCAGACCTGATCCAGCGCTCCAACGCCGAGGCGATCGGCCTGCTCAACAAGCGCTTCGCCGAGGCGATGGACGAGGTGAAGACCATCGTCGCCAAGCACGGCTGACAGAGCGCTTCGGAATGCGCCGTGAGGCGCGCTCCGGAGAATAAGTGACGGCGTTCCGCTGGCGTCACCGGGTCGGCGCAGGCCCGGTGCCGCGGCCCGTCATGCGGCCCCGCGCATCGTAGCGGCGCCACGAATCGCTGCTCCGCTCGATCCGGCCCCGGCTGCGGCCTGAGGAATCATACAGCCTCCCGGTGTCGCCCGACCATTCGGTACGTCCCTGCGTGCGGCCGGATGAATCATAGTGCCGCAGCGTATCCCCGCTGCGTTCGGTGCGACCCTGCGCGCGGCCGCTGCTGTCGTAGTGCCGCGTGGTGCCGCCACGGTGTTCCGATCGGCCGACCGGGCGACCCGAGCCATCATAGTGCCGTTGGTCGGCGCCGCCCTCGGTGCGTCCCACCGTCCGCCCGGTGGGGTCGTACGCCCGGCCATCCTTCTGCGCGGCCGCCGGCAGCACGACCAGCATGAACCCCAACAGGGCGACGACAACGCGCATCGGCATCACCTTCCTCCGGCATTGCCGTGCAGGATCGCGCGGCTTCGGGGCAAGTCTGCGGCAGGGCTGATTTACACATCATCGTCACGTTGCTACGAACCCGCGCCCCCCGACCCGCCCGCGCCTCGGCGCCCGGAGCCACCCGGCCATGAAGATCGTCGCCTGCAACAGCAACCGCCCGCTGGCCGAGGCTGTCGCCGCCGCCTGCGGCCTGCCGCTGACCAACGCCTCCGTGCGCCGCTTCGCCGACCTCGAAGTGTTCGTCGAGATCCACGAGAACGTCCGGGGCGAGGACGTCTTCGTCGTGCAGTCGACCTCCTACCCGGCCAACGACAACCTCATGGAGCTGCTGATCACGCTGGACGCGCTACGGCGTGCCAGCGCGCGCCGCATCACCGCGGTGATCCCGTATTTCGGCTACGCCCGGCAGGATCGCAAATCCGGGTCCCGCACGCCGATCAGCGCAAAGCTGGTGGCGAACCTGATCACCGAAGCCGGCGCCGACCGCGTCCTGACCATGGATCTGCACGCCGCGCAGATCCAGGGCTTCTTCGACATCCCGGTGGACAATTTGTTCGCCGCGCCGCTGTTCTCCCGCGACATCCAGGACCGCCTGGCGGGGCGGGAGCTCATGGTGGTCAGCCCCGATGTCGGCGGCGTGGTCCGCGCGCGCGCCATCGCGGCGCGCCTGGGCGTCGACCTCGCCATCATCGACAAGCGGCGCCCACGCGCGGGCGTGTCCGAAGTGATGAACGTCATCGGCGAGGTCGAGGGCCGTCACTGCCTGCTGGTGGACGACATCGTCGATTCCGGCGGCACGCTGTGCAACGCGGCCGAGGCGCTGCTGAAGAACGGCGCGCAGTCGGTCGGCGTGTATGTCACGCACGGGGTCTTCTCGGGCGGGGCCGTGGCACGCATCGGCGCGGCACCCATCGAGATGATGACCGTGACCGATTCCATCCAGGCAACCGAGGCGGTGCGCGTCTCGCGCAACCTGCGCCAGCTGACCATCGCGCCGCTGCTGGCCGAGGCGATGAAGCGCATCAGCGAGGAAAGCTCGGTCTCCTCGCTGTTCAACTGAACCACGCGGACCAGGTCATCGGCCTGTACCGCCGCCACGGCCTGGCCTGGGCGGCGGATCGCGCGGCCGGGCAATTCGTCGAAGCGGGCTGGCTGGCGCGCTTCGCGGCCCTGCTGCCGCCGGGTGGCGGCGTTCTCGACATCGGTTGCGGATCGGGCGCGCCGATCGCCGCCACGCTGGCCGCGGCGGGGTTCGCGGTGACCGGCCTCGACACCAGCGCGCCGCTGCTGGGTCTCGCGCGCGCGCAGCTGCCCGAGGCCACCTGGATCGAGGGCGACATGCGCGACATGGCCCTCGGTCGCCGCTTCGACGGGCTGATCGCCTGGGACAGCCTGTTTCACCTCGCGCAGGACGACCAGCGGGCGATGTTCGCGCGGTTCGGTGCGCATGCCGCGCCCGGGGCCGCGCTGATGTTCACGAGCGGCCCGGAACAGGGCCACGCGATCGGCGACCTGCACGGCGAACCGCTGCTTCATGCGAGCCTGGGTGGGCGCGAATACCGCTCGCTGCTGCGGTCGGCTGGGTTCTCGGTCATCGACCACGTCGTGGAGGACGCCACCTGCGGCGGGCGCACCATTTGGCTCGCGCGCCAACGGTAGAGCGCTTTCAAGCGTGGCGGGTTGCCTGGCGGCCTGGAGACTGCGCGGACACCCCGTGCCGACCCGCCTTCACCACGTCCGGAATCCCGCCAGCGCCGCGCCAATGCAACGAGGGCGCCCCTTGCAGAGCGCCCCCGAAATCGCGTCACCGAGGCAGCGGTCAGGCCACCCGGCGCGTCACACTCGACGAGGCTGCGCTGGCAGCACCGGCACGACCGGCGAAGAACGCCGCACCGGCGCCCAGCAGCAGCGTCACGAAGGCCCAGATGGCCCCCAGCTTCGTCGCACGCGCCGTGGCGTCGGCCGCCTCGCGCGCACGCTGTTCGACCACGGCGGCGGCCCGGCGGGCCTCGGCCTCATAGGCCTCGATCCGCTGGCGCGCCTCGGCTTCGCTGATCCCGGCTTCCGCCGCGACCAGCGTGGTTGCGCGGGCGCGATCCTGGTCGGTGAAGCTGCCGTTCGCCACGCTGCGGCCGAGCACTTCCGTCAAGGCCGCGGCACGCTGTTCAGTGGACATCTGCGCAGGGTCCTGCGGTGCCGAGAGTGCTGACCGCACGCGATCGACCGCCGCCGCCGGGTCGAGCGACGGCGCCATCGCACCGGCCGCCGCGCCGGCACCCGACGCCACGGTCTGCGCCGCGCCGCCGATGGCGCTGCTCACCGCGCTGCCCACACCGGCCACCGCGCCACCGAGCAGCGACAGCGTCACCACCACCGTGAAGGCCCAGACGCCGAGGCCGTGGAAGCCGCCGCGATCACGCATGCCGGCATAGCCCAGCCGGCCGGCCACGAAGGCACCGGCCGCCACCGCGACGACCTGCGCGACCGTGACCCACGCGCCGCCCGCCATGGCGAAGGACGATGCGTCGGGCGTGTCACGCGCCACCGCATCGACCGTGCCGGCACCGATCGCCACGCCGAGGGCGGTGATCGCCGCCCCGGCCGCAAGGGCCACGGCGGTGCCGATCACGACGGCGCCGAGCGGGTGCGCCCGACGGCCATCGCGCGAGGCCATGACATCGGGGTCCCGCAGCGCCGCGTCGCTGGCGTAGACGGCGCTCACTTGTCGCGCGCCGCGTCGCGCACGGCATCCTTGGCGCCACCCACGGCGTTCTGCACCTTGCCCTCGACCTTGTCGGCCTTGCCTTCGGCCTGGAGCTTGGCATCGCCCGTGACCTTGCCGGCGGCATCCTTCACGGCGCCCTTCACCTGCTTCGCGGCACCCGCGATACGGTCCTTGTCCACCATGTTCGTTCTTCCTTCGATCGTGGCGCCCAACATGGGCGCGACTGTGGCGTGAACGTGGTCGGGGTGATTTGGTTGCCGTACTGCCCCTGGTGCTTTGGGGAACTGCGCCAGGCGCATTTGTGTGGTGGCGCCGGCAGCGGCTTCTGTGGTCGCGCCGCCAAGGGCCTTCTGTGTAGGCGCCGCCAGCGGCTCTTTCTGTGTAGGCGCCGCCAGCGGCGACGCAAACGTGATCGCCGCCAGGTCGCCGCTTGCCATTCCCGCCGGCCCGCCCGATCCTCCGGCCGCCCTGTTCGGAAGGACCTCCCCCATGAAGCTGTACTACGCGCCCGGAGCCTGCTCCGTCGGCATCCATGTCCTGCTCGAGGAAATCGGCGCGCCATACGAGGCCGTGCTGGTCAACCTGCGGGAAGGCGCGCAGTTCAAGCCCGAGTTCACCGGCGTGAACCCGAAGTCCAAGGTGCCGACGCTGGAGCGCGACGACGGGACGGTGCTGACGGAATATCCGGCCATCGCCTTCTGGCTCGCATCGCGCTTCCCGACCGCCGGACTGATGCCGATGGGCATGGAGGCCCAGGCCCGCGCGCTGGAATTCACGGATTACGGCGTGGCGACCATGCACATGCAGGGCTTCTCGCGCATGTTCCGCCCGGCCAATTTCGCGCCGACCGAGGCCGACCACGAAGCGGTGAAGGCGCGCGGCGCCGAGATCTTCGGGAAGGGCCTGGCGCTGATGGACAAGGCGCTGGAGGGGCAGGACTGGCTCGTCGGCTCCTATTCCTTCGCCGATTCCGCGCTGTTCTACCTGTGCTTCTGGTGGAATGCGCGGCTGAACAAGGACCTGCCGGCCAACGTCGCGGAGCATTTCGCCCGCATGAAGGCGCGCGGCGCCGTACAGCGGGTGATGGCGGCCGAAGGCCTCGCGTGATGCGGTTCTTCTATGCGCCGAATGCGTGCTCCATCGGCATCCACGTGGTGCTGGAGGAGATCGGCAAGCCATACGAACCCGCGCCGCTCGACTTCAAGAACAACGCCCAATACGAACCCGCCTATGTCGCCATCAACCCGAAGTCGAAGGTGCCGGCGCTGCTGCGCGACGACGGGACGCTGCTGACCGAATACCCGGTGATCGCGATGTGGCTGGCGCGCAGCAACCCCGAGGCCGGGTTGGTGCCGACCGACCTCGAGGGCCAGACGCGCTGCGCCGAGTTCCTCGACTACGTCTGCGGCACCGTGCATCCGCAGGCCTTCACCCGGCAGTCGCGCCCGGGCCGCTTCGCGCTGCGGTCGGAGGACGAACCCGCCATCGTCGCGCAGGGACGCGAGCTGGCGGTGAAGTACCTGGGCGTCATCGATGCCGGCTGGCGCGGCGAGACCTGGGTGCTGCCCTCGGGCTACTCCATCGCAGACAGCGCGCTGTTCTTCATCGAGCACTGGGCCGCGCGGCGCTTCGGCATCCCGCTGCCGCCGCGGCTCGCGGCGCATTTCGCGGCCATGCTGGCGCGCCCGGCGGTGCGCCGCACGCTGGAACTCGAAGGCCTGCCCACGTGAGTTTCGACATCATCGGCCATCCCGCACCTGGCGAGGCGCGGCCCTTCAGCCGCGCGACGCGCGCCGGCGGGCTGGTCTTCGTCTCGGGCCATTCGGCGCCGCACGACCCGGCCCGCGGCATCCAGCGCGGCGCCACCGCCACCGAGCAGACGCGCGCGGCGCTGGCGATGGTGCAGTCCATCCTGCACGAGGCCGGCAGCAGCCTCGACCGCGCCGTGCAGGTGACCATGCTCATCACCGACCCGGCCGACTACGCGGAGTGCAACGCGGAATACGTGAAGCACTTTCCGGGCGGCCTGCCGGCGCGCCACACCGCGCGCTTCGGCGTGCCGACCGATGCCAAGGTCGCCTTCGCCTGCATCGCGCTGGCCGGATAGAGCGCATGACCAGGCCGATCCTCTGGACCTCGACGAAAACCAGCGGGACCATCGTGCATTCGATGGCCGCCGCGGCGGGCCTCGACATCGACGTGCGCTTCATCAGCCTGCGCAACGGTGACCACAAGACGCCCGACTTCCTCGCCATCAACCCGAAGGGCGAAGTCGCGGCGCTGCAACTGCCCGACGCAGGCGTCACCATCACCGAGATCCCCGCCATGGCGCTATGGCTGGCGGAAGCGGCGCCGGAGTCCGGCCTGCTGCCGCGCGACGCCATCGGCCGCGCGAAGGGGATGGAATGGCTGTGCTGGTGCCATTTCCGCATGGCGAACGTCTTCTTCATCGCCTTCCAGGCCAAGCGCCTGGCCGGCGGCGACGAGGCCATGACCGCCACGCTGCGCGCCTCCACCGTGACGCGCGGGCGCGAAACGCTGGCCTTCGCCGATGCCGCGCTGGGCCGCATGGCGAATGGCACGCTGCTGGGCACCGCCGGCATCACCGCGCCGGACATCTTCCTCGCTGCGCTGCTGAACTTCGCGGGCTTCCTCGGCATCGCCACCGATGACCTGGTGCATCTGCAGGCGCTGGCTGCGAAGGTCGCCGCGCATCCGGCCATCGCCACCGCCATGGCCCGCGAACAGGAGGTCGGATGACCATCGCGCTTACCCCCATCCCGTTCTGGTTCCTCCGCCACGGCGAGACCGACTGGAACGCCGAGGGCCGCAGCCAGGGCCATACCGACATCCCGCTCAACACCGTGGGTGTCGCGCAGGCGCGCCGCGCGGCGATGGCGCTGGTGGATCGCGGCATCGTCACCATCGTCGCCTCGCCGCTGTCGCGCGCGTTGCGCACGGCCGAGATCGTGGCGGAAGCGCTGAACCTGCCCGTCGCGACCGACCCCGGCCTGATGGAGGTCGGCTTCGGCGTCGAGGAAGGCCAGCCGATGGGCGATTGGTACGACGACTGGATCGCCGGCACCTTCACGCCCGAGGGTGCCGAGACCTTCCAGGCGCTGCACGACCGCGCCATCGAGGCGATCAACCGCGCCACCGCGCAGCCCGGCCCGGTGCTGGTTGTCGCGCATGGCGCGCTGTTCCGCGCGCTGCGCCTGGCGCTGGGCCACGAGCCCAACGTCCGCACGCCCAACGCCCTGCCGACCTGGTGCGCCCCGCCGGCCAGCGGCCTTGTGTGGGAGATCACGCCGGCGGCGCTGCCGCACCTGCCGGCGTAGCGGGCGCGGCTGGCGCTGCGGGCACCACGACGAAGCGCCGGTAGATCGCCCCCAGCGCGATCAACGCCAACCCCAGCCCCAGGAACGACAGCACGCGCCACAGCCCGACCAGCGCGCCCATGTCGAACAGGAAGACCTTCAGCGTGGTCAGCGCGATCACCCCAAGCGCGGCCAGGCGGATCTCCTTGCGCCCGCTGCGGATGCCGATGGCGAGCAGCAGCGCGCCCAGCAGCAGCCAGGCGCCGGAATAGGCGTACATCTCCGCTTCCTCGATCCGCGCCCAGCCGATGTCGGTGGGGTGGAAGGCGCGGCGGACCTCCAGCGTCACGTAGGCGAAGCCGGCGGCCAGCGCATAGGCCGAGAGCAGCAGCGCCAGGCCCTGCGGCACGCGCGCCTCGGGCGCCCGCGCCACCGCCAGCGCCACCAGCAGCGCCGGCAGCGCGTAGGCCGGCAGCAGCGCGTTCAGCACCAGCGGCCCGGCGATTGCCTCGTTGGCGGTCCAGGGATTGACCGCCATCAGCATCGCGCCCAGCACCAGGCCGGCCGCACCCGCCGCACGCGCGGCCCACAGCATGGCCGCCCGCCCACCGCCCCGGTGCACCAGCAGCGCCACCCAGGCGCAGGCGAACAGCGCGGTGGTCTGCAAGGCGGCCTCGGCGAAATCCCAGCGTCCCGCGCCGATAGCGCCGCCCTGCACCCAATGGCGGATTTCCAGCAGCACCAGCAGCGTGGCGAACAGCGCCGCGCCCGCTTCCAGCAGTCGCACCACGGGACCGTCGCGCTGGCTCAGGAAGATGCGCGCCGCCCACCAGAAGCAGGCGGCCGGCACCCCATAGGCCAGCAGCAGCCCGTTGAGCACCGGCATCCCGCCCCAATCGTAGCCAAGCGCGAAGCGGTTCAGCACCAGGCGCACCAGCACCACCGCCGCCACCGCCGCCGCCACGCGGCGCAGCGGGTCCAGCCCCAGCCGCCGCGCGATCATCGCCAGCGGCGGCAGGAAGATAGCGACCGCCAGCGTCAGCCACTGGTCGCGCAGCACCATCGCGACACCGAGAGCCAGCGCCGCCGTCGCACCGGCCGCATGCGCCCCGGCGCGCCCGGCATCGCCCGCCCGCAGCCCCCGCGCGGCCGCCCCCACATGCACCGCCGCCAGCGCACAGGTGGCCAGCGCCCAGAACGGGTCGGTGGCCAGCCCGCGCGCCCGCGCATAGGCCACCAGCAGCGTCAGCACGGGGACCGTCGCCGCGAGCCCGGCCCAGGCCATTCCCCCGCGGGCCTCAAGCGCCAGCCCGGCCAGCAGATGCAGCAGCCCGAAGGCGAGGCAGATCGCCAGGAAGCGCGTCAACGCCTCCGGCACCCAGGCGCCAGGGATCACGTGCTGCACCGCGCCCTCGACGGTGATGGGCTCGGCGGTCGGCACCCAGTTCGGCACCGCCCAGACCAGCAGCAGCACCAGGCCGAGGCCCGCGGCCAGCCAGGGCAGGCGTTGCAGCCGCGCATCGCGCAGCGCCGCCAGGATGGCGACCGGCGCCAGCAGCAGGATCCCTGCGGCAGGGGCCAGCGCCGGCTCGGCGGCAGCGATCGGCAGCAGGGCAAGGCCCGGCACAAGCGGCGGCACATGCGCCAGCCGCCGGCCGAGAGTCGTACCCAAGGCCTCGCGCGGCAGCAGGAACAGGAAGGACGCTGCCGCCAGCACCACGAAGACGGCCAGCGCCCAGAGGTCGAGCCCGGTGGCGACCACCGAGCCGACCAGGACCCAGGCTGTCCCGGCCGCCATGGCGCACCAGCCGAGCCAGCCCCAGGCGGTGGCGCGCACCACCAGCATGGCCGCGACCGTCACCACCAGCAGATAGGCGAACAGCCCAGGCACCGAGGGATCGGGTGTCTGGACCAAGGCCGGCGACACATAGGCACCCGCCAGCCCGACCATCGCCACCAGAGGCCCTCGGCGCAGCGAGAGCACCAGGCCGAAGACGCCGGCCGCCGCCATGGCGGCGAAGCCGACCAGCGGCGGCAGCAGGCCGTACATGGCGGTGGCCGCGAAAGCGGCGCCGAACAGCGCGGCGACGCCGCCCGCCGCCAGCGCCGCCGGCGCCAGGTCCGGCAGCGCGCTCGCGGACCCGGCCGGGCGGCGCGCGAGCCATTCGCCCGCCACGATCAGCGCGACGCCGAGCATGGCCGCCGCGGCGCTGCGCGCGGCCGGGCCAAGCCAGCCTTCCTCGACCGCGAAGCGGATCAGGAAGACGGCGGCCAGCATGAGCGCGCCGGCGCCGAGCCAGACGCCCCAGCGCTGGGTGATCAGTTCCTCGAGGCTCTGGCGCGGGCGGTCGTCGCGCGCGGTGCCCCAGGGCGGGGTCGCGCCATCGGGAGCCGGTTCGGGCGCGGCCTTGGTTGTGGGAATGGCGGTTGGCGTGGCAGGCGGAGCCTCCGCCGCGCCGCCCCAGGGCGGGCGCGCCGCGGCCGGCATGGGGGCTTCGGCGGTGGGCGCGGGGGCGGCGGTCTCGGGCGGGCGGAAGCCGGCGGCGACCAGCGCGCCGGCCATGCCGCCGACCTCGCCGCGCAGGGCCGTGACCTCCGCGCGCAAGGCCCGCGCCTCACGTCGTGCCGCCCCTGCGCGGGCAAACCCGGCGATGCCGAAGATCCAGCCACCGAAGAAGAACAGCGCGAGGAGGAGCAGAAGGCCTTCCATCCGCGTAACGCTTCTCTGCCCGCGCCCCGCCCGTCAAGGCCGCCGCGCTTGCGCCACTGAAGCGCTTCACCTAGAACGCGCTCGCGCCGGCACCCCTGGAGGCCGGCGCTTGTCGTTCCGGGGTTCCCGGTCCGGCGACAGCATTCACCTGAAGGAGCAACGACCATGGTCCAGACCATCCGGATCGAGGCCGAGGCGCGCGAGCAGGCAGGTAAGGGGGCAGCCCGCGCAACCCGGCGTCAGGGGCTCGTCCCCGCTGTCATCTACGGTGCCAAGAAGGACGCGACGCTCGCGGCCCTGGACCCGCGCGACGTGATGAAGGAACTGCACAAGGGCGGCTGGCAGTCGCACCTTTACGAAGTCGCGGTGAAGGGTGGCGCCACAGAGCGCTGCCTGATGCGCGACGTGCAGTTCCACCCGGTCACCGACCGCCCGCTGCATGTGGACTTCCAGCGGCTCGCCGCCGGGTCGCGCATCCGCATCAAGGTCGCGGTGACCTTCCTCAACGAGGAAACCTGCCCGGGGCTCAAGGCCGGCGGCGTGCTGAACGTCGTGCGCCGCGATATCGAGGTCATGGCCGACCCCGAGAACGTGCCCGAGAAGTTCGAGATCGACCTGGCCGAGGCTGCGATCGGCGACGGCCTGCGCTGGTCTGCCGTGAAGGACCAGCAGGGTGCGAAGCCGGTGATCGTCGGCCGCGACTTCATGGTGGCGTCGATCGCCGCGCCGACCGTGGTGGATGACGCCGCGCCGGCCGCCGCTGCCGGCCCGGTCGAGGCGATCAAGCAGAAGGCCCCTGCCGCCGCGGCCGCCGCGCCGGCGAAGGACGCGAAGAAGAAGAAGTAATCCGGTCGCTTGGGGACTGCCGATGGCCGTCAGTCCCCAGGTCCCGGAAAAAGAAGGGGGTTCGGGGGAGTTCGCTCCCCCGAGTTTGTTGTCATGACCGACGGACCCCTGCTGTGGGTCGGCCTCGGCAATCCGGGCGCCGAGCATGCCCGCCAGCGCCACAATATCGGCTTCATGGCGCTGGACGAGATCGCCCGGCGCCATCGCTTCACCCCCTGGCGCAAGCGCTTCAAGGGCGAGGTGGCCGAGGGCGTGGTCGCCGGACGCCGTGTGCTGGCGCTGAAGCCGCTCACCTACATGAATGCCAGCGGCGATGCGGTGCAGCCGGCCGCGGCCTTCCTCAAGATTCCCGTGGACGGCATCACGGCCTTCCATGACGAGCTGGACCTGGCGCCGGGCAAGGTGCGGGTGAAGAAGGGTGGCGGCGTGGCCGGCCACAACGGGTTGCGCGACATGCGCCGCGCCTTCGCCAGTGCGGAGTTCTGGCGCGTGCGCCTGGGCATCGGCCATCCCGGCCACAAGGATGCGGTGACCGGCCATGTGCTCGGCACCTTCGCCAAGCAGGACCAGGCCTGGCTGGCGCGCCTGCTGGAGGCGGTGGCCGATTGCGCCCCGCTGCTGGCCGAGGGCAAGGCCGAGGACTTCATGACGCGCGTCGCTCTGCTGACGCAGGAGGGGTGATGGAAGACGAAGCATCGCTCGAGATGTCCTATGGCGGCCCGAGCCCGCAGGACTTCGCCAATGGCACGGCCATCCTCGCCTCGGCGCTGGTGCGGGAGGCCGAGAGCCTGGCCCGTGCCGCGGCGGGGCTGCACGCCACGCTGGACCTGTTCACCCTCGATGGCTTCTCGCCCGAGGCGGAGGACCGCCGCATCATGCGCGAGGGCACGCGCGAGGGCGCGGCACTGGCCGGCGCGCTGCTGCTGGCCGCGCGGCAATTGCTGCGCTGCACCGGGGACCCGGTGCGCGCGGCGCATGAGACGGTGGGGCGGCTGCCGCGTGGGTCGCTTTCGATCGGGGAGATCGTGGGGCATCTGCGCGCGGCCGCGCTGGCGCCGGTGACCGATGATGGCGCGGCGCGGATCGCGGCGGCGACCATCGCCGAGACCTTCGCCGAGGAATTCGACGCGGCCTGGCAGAAGGCCGCTCCGCCGATTGGCGGCAAGGGGATGAACAATGGGATTTAACTGCGGGATCGTGGGCCTGCCGAATGTCGGCAAGTCCACGCTGTTCAATGCGCTGACGCAGACGGCGGCGGCGCAGGCGGCGAATTACCCCTTCTGCACCATCGAGCCGAATGTGGGACGCGTGGCGGTGCCGGACCCGCGGCTGGACGCGCTGTCGCGCATCGGCAAGTCGGCGAAGATCATCCCGACCAGCCTGGAATTCGTGGACATCGCAGGCCTGGTGCGCGGTGCGTCGAAGGGCGAGGGGCTGGGCAACCAGTTCCTGGCGAATATCCGCGAGGTGGACGCCATCGTCCATGTGCTGCGCTGCTTCGAGGACAGCGACGTCACGCATGTCGAAGGCAGCGTCGACCCGGTGCGCGATGCCGAGACGGTCGAGACGGAGCTGATGCTGGCCGACCTCGACAGCCTGGAGAAGCGCGCTTTCGGCCTGGTGAAGCGCGCGCGCGGCGGGGACAAGGAAGCGCAGGCGCAGATGGCGCTGATCGACCCGCTGAAGGCGGCGCTGGAAGCCGGCAGGCCCGCGCGCACGGCGGTGCCCAAGGGCGAGGAAGCGGCCGCGGCGAAGCTGCAGCTGATGACGACGAAGCCCGTGCTGTATGTGGCGAATGTCGAGGAAGCCTCGGCCGCCACGGGCAATGCGTTCTCGGCGCGGGTGTTCGAGAAGGCGAAGGCGGAGGGTGCGCTGGCGGTGGTGGTCTCGGCGGCCATCGAGGCCGAGATCAGCCAGATGCCGGAAGGCGACCGGGCGGAATTCCTGGGCTCGCTCGGGCTTGAGGATTCCGGGTTGGATCGCATCATCCGCGCCGGCTACGCGCTGCTCGGCCTGATCACGTACTTCACGGTGGGGCCGAAGGAGACGCGGGCCTGGACCATCCTGAAGGGGATGAAGGCACCGCAGGCCGCCGGCGTGATCCATGGCGACTTCGAACGCGGGTTCATCGCGTCCGAGACCATCGCCTATGATGACTACATCGCGCTGAATGGCGAACAGGGTGCGAAGGAAGCCGGCAAGATGCGGGTGGAAGGCAAGGAGTACGTCGTGAAGGATGGCGACGTGCTGCTGTTCCGCTTCAACGTGTGAACGGGGCAGTCGATGCCTGGCTGAACGGGCTGGGGCCGGAGGCCGGCACGGCGATCGTGCTGTTCACCGCCTTCGTGGTCGGCGTGGCGATCGGCATCGAGCGCGGCGTCAGCACCAGCGCGGTCGGCATCCGCACTTGCACGCTGGTGGCGCTGGCCTCGGCCGGCTTCGCCTCCATGGTGGTGTCGCGGCTGCCGGATGCCGCCTGGGGCCATGCCTTCGGGGCGGTGGCGACGGGCGTGGGGTTCCTCGGCGCCGGGGCGATCATCAAGGCGGGGCGCAGCGTCACGGGGCTGGGCGATGCGGCGACCATTTGGTGCGTGGCGATCCTGGGCGTGCTGATCGGCACGCGCGAATTCGCCGCGGCGCTGGTGGTGACGGCGCTGGTGCTGACGGTGAACGTGCTGCTGCGGCCGGTCGCGGGGTGGATCGACCGGCACAGGGCGCGGCGACAGCCGGAGGATGATGTGCTGGATGGGTGAGGTCTCTAGGCGCGATCCCTAACGCACCCCGGCGCCGCAGCCACGGCATGCTTGAGAGTGCGATCCGACATCGACAGGATGCTGAATGCGTGCCGGCGATCTGGTCAGGTTGGAAGGAGTATGTCACGTGCGGGATGGAGTGCGCGTCGCGACCCGTCTGGTAACGCTCGGCGTGCTATCTGCGTTGACGCTCATCCTGGTCGCGTCGTTGTCGCCTGGCGCATGGGCCTGTTCATGCGCGCCGCCCGGCGCGGCCGAATTCTCATTCTATCGCGCGCCGCTTGCGTTCCGTGGCCGCGTCGCTTCTGTGGAGAACCTGGACCAGCGGGCTGAACCACGGCAGCTGGCGACCGTCGATGTCATCGAGACTTGGAAGGGCAACCTATCCGGTCAGGTGGCCATCCACGCTGGCGGCCCGAACGGCGCTTGCGGCGTATCGCTTCGCGCAGGTGACGTTCACGTGTTCCTGCTTCACCCCGAGCCTACGGGGCGGCTCTCGACAAACGGCTGCAGCTTGGGTGCTGGTCGGCGCGTTGAGCCCTTGCTCGCCCGTTTCTCGCAAGACCTGCATGCGGCGGAAACCGCCATCCAGGCTGCGCCCGGCGCCCTCGCACCGTTGTTGGCACGGGCGCGGCTTCTACGATTCTGGCGCGATCACGAGCGTGCGCTTGCGGCCTATCGCGACGTCGCTGCGCGCGCGCCCGAGCTCGTCGAGCCGCACACCGGCATTGCACGCGTGCTGGCCGCGCAAGGGCGATCCGACGAGGCTGCGGCGGTTCTCGACGAGGCGCGTGCACGCCTTGGGGAGCGGCCCGAACTCCTTGCAGTCGCACGAATTGCACGCATCAATGCCGGAGACTTTGCCGATCTCGCGAATGTCGATTTCCGCGATGCGGACCTGACCGATGTCGACTTCTCGGGACACGATCTGCGCGGAGCCAACTTCACCGGCGCGTTTCTGACCCGCGTGCGCTTCAACGGCAGCAATCTTCGTGGCGCGCGGTTCGATGGAACGCGCTTCGCCGGCGCATACATGGAGCGTGCGGACCTGCAAGACTCAGTCTTCACCGCCTCGATCGGGTTTCCCGAAATCCGTGGAGCCGATCTGCGGCGTGCACGGCTTGAACGGGTCAGTTTTCCACCGTTTCAGAGCTTCCGTGACGCCAATCTCGAAGGCGCCACCGTTTTGGAAAGCCGGTTCGTGGCGCCCCTCATCGGCGATACGCGCCTCGCGGGTGCGCGCCTAACTTCGCTACGCATCACCGAGGCCTTCATCGTGAACCCGGATTTTGAGCACACCGACCTCCGCGACATTACGTTCAGGGACGCCCGCGTGTACCGGACGGAGACCGGCACTCAGGGCTCGCCTTTGACCCTGCATGACCTCCGCGGTGCGCGGCTCACTGACGTACGGATCGAGTAGGATCGCTACGCCCCAGGCGCATGGGAGCGCCGGGCGGCGGGGCATGACGGATCAACGTGTGGATGATGGCGACTGTCCCGCCCCCGCCGCCATGTCCGGCGGCGGCAGCGCCGTCCCCCTCGGCCCCAACCCGCCTCGCTCCTGCTGCCTGTCGCCACAAGCAGCGAGGACCAGGATCACCAACAAGGGCAGCAACATCACAACACGCATCATCCCCCCGGCTTAGCACGCGCCACGCCCCGCGCTACACACGCCCTGCTCCGAGACCCGCAGAAAGTCCCCCCGCATGCCCGACACCATCACCCCCATGATCGGCTTCATCGGCGGTTCCGGCGTCTATGACCTCGACGGCCTGGAGGACCGCGCCTGGGTGAAAATCCGCACCCCCTGGGGCGACCCGTCGGACGAGATCCTCACCGGCCGCCTGCACGGCGTGCGCGTGGCGTTCCTGCCGCGGCACGGGCGCGGGCACCCGACGCCGCCCTCGGCGCTCAACTACCGCGCCAATATCGACGCCATGAAACGGATCGGGTGCACGGAGCTGATCTCGCTCTCCGCCGTGGGCTCGTTGCGCGAGGACCTGCCGCCGGGCCACTTCGTCATCGTCGACCAGTTCATCGACCGCACCTTCGCGCGCGAGAAGTCGTTCTTCGGCACGGGCTGCGTGGCGCATGTCTCGGTCGCGCACCCGGTCTGCCCGCGCCTGGGCGATGCGCTGGAAGGCGCGGCGAAGGAGATCGGCCTGCCGCATACCCGCGGCGGCACGTACCTGGTCATGGAAGGCCCGCAGTTCAGCACCAAGGCCGAGAGCCTGCTCTATCGCCAATGGGGCTGCGCCGTGATCGGCATGACCAACATGCCCGAGGCGAAGTTGGCCCGCGAGGCGGAGCTTTGCTACGCGACCATGGCCACCCCGACCACGACGCCGTCACGGTCGAGCAGGTGGTGAAGGTGCTGTTCTCCAACGCCGACCGCGCGCGCGCCGTGGTGCAGGCGGTGGTGCCGATGCTGGGCGCGGACCGCGGCCCCTGCCCCGCCGGCTGCGACCGAGCGCTGGACCACGCGCTGATCACCGCGCCCGAGAAGCGCGACCCGGACCTGCTGGCGAAGCTGGACGTCGTCGCCGGCCGCGTGCTGGCCTGACCGTCAGGCCCCGCGCGCCGGCAGCAGCCGCCCGATGAACAGGATCGGCCCGGTCGGCCGACCGGTCGGCGACCCGCCCGGCGGTTCCAGCGTGATCTCGATCAGCATCCCCGGCTCCGGCCGAATCGTCGCAGGCGTCACCGTCAGCCGCCCCTGCGGCGGAATCAGCCCCAGCGATGTCGGCGCCGTGGCCCCCTGCGGCAGCGCCCACAACTGCATGACGCGGTCCGGCGGCAGAGGCTGCGGGTTCAGCGCCGCCAGGCGCAGCGCGCCGCCATCGGCTTCCACCAGCCAGGCCGGCTGGTCCTGCTGGGTCAGCAGCACGGTCATCAGCGGCGGCTGAGGCACCGGGCGCATCACCAGGAACACCGCCAGCCCCGCCGCCACCACAGAAGCACCCAGCGCCCAGAACCGCCAGAAGCCGGAGGGCTTCACGGCCGGTGGCGGCGCGGCCGGACGCTCGCCCTTCAGCGCCGCCTCGATCCGGTCCCACAGGCCCGGCGGCGGCGCCTCCGGCAGCGCCAACGCGGTCAGTGGTGCCAGCCGCGCCTCCCAGGCCTCGACCGCGGCGCGCAGGTCGGGGTCGCTCGCCATGGCGCGCTCCACCTCCCGCGCGTCGTGGGTGTCGAGCGTGCCGAGCACGTATTCGCCGGCCATGGCATCGCGTTCGGCGGGATCGGTCGGGATCATGCCAGGCACTCCCGCAACGCCAGCAGCCCGCGCCTAATCCAGGACTTCACGGTGCCGAGCGGCGTGCCCAGGCGCTCCGCCACCTGCGGATGCGACAACCCGTGCACGAAGGCCAGGATGATCCCCTCGCGGTTCTTCGGCTCCAGCCCGGCCAGGCAGTCGCGCAGGCGCCGTCCTTCCGCACTGGCGGCCAGGCGTTCCTCGGCTTCCGGTGCGACGGCCACGTCGCCAAGCGCGGGGTCGTCGGTCGGCATCTCGCGCCCGCGGGCGCGAATGATGTCGAGCGCGGCATGGCGCACGATGCCGGCAAGCCAGGCCTCGGCATGGCCGCGCGCCGGGTCGAACTGCCCGGCACGGCGACTGATCTTCAGGAAGGCGTCCTGCACCGCATCGGCCGCCACGTCGCGGTCACGCAGGATGGCGTTGGCCACACCAAACAGGCGAACAGACTGCCGTTCATACACGGAACGCAGGGCCGCCTGGTCGCCATTGGCCACGGCGGCGAGCAATCGGGGCAGGTCGTCGTCAGCACGCATGGTCAGGTCCGAAGTGGCCATGGCTCCCCCGCCTCGGTCAAGCGAAACGACCCATTGCAGGAAGCGCGGGCGATCGTGATCATCACCCCTTCTACGGACGCAGGAGGCCTTCGGATGCAGCGCTTCACCCTTTCCCGCCGCGCGCTCGGCGCCACCGCCCTGGCACCCTTGGCCGCGCCCGCCTTCGCGCAGCCCGCGCCGATCCGCATCGGCGAGCTCAATTCCTACGCCCGCATGGCGGCCTTCGCGGTGCCCTACCGCAACGCCATGCAGCAGGCGCAGGACGCGATCAACGCCGCCGGCGGCGTGATGGGCGGGCGGCGCATCGAATTCGTCTTCCGCGACGATGGCTCGACGCCCGGCGACGCCGTGCGCGTGGCCGAGGAATTGCTGACGCGCGAGAACGTGTCGTTCCTGGCCGGCACCTTCCTGTCGAATGTCGGCCTCGCGGTGGCGGATTTCGCCAACCAGCGCAAGCGGCTGTTCCTGGCGACCGAACCGCTGACCGATGCCATCACCATGGCGCAGGGCAACCGCTACACATGGCGGGTGCGGCCTTCCACCTTCATGCAGACGCGCATGCTGGTGGACGCCATCCGCGGCAAGGATGTGAAGCGCTGGGCAATCGTCGCGCCCAACTACGAATACGGCCAGTCGGCGGCGGCGAACTTCAAGCGCCTGCTGCCCGCCGCCATCCCGGGGGCGGAGATCGTGGCGGAGCAGTTCCCGGCACTCGGCCGCGTCGATGCCGGTGCCACCGTCGGCGCGCTCGGCCAGTCGCGCCCGGATGGCATCTTCAACGTGCTGTTCGGCGCCGACCTGACGGCCTTCGTGCGCGAGGGCAACACGCGCGGGCTGTTCGAACGCCGTACCGTGGTGTCGCTGCTGACCGGCGAACCCGAATACCTGATCCCGCTCGGCGAGGAGACGCCGGAAGGCTGGATCGTCACCGGCTATCCCTGGGAACAGGTGACCGGGCTGCCGGCACACCAGGCCTTCGTGGAGGGCTACCGCGCCCGCTTCAACGACACGCCGCGCAAGGGCTCGCTGCTCGGCTACGTGACCGTGCAGATCATCGCCACGCTGCTGAACAAGGCCGGTACGCTCGAGACCGAGGCGCTGGTCGATGCGCTGGCCGACCTGCGCACCGACAGCATCGTGGGGCCGGTGGTGATGCGCGGCATCGACCACCAGGGCACGCTCGGCACCTGGGTGGGCGAGACGACGCTGCGCGGCCGCCAGGGCGCCATGAAGAACAGCCGCTACGCCGATGGCGCCGACTTCATGTTCCCGCCCGACGAGGTCCGCGCCGCGCGGCGGTCCACCTGACCATCAGGCATCGGAATAGCGCCAGCCGGGCCGCGTCATCTCGATCGGCGTTGGCCCGCGCTGCTGGACGTTGCGCGCCAGGATGTCGCCGAGCTTGCTGGTCGCGCCGATCAGCGCGAAGCCCCAGGGGGTGAAGGTGCGCTCGTTCCAGACGTGCTCGGACAGCAGCGGGTTGGTCAGCGCCTGGCTGAACGCATCGACCGCGACCATGCGCAGCAGCAGGCCGGGCAGCGGTGAATCCTCGACGCGATCCTCGGCCATGAGCCCGGGGTAGAATTCGACATGGTCGGGCTCGCCGTACAGGTCCTCCAGCAGCGCCGCGAGCGCCGGGTTGCTGGTGATGTCATCGAAGCTGATGGCGCGGTCCATGCCGAAGGCCTCGCGATAGGCGTTGTAGGTGGCGAGGCGATTCTTGCGCGCCTGAAGAACCGCGCGATCCTCGATATGGATCAGCGCCGGGCTGGTGTTGAGCGCGCCCAGTTCCCCCGCCGCCTGGGAGGCCGCGCCGGAGAAGGCGGCATCGAGCCCGACCTCCAGCAGCGGCCGGTTGTTCTGCAGGAAGTCGCCCAGCGGGATGGCGTGCGCGGGCGCCAGCTGGCCCGCCGGCCAGGCGATGGCATCGGGCATCAGCGAATGCCAGCGGTACAGCAGGCTGAATTCCACCGTCATCCAGTTCGGCCGGTTCCACGGCGCGTCCCACGCGACGGACGGGTCGGCGCGCAGCGCGAAGGGCAGCGGCGTGATGTGGTTGATGTAGTGCTCGACCACGATCTTGATGAAGATCGGGATGGTGATGTTGCGCGCCACCTGGAAGACGCGCTCGTCGTCCCATGCCGGGTTGCGCGCTTCGAGCTCACCGGCGATGCGGTTGTGCTCGCGCAGGAACAACGTGTTCATCATGGCGGTGTGCGGGGTGGAGTTCACGCGGTCCCCGCCCACGGCGAACAGCGTGTCGCGTTTCGCCGGCGGCAGGTTCTCATCGACCAGCGGCGGGTCGAGCGCGGCGAAGGCGGGGTCCGACAATTCCTTCGTGCCGGGCTTGTAGAGGAAGGGCGAGAATTCCTCGCCACCCGCGATCCGGCTTTTCAGCCGTCCCTTCTGGCCCGGCGCCTCCGCACGCAGCCGCAGCGCGAGCGCCTGTTCCGGCGTGCGGCCATACAGCGTGCACAGGTCGATCTCGTGGTTCGAAGTGGTGCGCGCCACGTTGTCGGGCCGGGTCCGCAGGAAGCCGTCGGTCAGGTATTGCGCGAAGGCCGGGAACAGGCAGGTGGATTTCGGCGAGATCAGCGCCTTGCCGGCCTGGCGCGCGAAGACCGCGCGCACCGTGTCCGGCGCCGGCTGCACCGGCACGTCCACCGGCGGCAAATGCCGTGCGAGGTAGCTGCGGTCGGTCAGCCCCTGCCAGGACGTGTAGTCGGACACGCTGCTCCAGGGATGCGGGCGGTTGCGGGTGGTGCCGACCGCGCGGTTCACCACCGCCGCGCTGGCCTTGCCCGACAGCCAGGCCCAGCCATCGATCACGCTGCCCGCCGCGTCGAACAGGCGGTCGCCGAGCCAATCGCCCATGACGGCTTCTCCCCTATGCCAATCCGTCGTCAGACTGCGGCCACGCCACGCGCCGGCGCTGTGCGGCAGCGTACAGACGGCGATTTGCGGCTGGACCCGCGCCCGACCACGCGGGATGCTCGGCACCGCTTCGGGGAGCGCAGCATGACGGCCGGCGGTCAGGCCTGATGGAATGGGAGTTCCTGCTGGTCCAGGCCCTGTCCGGGCTGGCCAGCGCATCATCGCTGTTCGTCATCGCCTCGGGCCTGACGATCGTGTTCGGCGTGACGCGCATCGTGAATTTCGCGCACGGGTCCTTCTACATGCTCGGCGCCTATGTGGCCGTGACGGTGGTGCCCTGGCTGCTGGAGATCGAACGATCGCCCTGGCTGTTCTTCGCGGGTGTGCTGGTGTCGGCGCTGGTGGTCGGTGCACTCGGCGTGGTGATGGAGGTGCTGCTGCTGCGGCGCATCTACCGCGTGCCGGAACTCTTCCAATTGCTGGCGACCTTCGGCGTGGTGCTGATCGTGCAGGATGTGGTGCTGCTGGTCTGGGGGCCGGTGGACATCCCTGGGCCGCGCGCACCGGGGCTGCGCCATGGCGTCGAGATCCTGGGCCAACGCTTCCCAGCCTATGAGCTGTTCCTGATCTTCGTGGGGCCGGCGGTGCTGGGCCTGCTATGGCTGCTGATGCACCGCACCCGCTTCGGCGTCCTGATCCGCGCCGCGACGCAGGACCGTGAGATGGTGGGGGCGCTTGGGGTGAACCAGGCGATGCTGTTCACCGGCACGCTCTTTCTTGGCGCCGCGCTCGCGGGGTTGGGCGGCGCACTGCAGATCCCGCGCGCCAGCGCCAATGGGCAGATGGACCTGTCGATCATCACCGAGGCTTTCGTCGTGACGGTGATCGGCGGCATGGGATCGGTGCCGGGCGCCTTCATCGCGGCGGTGCTGATCGGGTTGTTGCAGGCCTTCGGCGTGCTGGTGTTTCCGAAGATCACGCTGGTGCTGGTGTTCCTGCTGATGGCGGCGGTGCTGGTGGTGAAGCCCTGGGGATTGCTGGGGCGCCCGGAAGCCGTCGCGGGACGCGCGGTGCTGCCGGAGGGAATTCTCGACCCCGGGCGGCTGGATGGCGCGGGCAAGGCGCTGGCGGCGCTGGCACTGGCCGGCGTGCTGGCGCTGCCCCTGCTGGATGCCTACGCCGTGAAGGTCGGGACCGAGGTGTTGATCCTCGCGCTGGCCGCCTTCTCGCTGAACTTCCTGGTCGGCAATGGCGGCATCGTCTCCTTCGGGCATGCGGCCTATTTCGGTCTCGGCGCCTACGGGGCGGGGCTGCTGGTGGTGCGGGGCGGCGTGCCGATGGAAGCCTCGCTCCTGGCCGCACCCCTTGCGGGAGGGGCCTTCGCGGCGCTGTTCGGCTTCTTCGTGGTGCGTCTGTCGGGCATCTACCTGGCGATGCTGACGCTGGCCTTCGCGCAGATCGCCTATGCCGTGGTGTTCCAGTGGGTCGAGGTGACCGGCGGCGACAACGGCCTGGTCGGGGTATGGCCCTCGCGCTGGGCGGCGTCGCGGGAGGTGTATCACTACATCGTCGCGGCGGTGACGATCGCCGCCATCATCTTCCTGCGCCGGGTGATCCACGCACCCTTCGGCGCGACGCTGCGCGCCGCACGCGATTCCGCGCAGCGGGCGGATGCGATCGGCGTGGATGTGCGCATGCATCGTTGGCTCGGCTTCACGCTGGCGGGTGCGGCGGCGGGGCTGGCGGGCGGGCTTTATGCCTTCTCGAAAGGGTCGATCGACCCGACGCTGCTCGGCATCCCCATGAGCGTGGATTTCCTGGCGATGCTGCTGCTGGGCGGCATCCAGTCGGTGCTGGGGCCGATCGCGGGTGCTGCGGCGTTCCATGCGGTGAAGGACTTCTTCATGCCGCTGACGGACCACTGGCGGCTGTTCCTCGGCCTGTCGATCATCGCCATGGTGCTGGTGTTCCCGCGCGGGTTGGCGGGCGCCTGGGCTTCGCTGCGCAGGCGCCCGGCATGACGCTGCTGGCGGCCGAGGGCCTGACCAAGCGCTTCGGCGGCGTGCTCGCCGCGAAGGACGTGACCTTCGCGCTGGAAGCCGGCGAGATGCTGGCGATCATCGGCCCGAACGGCGCGGGCAAGTCCACCACCTTCAACATGGTGGGCGGACAGCTGCGCCCCGATGCAGGGCGCGTGACGCTGGCCGGCCAGGACATCACGGGCATCGCGCCGCGCGCGGTGTGCCGGCTCGGTGTGGGCCGCACCTTCCAGGTGGCACAGACCTTCCTGTCCTTCTCCGTGCTCGGCAACGTGCAGATGGCGTTGATCGCGCATCATGGCCAGACGCGGCGGCTGCTGGCGGATGCGGCCGCGATGCATCGCGACGACGCGCTGGCGCTGCTGGATCGCGTCGGCATGGCGGCGCAGGCGGCGCGACCGATCGGGGAGCTCGCCTATGGCGACGTGAAGCGCGTGGAACTCGCCATCGCGCTGGCGGCGGCGCCGCGCCTGCTGCTGATGGACGAACCCACCGCCGGCATGGCACCGGCCGAGCGCACCGCCCTGATGGCGCTGGTCGCCGGCATCGCGCGGGGCCAGGGCATCGGTGTGTTGTTCACCGAACACGACATGGACGCCGTCTTCGCCCATGCCGACCGCATCCTGGTGCTGGTGCGCGGCGAGATCATCGCACGCGGCACGCCCGACCAGGTGCGTGCCGACCCGGAAGTCCAGCGCGTCTACCTCGGCCATTCCGGCACGCGGGCCGCAGCCCGCGCGCAGCGTGCCCATGGCTGAGCACGTGCTGGAGGTGACCGGGCTTCGCGCCGGCTACGGCCCGGCCGAGGTGCTGTTCGGGGTGGAGCTTCACCTTGCGCGCGGCGAAGTGGCGGCGCTGATGGGACGCAACGGCGCGGGAAAATCCACCACGCTGAAGGCGATCATGGGCCTGCTGCCACCACGCGCGGGATCCATTCGCTTCGCCGGGCAGGAGATCGCGGGTGCCGCGGCGTATCGTATCGCACGCATGGGCCTCGGTTATGTACCGGAGGAACGACGCATCTTCACCGACCTGACGGTGGCGGAGAACCTTGATGTCGGGCGCCGCGCCGCGCCAGCCGGGCGCGCACCCTGGACGCCCGAACGCCTGTTCCAGATCTTTCCCAACCTGGCCGAGATGCGCCACCGTCGCGGCGGTGCAATGTCGGGTGGCGAACAGCAGATGCTCACCATCGCGCGCACCCTGATGGGCAATCCGGAAGCGGTGCTGCTGGACGAACCGTCGGAAGGCCTGGCGCCGGTGATCGTGGAGCAGATGGCCGAGGCGGTGCTGCGCATGAAGGCCGAGGGAATTGCCGTGCTGGTGTCGGAACAGAACCTCGACTTCGCCGCCGCCGTCGCCGACCGCGCGTTGATCCTGGAGAAGGGCAGCGTGCGCTGGCAGGGCAGCATCGCCACGCTCGAAGCGGACGAGGATGTCCGCCGCGCCTACCTGACGGTGTGACGCGCATGGCAAGGCGGATCGCCGGCATCGACGTGGGCGGCACCTTCACCGACCTGGTGATGCAGGATGCCGATGGCTCCATCCGCATCGCGAAGGTGCCCACCACGGCGGCGAACCAGGCCGGCGGCGTGCTGGCGGCAATCGCGGCGGCGGGCACCACGCCCGCCGCGCTGGACCTGATCGTGCATGGCACGACGGCAACGACGAACGCCGTGCTGGAACGCAAGCTGGCGAAGGTCGGGCTGATCACCACGGCAGGATTCCGCGACGTGCTGGAGCTCGGCCGCCGCACCCGCCCGCGCGCCTATGGCATGACCGGGTCCTTCGAGCCGCTGGTGCCGCGCGAATTGCGGCGCGAAGTCGCGGAGCGCATGGATGCGCGCGGCGCGGTGGTCACGCCGCTGGACGAGGCCGCGGTGGAACGCGAGGTGCGCGCGCTGCTTGCCGAAGGCTGCGAGGCGCTGGTCATCCACTTCCTGCACGCCTACGCGAACCCCGCGCATGAACGGCGCGCCGGCGAGATCGCGCATGCGCTGTGGCCCAATGGCTACGTCACCCTCGGCCACGCGCTGCTGTCGGAATTCCGCGAATACGAACGCGGCACCACGGCGAGCGTGAACGCGGCCGTACAACCGGTGCTCGACCGCTACATCCGCCACTTGCAGGACCGCCTGGCTGAGGCCGGCCACGCGCGCGACCTGCTGGTGATGAACGGCAATGGCGGCACCGTGCCGGCACGCGCGGTGGCGGCGGAGGCGGCCAAGACCGTGATGTCCGGTCCGGCCTCCGGCGTCATGGCTGCGGCCGCGACGCTCGTGCAGTCGGGCGTGGTGAACGCCATCACCTGCGACATGGGCGGGACATCCACCGATGTGGCGCTGATCGCCGGCGGCGTGCCGGAGGTCTCGGCGGAGCTGTCCATCGCCTACGGGTTGCCGATCCACCTGCCGATGGTCGATGTGCGCACGGTCGGCGCGGGCGGTGGGTCGGTCGCCTGGATCGATCGCGGCGGCATGCTGCGCGTCGGGCCCGAAAGCGCGGGCAGCGCGCCTGGGCCGATCTGCTACGGGCGCGGTGGGACGCGCCCGACGGTGACGGATGCGAACCTTCTGCTCGGGCGGCTCGACCCCGATGCGCTGCTGGGGACCGGGCGGCGCGTCGATGTCGATGACGTGCGCGACGCCTTCGCGCGGGAGATCGGCGACCCGCTCGGCATGACGCCCGAGCAAGCGGCCGCGGCGGTGATCCGGCTGGCGAACGTGCTGATGGCCGGCGCAATCCGGATGGTGTCGCTGTCGCGCGGCCACGACCCGCGCGACTTCGCGCTGTTTGCCTTCGGCGGCGCGGGGCCGCTGCATGCGGTCGCGCTGGCGCGCGAGATCGGCATCCCCGCGGTGTTCGTCCCGTACCGCCCCGGATTGACCAATGCGCTCGGCTGCCTGGTGGCGGACCTGCGGCAGGATGTGGTGAACACGCTGAACCGCGGGCTCGACGACATTCCCGAAGGTGAGATCGCTGGCGTGCTGGCCGCGCAAGCCGCGCGCGCGCGCGCTGCGGTCGAAGCCGGGGGCGCCGAGGTGCAAAGGATCGAGACACGCCACGTCGCCGAGATGCAGTTCCGTGGCCAGACGCATCTGATCCGCGTGCCGCTGGCCTCTGCCGCGCCATCGCGCGGCGAAGTGCAGGCCGCCTTCGAGGCCGCCTATTTTGCGCGCTTCCAGGTGCGCCTTCCGGAGATCCGCGCGGTGCTGGTGAACCTGGCCACCAGTGTGGTTGGTCGGCGCCCCGCCTTCGACCTGCGGGCGCTGGCGGTCGGGCATGCTGGGGCGGCGCGTATCGGCACACGCCGGCTGCACGCCGATGGGGCCTGGCACGAGGCCGCCGTGTGGCAGCGCGAAGCGCTCGCGGAGGGCACGCGGATCGCCGGGCCTGCCGTGCTCCAGCAGGCCGATGCGACCACCATCCTCGAACCCGGCAGTGCGGCGGTGGTCGATGCGCTCGGCAATCTCAGGATCAGCGCGTGATGGACGCCCTCACCCTCGCCGTCATCCAGGCCGCGCTCACGCAGATCTGCAACGAGATGGACCTGGCCTTCTCGCGTGCCGCCTTCTCCCCCGTGATCGCCGAGGCCGATGACCGATCGGATGGCATCTACGCGGCCGAGGATGGCGCGCTGATCGCGCAGGGCGAGGGCGGCCTGCCCGTCTTCGTCGGCGCCATGCAGCACAGCGCCGGACACATCATCCGCCTGATCCGCGAGGGCGCGGTCGCGGCGCCCGAACCCGGCGACGTCTACATCGTCAACGACCCGTATCTCGGCGGCACGCATCTGATGGATGTGCGCTTCGCGCGCCCCTTCTTCGTGGATGGCGCGTTGTTCTGCTGGCTGCAGAACACCGGCCACTGGCCGGACACCGGCGGCATGGTGCCCGGCGGGTTCTCCGCACATGCGACCGAGGTCGAGCAGGAAGGCCTGCGACTGCCACCGGTGAAGCTGTTCAAGCGCGGGGAAATCGACCGCGAGATCCTGTCCATCATCCAGTCCAACATCCGCGTCGCCGACCAGCGCATCGGCGACATCAAGGCGCAGGCGGCCGCGCTGCTGGTGGGCGAAAGGCGCCTGTCGGAGATCGTCGCGCGCTACGGCGCCGCCACGCTGAAGCAGGCCATCGCACTGATCCGCGAACGCGCCGCCGACCGCATGCGCGCCGAGATCCGCCGCATGCCCGAGGCCACCTGGAGCGCCGAGGCCTTCGTCGACTCCGACGGCGTGGTCGACGAACCGCTGCGCATCGCGCTCGCCGTCACGCGGGTCGGCGACACGCTGACCTTCGACTTCACCGGATCATCGAAGCCCTGCGCTGGGCCGATGAATTCCGTCTGGGCCACGACATTCTCCGCGGTCTGTCTCGGCGTGAAGCACATCTTTCCCGATGTGCCGATCAATGCCGGCACCTTCGCGCCGCTGAACATCCTCCGCCCCGAGGGCACGTTCCTCGACGCACGCTATCCGCGCCCGGTGTCCGGCTGCGCGGCGGAGGTCAGCCAGCGCATCGCCGAGGCGGTCTTCCTCTGCCTGGTCCAGGCGCTGCCCGACGAGGTCACCGCGGCACCGGCCGGGACCTCCGGCAATTTCGCAATGGGCGGCACCGACCCCGCGCGCGATGCGTCCTACGTGATGTACCAGATCACCGGCGGCGGCTACGGCGGCAATGCACGCGAGGACGGGCTGAGCAACGGGTGTTCGACCATCGGCATCAGCAAGACCGCGCCTGTCGAGGTGATGGAGCAATACTACCCCATCCTGTTCACGCGCTTCGCGCTGCGCGAGGCCTCGGGCGGCGCCGGCCTGCATCGCGGGGGCTTCGGCGTGCACTACGAGGTGGCATTGCTGCGCGGCGAGGCGCGCGCATCCTTCGTGATGGATCATGGCCGCTTTGGCCCGCCCGGCGTCCTCGGCGGCGCCGACGGCGCACCGAACGAAGTGCGCATCCATCGCAGCGGCACCACCACGATCCCCCTGCACCTGTCGAAGGACCAGGGCATCGCGCTGGCGCCCGGCGACCGCGTGGAGGTGAGAACGCCCGGCGGCGGCGGCTATGGCGATCCCTTCGCGCGCGATCCACTGCTGGTCGCGCGCGATGTCCGGCGTGGCTACTACGACGTCGCGCAGGCCGCCGCGCTGTGGGGCGTGGCGATCCGTGACGGCGCGGTCGATACCGCCGCTACGGCCACGCTGCGCCGGGGGCGCGCGGCATGAGCGCGTATCACCGCCCACGCACGCTGGACGACGCGCTGGCCATCCGTGCCGCGACCGGCGCGCTGCCGCTGGCCGGCGGCACCGACATCCATCCGCTGCGCACCGCGCGCGCCGCCTGGGGCGAACCCTGGACGATTCCGGTGCTCGACCTTTCCGCCGTTCCCGGCCTCGATGGCATCACCGAGACGGCGCAGGGCTGGCGCATCGGCGCGCGCACCACCTGGACCGCCATCGCGGAGGCCCCCCTGCCGCCGCTGTTCGACGGGTTGCGCGCCGCGGCGCGCGAGGTCGGCGGTCGCCAGGTGCAGAACCGCGGCACCATCGCGGGCAACCTCGTCACCGCCTCGCCGGCCGGCGATGGCATACCGAACCTGCTCGTGCTGGATGCGATGGTGGAACTGTCATCGTCCAGCGGTACGCGGCGCCTGGCCGTCGCGGATTTCGTCACCGGCTACCGCGCCACGGTGCTGGCGCCGGGCGAGATCGTCACGGCGCTGCTTGTCCCGCGCTGCGACGGCGGGCGCGGGCGCTTCGAGAAGCTCGGTGCGCGGCGCTACATGGTCATTTCCATCGCCATGGCGGCGGCGGTGATCCGCTGCGACGGGTCGCGCATCCTGGACGCGCGCATCGCGGTCGGTGCGTGTTCACCGGTCGCCCGGCGCCTGCCGATGCTCGAGTCGGCGCTGCGCGGCGCGGAACTGACGCAGGCCGCGCGCATTCCGGGCATCGCGCATCTTGCTCCGCTGGCGCCGATCGCTGATATCCGCGCCTCCGCCGAATACCGCGCGGACGCCGTTCTGGTCCTGTTGCGCGACCTGCTGGCGGGCTTCACGGCATGATCGCGCTGCTGGTCAACGGCACGCGCCACGATGTCGCCGCCCACCCCTTCGCGCCCCTGTCGGACACGCTGCGCGAGGGCCTCGGCCTGACCGGCACCAAGGAAGGCTGCAATGCCGGGGATTGCGGCGCCTGCACGGTCCTGATGGATGGCGCGCAGGTCTGCGCCTGCCTCGTCTCGACCGCGCAGGCGGAAGGCGCGGCGATCACCACCATCGAAGCCGACGACCCGCTGCTCGATGGGCTGCGCGCCGCCTTCCTCGCGCGCGGCGCGGCGCAGTGCGGCATCTGCACGCCGGGGATGCTGATGGCGGCACTCGACCTGCTGCGCCGAAGCCCCGCGCCCGATCGTAGGGCTGTCGAGAATGCGCTCGGCGGTGTGCTGTGCCGCTGCACCGGCTACCTGCAGATCATCGACGCGGTGCTGGATGCCGCGCAGGGCACGACCGCCGCCGTGCCGGACAGCACCGCGGTCGGCGCCGCGATGCCGCGGCTCGACGGTGCCGCCAAGGTCGCGGGCACCGAACGCTACGGGGCCGATGCGGCACCGGCCGATGCGCTCTGGCTGCGCGTGGTGCGCTCACCCCACGCGAGCGCACGCTTCACGCTGGGGGACCTGGATGCGGCGCGCGACGCGCATGGCCTGGTCGCCATCCTTTCGGCGCGCGACATCCCCGGTGTGAACGCCTTCGGCATCATGCCGAACCTCAAGGACCAACCGGTTTTCGCGGAGGATTTCGTACGCCACCGCGGTGAGGCGGTGCTGGGTCTGCTCGGCACGCGCGACGCGATCGCCACCGTACACGACGTCGACCTGCCCATCATCTGGCACCCGTTGCCGCCGCTGCTGGGCGTCGATGCCGCCCTTGCGGACGAAGCGCCGCAGCTGCATGCCCACGCGCCCGGCAACATCCTGGTCCGCGGCCAGCTGCGCAGCGGCGATGCCGAGGGCGCGCTGGCAGCCAGCGCCGCCCGCGCGGAAGGCCGCTTCACCACCACCTTCGTCGAACACGCCTACATCGAACCCGAGGCCGGCCACGCGCTGGCTGGCGGCCTTACCATCGCCGCCTGCACCCAGGCACCGGTGATGGACCGCGAGGAGACCGCGCGCGTGCTCGGTGTGCCGGAGGCGAGCGTGCGCATCATTCCCACCGGCTGCGGCGGCGGCTTCGGCGGCAAGCTGGATGTTTCGGTGCAGCCGCTGCTGGCCGTCGCGGCGCACGTGACGAACCGCCCCGTGCGCATGACCTATACGCGCACCGAGAGCATGGCGGCCTCGACCAAGCGCCACCCAGCGCGTCTGCACGCGCGCATGGCGGCCGACGCCGATGGCTGCTTCACGGCCTTCACGCTCGATGGCGATTTCGACACCGGCGCCTATGCCTCCTGGGGCCCGACCGTCGCGAACCGCGTGCCGGTGCATGCCTGCGGCCCCTATCGCGTGCCGAACGTGCTGGCGCGCACGCGCGCGGTGCACACCAACGCGCCGCCCTCCGGCGCCTTCCGCGGCTTCGGCGTGCCGCAGGCGGCGATCGCGACCGAGGCGCTGGTGGATGACCTTGCCGAGACGCTGGGCCTGGACCGCTGGGCGATCCGCCGCCTGAACGCGATCGGCCGCGGTGACACCACACCGTCCGGCCAGGTGCTGCACGCCTCCGCGGGCCTTCCCGACTGCCTCGATGCGCTGAAGTCGGACTGGGATGCGGCGCTGGCACGCGTTGCCGCGCACAACGCATCGCAGCCGCGCGAACGCCTTGGCGCCGGCATCGCCTGCATGTGGTACGGCTGCGGCAATACCGCGCTGTCGAATCCATCCACCATGCGCATCACGCTGGCGCGCGACGGGACGCTCACGCTGTTCAACGGCGCGGTGGATATCGGGCAGGGCAGCACCACCGTGATCGGGCAGATCGCCGCCGAGGCGCTCGGACTCCCGCTCGCGGCGCTGCGCCAGGTGGTGGGGGATACAGCGCTCACGCTCGATGCCGGCAAGACGTCGGCGTCGCGCCAGACTTTCGTCAGTGGCCGCGCGGCGGCGGATGCGGCGAAGGCACTGCGCGCGCGTATTCTCGCACTCGCCAATGCCGGTGATGGCGCCGCGCTTGCGCTGGATGGCACGCGCCTGACGGTGCGCGACGCGCACACGACGCGCGTCATCGACCTTGCCGCGCTCGACGCCGACATCTGCGCCGAGGCGCGCTACGATCCACCGACCGTCGCACTCGATGCCGATGGCCAGGGCGTGCCCTACGCGACCTATGGCTTCGCCGCGCAGGTCGCGCTGGTTCGCGTGGACATGGAACGCGCGACGGTCAAGGTGGAGGAGATCGTTGTGGCGCAGGATGTCGGCCGCGCGGTGAACCCCCTGCTCATCACCGGGCAGATCCATGGCGGCGTCGCGCAGGGACTGGGCCTGGCGCTGATGGAGGAGTTCATCCCCGGCCGCACCGAAAACCTGCACGACTATCTGATCCCCACCGCCGGCGACATGCCGCGCATCCGCATCCACCTCATCGAGGACCCCGAGCCGGAAGGCCCCTTCGGCGCCAAGGGCGTGGGCGAACCCGCGCTGGTGCCGACTGCGCCCGCCATTCTCTCCGCCATCCGGCACGCGACGGGCGTGCGCATCACGCAGGTACCCGTGCTGCCGCATCGCCTGCACGCTGCGTTGAAGGCGCGCAGCGCATGACCAGCCGCGCCGCCCGCAGCGCCCAGTTCGGCGCCGCCGAGGCCGACGGTATCATCCGCTGCGATGCCTGCCCGGTACTGTGCCGCATCCGCCCCGGACGAGCCGGCGCCTGCGCACGCTACGCCAACCAGGATGGCGTGCTGGTGCGCACCGACCCGGTGCTCGCCCTCGCGCACGCCGTGGACAGCAACGCGCCCCTCGTGCCCTTTGCACGGCAGGACTGGGATGGCGCGCTGATGGGCCCCTCGCGCGTCTTCGTCACCGGCGTGGGATCCGGCACCACCTATCCGGACTACAAGCCTGCGCCCTTCATCATCGGCAGCACGCATGACGGGGTGGACACCGTCACCGTCGTGACCGAGGGCATGTTCAGCTATTGCGGTGCGAAGGTGAAGATCGACACCGACCGTCATCTTGGCCCCGAGGCCGCGGCGGTGCGCGTGAATGGCGAGCAGGTCGGCCACGTCACCACCGCCGAATACGGGTCGCAGATGCTGTCGATCGGCGGCGTGCGGCACCTCACGGGTGGGTCCAAGAAGGAGGGCGTCGTCACCTGCGACACGCTGCTGAAGCTGTGCGGCGCGGAAGCGGTCGAGCTCACGATCGATGGCGGCCATGCCGTGGTGGTGCAGGCGGGTGCAGCGCCCATCGTCGACGGCACGCCGGAAACCCGCATGCGCGTGGGCTGCGGCAGCGCGGCCGTGGGCATCTTCGCGCAGCAATGGCTCGGCCATGTGGACGAGGTGGTCGTGGTCGACGACCACATCACCGGCGTGCTCAGCGAACACCAGGCCGGGCGCGTGCTGGACATGCGCCCGGCCGGCATCCGCGTGCGCGGGCGGCGCTCCACCCCGGGGCGATATTTCCAGGTGGCGCAGCCGGGCCTCGGCTGGGGCGGTACAGACATCACCGATCCGCTCGCCATCATCGAGCGCATCGACCCGAAGCTTGCCTGGCCCGGGTTGCGCCTGCTGTTCACCAGCACCACCGGCGACCACGCGCTGTATTGCGTGCTGGACGACGCGCTGCGTCCCATGCCCGCCGAGATGCCCGCCGCCGTGCGCGCCGTGGTCGACCGCATCGGCGAGAATTGCGAGCCGTCCCTGTGCTCGGTGCTGTTCATGGCAGGCGCCGGCGGGTCGTTGCGCGCCGGCGTCACGCAGAACCCCGTGCTGCTGACGCAGTCGGTCGCGCGCGGGGAGACCCGCGTCACCATGGGCGGCGCGCCGGTCTATCTGTGGCCGGGCGGCGGCATCACCGTCATGGCCGACGTGCTGCGCATGCCGCGCCTGTCCTTCGGCCATGTACCCACGCCCGCGATCGTCGCGCCGATCGAATTCACCCTGCCGCGCGCGCTGTATGCGCGCCTGGGCGGCCACATGGACCAGGTGGTGCCGGTCGGCCAGGTATTGCGCGACCTTGGCGAGGACCTGCGCGTCGAAACCTGGCACCCGGCCAATCCCTGGCCCTTCCCGCGCTGACACGATGGACCCGCCGGTCGTCACGCGGCTGGATGGCGGGCGGCTGCACCTCTCCCATGGCCCGATCGACGTGGTGCTGCGCGGCTGGGGCGAAGCCGCAGCATTGCGCGCCGCGGAAGCCGCAGCGATGGCGATGTTCGCCACCATCCTGCCCAGCCTTGTCGCCGAGTTGCCGAGGTTGCGCAGGCCCATGGCGGAGGCGCCGCGCGTCGGGCACCCCGTCGCGCGCCGCATGGTCGCGGCCTGCGCGCCCTTCGCGCCGATCTTCCTGACGCCGATGGCCGCGGTGGCCGGCGCGGTGGCGGATGCGCTGCTGGCGGAGATGCTGCGCGCCGCGCCGCTGTCGCGCGCCTATGTGAATGACGGCGGCGACATCGCGCTGCACGTGTCACCCGGCGAATCGCTGGACATCGGCCTGGCGGCGGATCCGGCGCGGCTGGCCTTGGATGGCGCGCTGCGCGTCACCGCGGGCAGCGGCATTCGCGGCGTGGCGACGTCGGGGCGGCGGGGGCGGTCCTTTTCGCTCGGAATCGCCGATGCGGTGACGGTGCTGGCGCGCGATGCGGCCACGGCGGATGCCGCGGCGACGCTGATCGCCAATGCGGTGGATGTGGACAGCGCGGCGGTGCAACGCGCACCGGCTGCCAGCCTGGACCCCGACAGCGACCTGGGCGCGCGGCTGGTGACGGTCGCGGTCGGTGCGCTGACGCCGTCGGAGACGGCGCGTGCGCTCGCGGCGGGGCTGTCACGCGCGGAAGCCTTCCGCACCGCCGGCCTCATCCTGGGCGCTGCGCTGCGCCTGGGCGGTGCCGTGCGCGTCGCAGGCCTGCCGGTCTTGCCAAGCCCCTGAACGCAGAAAGGGGCGCCTCTCGGCGCCCCTTCCGGTGCTGTGTCGCGTGGCGTGCCCGCGTTAGCGGAGCACGATCTCCACGCGGC
>LNFM01002128.1_pt1 | contig 42366 bp, 33 predicted proteins | sample 596031 | NCBI WGS metagenome assembly LNFM01 (sample SAMN04254537, study PRJNA301005) | activated carbon metagenome | isolation source: dual media filters at the Ann Arbor, Michigan drinking water treatment plant | place: USA: Ann Arbor
GGGGGCACCGATGGGTGGACCGCCGATGGGTGGACCGCCGATGGGTGGACCGCCGATGGGTGGACCGCCGATGGGTCGACCCGGCGGACCGCCGGCGCCCATGGGTCCTGGGTTCGGTGCTCCGGCGCCGCAGGGCTTCGGGGGACCGCCGGCGATGGCCGGGGGTGGCGTCGGTGGCATCCGCCCGAACTTCCAGGGCACCGGCGGCGAGCTCTTCGTCACCTTCCTGGTCGGCTACCTGCTGACGGCGATCACGCTCGGCATCTACGCGCCGTGGTTCTACTGCAAGCTGCAGAACTTCACGATGTCGAACATGACGCTGGGACCCACGCGACGTGGGGACCTGCGCCTCGAGTTCACCGGCAAGGGCGGTGAGCTGTTCGTGACGTTCCTGGTCGGCTACCTCCTCACGCTCATCACGATCGGCATCTACACGCCGTGGTTCATGGTGAAGCTGATCAAGTTCTTCGTCGGCAACACGACCGCGACCGCGCAGGACGGCACGCGCTACCGACTGAACTTCGAGGGGACCGGCGGTGAGCTGTTCGTGACCTTCCTGGTCGGCGGCCTGCTCAGCATGATCACGCTGTACATCTACCTGCCCTGGTTCATGTGCAAGCTCCGCAAGGTGATGTACTCGCGCACCGCGATCCTCGAGAACGAGCAGCCGGTCGGTAACCTCGACTTCGAGGGCACCGGTGGCCAGCTGTTCGTGACGTTCCTGGTCGGCGGCCTGCTCACGGTCATCACGCTGTACATCTACCTGCCCTGGTTCCAGGTGAAGATGACGAAGTTCTGGGCCGAGAACACCCGCATCCACTACCAGGGGCGTGTCTTCACCGCGGCCTTCCACGGCACCGGCGGCGAGTACTTCGTGACGTTCTTGGTCGGCTACCTGCTGACCCTCATCACGGCCGGGATCTACATGCCCTGGTTCTTGGTCAAGCTGTGGAAGTTCGACTACAACAACCACGAGTTCACCGAGATCGGTGGCGGTGGTGGCGGCGCGTTCCAGCCGATGATGCCGGCGCGACGCTGAGCTGAAGCACCCGGGGCCACGCCCCGCGGACTCGGACGAGCAGAGGGAGGGCCACCGGTGGCCCTCCCTTTTTCGTGGCCGACGGCCGTGGCCGAGGGACGGCCGACGGCCGTGGTCCTCGGATGGCCGACGGCCGTGGCCGATGGCGAGCGCCGATGGCCGAGCGTCGTACGCCACCGCAGCGGGGGCGCGTCTCGGTCGCCACCGAACCACCCGGCGCCGCCCGCCGACGCAGGGCAGACGAGCGCCATGCCGCCACACACCTGGTGGAGCGCCGCGACGACGAAGGGCCGACCGTCCTTCGACGGTCGACCCTCGGTGTTCACCCCCGGCGCACGGCCGGTCGCCTACAGCTCGGACTTCAGCTCGGGGAAGCGCTGCAGCACCTTGCCGACGTACTTGCCGTTCGGATAGCGCTGCAGGTACTTGCGGCCCCGCTCGAGCGCCTCGCTGATGCGGCCGTTCTCGGTGCTCGCGAGGAGCATGCGATAGAGCGCGACCTCGGCGGAGGCGTGGTTCGGCGCGCGGCGCAGGAAGGTCTGGAAGGCCACCTCGGCGGCGTCGTAGTCGAGCGCGTAGTCCATGCGCAGGATGCCGACGAGCAGGTAGCCCTCGACCGCGAGCGGGTCGTCGCCGTACTTGTCGATGAAGGTGGACAGGCACTTCGCTGCGAGGTAGCGGGTCTCGACCGACTCGTAGAGGCCGCGGCACGAATCCAGCGCGCCGCGCAGCTCCTTGCGTCGGGTGAGCTCGGCGTCGCGGGTGAGGCGGGCGATGATGTCCTCGCCTTCGTCGTCGACCTGCCGCCCGTCGCGGGTCTCGACCGCGACCGCGCGCTCGGGGCGGCGCGACCGAGCGACGGTGACACCCGCGGCGTTCGACTCCGAGGCCCGGGCGGGGACGTAGTCGACGGTGCGGAAGCGGGGATCCTCTGGCAGGCCCGGCACGTTCCAGCCAGCAGGGATCCGCCCGTCCGCGAGTGCGAGCACCTCGGCCCCGGCCGCGTCCTCCTTGCCGTGGTCGTTCGACAGGGGCAGCGCCGCCTCGACCTCGGTCTTGCCCGGGTCGTCGAACGTCGACTTCGCGACGTCGTAGCGGAAGCCCGACTCGACCTCGGCGAGGAGCCGGTTGGTCTTCGGGTGCAACACCTCGACCTGTCCGCGGAGCACGGAGACGATCGTGTTCGAGTCGTCTTGGACCTCCACCGTGAACACGGTGCCGATCACCCGAACCACCGCGGTGGGCGTCCGGATCTGCAGCACCGGGTCGGAGGCGCGGCGATCGTAGCGGACCGCGGCGATGCCCCGCTCGACCTGCAGCTCGAGCAAGCTCGGGGACGCGGCGGTCCACTCGATCTCGGACGAGGGCGTGAAGTTCGCGACGATCTTCCCGACCAGGCCGACTTGGAGCGACTGATCGGGATCGACCGAGAAGCGCGTGCCGACGGGGAAGGTGTTCGAGCTCGCCGCCTGCTCGCCGGGCGGGAGGATGAGCGCCAGTCCCCCGACGACGCGGCCGTAGCTCTGCGCCGGGTGATCGATGCCACCCTCGGCGGAGTGGGCCGCCTCGTCGGCCGCAGAACCACCGAACGCACCCGCGAGCTGGTGGTGTGCGTCGTCCTCGCTCGGCGGGAGGGACAGCGCCTCGGGGGCGACGTCGAAGAGCGTCAGCGTCAGCACGGCCGCCGCGGTCGCGAGGCCGCCGACGGTGGCGCCGACGGCCCAACGGCGGTACCAGGGCTCGACCCGCTCGGTCTTCATGCGGCGCAGGATCGCGTGGAATTCCTTCTCTTCGCGCAGGCCCGCGCTCGCGGCCGGGACGATCGGCCCCTCGTAGACCGCGTACAGGGCCCGATGGACCCGTCGGCAGTCGCGGCACGATCGCAGGTGCTCGTCGTACCGCTCGCGGAGAACCGCGGTCGCCCGATCGCTCAGCACGAGCTCGGAATCCTCGCGGGCTTCCTGACAGCTGTACCGCGTGCGCGGCTGGGTTTCACGGTTGGACATGGCGGACTTCAAGCGACGACGAGGTCGCGGAGCTGCTTGCGGGCGCGGGTGAGGCGATCACCGATCGTGCTGATCGGCTTCTCGAGGATCTCGCTGATCTCCTGCAGGGTCAGTCCCTCATAGTGATAGAGGACGAAGACTTCGCGGAGATCGGGTCGGAGCTGCTGCAGGATGCGGTGCGCCTCGTCACGGGCCTCGACGCGGGTGGAACCGACGTTGGCCGTGCGGCCGGAGTTGAACCAGTTGAGCGCCGTCTTGACGCGCTCGCGTCGGAACCGCTGGCGCAGGAGGTTGTGGGTCGTGTTCGCGGTGATGCGGTAGAGCCAGGTCCCCAGGGACGAGTTGCCCTGGAATCGATCGAGCGCGTTGAAGGCCCGCGCGAAGACGATCTGCGTGAGGTCGTCGATCTCCGCGTCCTGGCCGAGCAACCGGTACAGGTGGGCGCGGACCTGGGCCTGGTAGGTCGAGTAGATCTGACGCAGGGCGCGGTGCTCACCGACCCGTGCACGTGCGACGAGTTGCCGTTCCTCTGGACTGAGGAACGTGCCGGACTCCGACGCGGCAGCCTCGTTCGGCTGTGCGTGAGCAATCGCAAAATTCTCGACGTGCTCGAGCATCGAGGATTCGGAGCGGCCTTCCTGCACTGTAGGACAACCCTTCGGGGGAGTTTTCCGGACGCCCCAGCTTTCCACGACGCTTCGGGTTTGAAAAGAGGATCCGAGGCCCCGCGACCGCACATGCCCCGCGCCACCCCCCCAGCCGTTCCCTGGCGACCCTGCGCCCGCTGGCCCACGCCCGAGGCATTCTGGGCGGAGCCGATGGGCGTCGCAGAGGTCGCCGACCTCGAGGTCAAGTACTCGTCATTGCTGTGCTTGATCGCGATGCGACCCGGGCTCGAGCGGGACCGCGGGCTGCGGGCGCTCGCTGCCCGGTGGCCCGGCGTATTGCGGGAGGGCCAGCTCGCCCCGCTCGAGGCGCTGCGGGCCCGGGCGCGGGCCCTGGTCGAGATCGGGGCGCTCGACCGCGCGGCCTGGCGCGATCGTGGGCAGGCGGCCGTGCCGCTGTGGTCCGAGCTGCACCGGCTCCTCGGCGATCTCGCGGGCGTCCGCCGCTCGGGACCTCCGGCCGGCGGCGAGGCCGACGTGGTGATCGGCGGGGCCGCGGGCGCGCGGTGGCCGACGGACCCGACGTGGTGGTCGGCCCGGTCCTGGCCGCCCGGCGCCCAGCTACCGCGGTCGTGGCTCGCCGCGGTGAGCGGGGCGTCACCCCTCGATCTCGATCGGATGCTCCGCGGCTCGACCGAGCCGTGAGCGCCGGTCACGGGCCGTGCGATGCTCCGGCGTCGTGCTCGCGCAACGCCTCGGGGTCTCCGTCGCCCTCGCCCTCGCGGTGGTGATCGGAACTTGGTTCTCGGGGAAGTTCGTCCGCGAGTCGGCGGCGCGCGTCACCGAGATCCGATCCCAGGAGCGCTCCGCCTCGTCTGCGCGGGCGCAGGTCGCCGAGCAGCGGGCGGTGCTCGAGGGTGGCGACGCCACGTTCGAGCGCCTGCTCGCCGACGACGCCGCGGAGTACGGGCTCGCGGCGCCGACGATCGAGATGCTGGCCGCACCCAACCCCTACGCCCTCGAGCTCGACGCGCCGACGGTGCTGGCCGCGGGGCGCAGCTGGAGCTCGACCCATTTGCGCATCACCACCGTGGTCGAGAAGGTGATGTATCAGCAGCACGGCGCGTCGGTGTCCGCGAGCCACTCGATCGCGCGGATCGAGAACGTCGGCGCGACGCCCATCGCCTACTTCGTGCGGCTGTCGTCGGCGGAGCGCGGCCGCTGCGAGGTCCGCGGGTCGCGGATGCACAACGCGATCGCGCTGCGCGTCGGTGAGACCGCGGACGTCGTGGTGTGTGCGGGCGGCGGGTCGATCCGGATCGATCGCGTGGAGGTCCTCGAGCTCAGCGAGTTCAGCCACCGGCTGGTGAGCCAGCTGCCGCCGCGGGCCCTGGGCTACGATGAGGTGACCGCGAACGCCCACCGCCCGCTGCCGCAGGTCGAGACCTGCGCGGCGCTCGACGCGGCCTCGCTCGTGCAGATGATGCGCGACGGCGCGGCCGGCTGGGCCGACGTCGTGGACTTCTACGCGCGGCACGACTGCCGCCGCTACGGGTTCGTGCCCGGCTATCGGCACGCCACGGCCCCTCTGGCCACACTTCCCGTTCCGACCGCCGGAGTGCCCCCTTGATATCGCTGGGTTTTTCCCCCTACCATGGGACGCCCCAAGGTGACCCGGGGGCCGGGATCGTGCCGTGACGAAATCCGAACTCATCGAGCTCGTCGCGCAGGAAGCCAACCTCACCAAGGGGCGGGCGGAGCTGGTGATCAACACCATCTTCGAGTCCATGGTCGACGCGCTGCGTCGCGACGAGGGAATCGAGATCCGCGGCTTCGGCAGCTTCACCGTCCGTCAGTACAAGTCGTACGAGGGTCGCAATCCGCGGACCGGAGACACGGTCCACGTCGCGCCGAAGCGCCTGCCCTTCTTCAAGGTCGGCAAGGAGCTACGCAAGCGCATCAACGGCGAGCGGCCGGATGGCGCGGCCCCGGAGCCGCGGCGCACGCAGCCGCCGAAGCCCGCGACGCCGGCTCCGCAGGGCAGCAAGACGCCCGCCCGCCCCGGGACCGGCGTCTCCGAGGACGTCATCTAGTCGCCCGCGGGCGCAGGACGCCGCGTCGCGTGTCGAGCTCGGCCGTCGTGCCGTCGACGAGGGTCCGCGCACCGCGGCAGCCCAACAGCGCCGACAGACCGAGCTCGCGGACCATCAGCGCGGCGTGGCTCATCGCGCCGCCGTGCTCGCAGCAGATCGCGGTGAGCCCGAGCTCGTGGAGGATGATCGCCGCGGGCGCGGTGAGGGCGGGGAGCACCACGATGCTCCCCGGCGCCGGTGGAGCCGCGCGGAGGTGGGCGAGGTCGCGGCGCTGCGCGAGCGGCCCGGTGACCGAGGCGCCGAAGGGCAGGCCGTGGAGCCACCGCGAGGGGATCCCCGCGGGCTCGCCGTCGACGATGCGCCCCGGGGGCATGAGGAGGGCGGCGGCGCGGCCTTGGGCGGTGCGCGCCTGGATCTCCGCCCCGAGGTCGCGGCCGCCAAGCGCCGCGACGCACTCGTCGGTGGTCAGTTGGAACACGTCGCGGCCGAGCCCGGTGAGCGCGCCGACGCGGCGGTAGACTGCGGCGAGCGGGGCGAGGCCGAGGGCGAACAGGTGATCGTCCCACTCGCGGAGCAAGGTCGCCGCACCGGCGTCGTCGTTGGGCAGCGCCGGGGCATCGGCGAGGACGCGGCGAGCCCCCACGGTGTCTGCCGCGACATCCCACGACAGCGGCAGCACATCGAGCACGTCGGCGCGACCGCGCAGGCACAGCGGATCGGTGGGGTCGGGGGCGAGCGCCGTGTGGCCCCGCCGCGCGGGGATCAGCTGCTCGACGTAGACGTCGATCATCGCGAAGAAGGCCGCGCGCGCCCGATCGAACAGCGCGGCGATCGCCTCCAGCGGCGCCGCTGCAGCCGCCTGCGCCACCGCGGTGTGGAGTGTCCGCGCGGCCGGGAGGATCTCGCGCTGCAGCCGGAGCAGGACCTCGCGTGGACCCGCAGCGGCGGCCTCGACGTGTCGATCCGCGAGATCGCGGATCAACACGCGCGTGTACAGCCACCCGGCGATCGGCACGAGGCCGCCGGTGCGTGGACGCAGGCGGGCCAGGTCGCGCACGAGCGACGCGTGTGCGTACGACAGCGGCTCGGGGTTGTGCTCGACGTCGAGGACGAGCACACCTCGGCTCGGGATCGCGTCGCCGGCGGCCGCGGCCGCGGCGACGAACGCGGGCCAGCCCGGGTGCAGAGGTGCGGTCAGCGGCCGCACCTGCACCACGTGCACGGCGTCGTGACCGTCGACGACGAGCTCGAGGTCGAGGCCGTGGGCCCCGGTGGGGAACGTCGCGCGCACGCGGGCCACGACCGCCGCCGCGGCCGGCTGCGCGGGGGCGGGCCACGCGTGCAGCGGTCCGGAGTACGTCGGCGTCGCGCCGCCGCTGAACGCGTCGAGACTGCCGTCGTACTGCTCGACGTAGTCGCGCGTCGGCTCGCAGGCGAGGACGAGGCGCGCCGCCGCGATGATCTCGGCCTGCACGATGACCTGATCGGCGTCGTCGCGCGTGCGGCCCCCGGCGATCTCGCGGACGGCCTCGACGAAGGCCGCGGGGTCCCGCACGCCGCCGATCGAGATCCCGAGGCCGGCGCCGCTGTGGAGGGCGCCGTCTTCGAACGCGAGCGCCGAGCGGACGATCGTGGGCCCACCGCGCCACAGCTCGCGCAGTCCGGGATCGTCGGCGTACCGCGCCGCGTCGTGCAGCGGCAGGACCACGCCGCGTGGCACGTCGAGGCCCGCCGCCGCCGCGCGGGCCAGCTGCGCGGCCTTCGGCGCGAGCTCGGGTCGCGGCCCGTCGTGGAGCCACCGCATCACCATGGGTGCCGCGCCATGGTTCGAGATGGTAGAGAAACGCGGCCGTGCCGTCGTGGTTCGAAGATCACCTCCGCTGCGCGCCGTTGGGCGAGTGGCTGCCGGCGCTGCTCGACGACCGATCGGTCTGGATCGATGGCGGCGTCGCGGCTCCGCGGGCCCTCGCGCGGCTGCTCGCGTCGGTCCCGGGGGCGGAGGCCACGCCGGCGCGGACGGTGGTGCACACCGGCCCGCTCCACGCGGCGCCGGCGGACGGCCTCGATGCGCTCGCCCGCGCCGCCGATGTCGTGCTCGACATCGCGTGGGTCACCGCGACCGCCGGTTGGATGCGGCTTCGTCCGTGGCGACGCGCGCCGATGCGCGACGACGTGGCGGCGCGCCTGGGCTGGATCACCGGCCTCGGGCTCGGCGCCCCGCAGCAGTGGGTGTGCACGCATCCGCTCGCGGTGGTCGTGACCGTGGCCCGCGCGCGGCGATAGTGCGTCGGTTCACGCGCAGGCGATCGCCTCGGCCCAGCGCGCGCGCAGCTCGTCCTTCGCCACGGGATCGCCGTCCGGCTCGAACCGGCGATCTCGTTGCCAGCGACCCGCGAGCTCGTCGAGGTCTCGCCACAGGCCCACGCCGAGGCCGGCGAGCGCCGCCGCGCCCAGGCCGGTCGCCTCGAGCATCCGCGGGCGATCGAGCGGCGCGTCGAGGAGGTCCGATTGCAGCTGCATCAGCAGATCGTTCGCCGCCGCGCCACCGTCGACGCGCAGGAGGTCGAGCGGCTGCCCGAGATCCGCGGCCATCGCCCGCGCGAGGTCGGCGATCTGCAGCGCGATGCCCTCGAGCGCGGCGCGGGCGAGGTGCGCCTTGGTCGTGCCGCGCGTGATGCCGCGGATGAGCCCGCGGGCGTGCGCGCGCCAGTGGGGGGCGCCCAGGCCGACGTGCCCCGGCACCACCACGACGCCGCCCGAGTCGGGGACGCTCGCCGCGAGGGCCTCCACCTCGGCCGCCGAGGTGATCATCCCGAGCCCGTCGCGCAGCCACTGGACCACCGCGCCGGCCATGAAGCACGAGCCCTCGAGGCACCAGGTGGTCTGCTCGCCGATCTGCCACGCCACGGAGGTGAGCAGCCCATGGCGCGAGGGCACGATGCGATCGCCGGTGTTGAGGACCATGAACGCGCCGGTGCCGTAGGTGCACTTGGCCTGGGCCGGCGCGAAGCAGGCCTGTCCGAACAGCGCCGCCTGTTGGTCGCCCGCGATGCCATGGATGGGGATCCCGTCGGGCAGGCCGGGGACGCCGCGCGTGGTGCCGAACGCCGCGGTGCAGGGCCGCACCTCGGGGAGGAGCTGCCGCGGCACATCCAGGAGCGCGCACAGCTCGTCGGACCAGCCCCCGCCGATGAGGGGCCACAGCATCGTGCGCGACGCGTTGCTCGGCTCGGTGGCGTGCACCGCCCGCCCGGTCATCCGCCACAGGAGGTAGGTGTCGACGGTTCCCGCGAGCAGCTCGCCGCGCGACGCGGCCGCGCGGGCTCCGTCGACATGATCGAGGATCCACGCGAACTTCGTCGCCGAGAAGTACGGGTCGAGCACGAGGCCGGTGGTCGCGCGGACGCGATCGGCGTGGCCGCGATCGCGGAGCGACTCGCAGACCCCAGCGGTGCGACGATCCTGCCACACGATCGCGCGGTGCAGCGCGCGCCCGTCGTCGCGTCGCCACACGATCGAGGTCTCGCGCTGGTTGGTGATGCCGATCGCGGCGATCCGCGAGGGGTGGACGCCGGACTTCGCCAGCGCGTCGGCGATCGCGCGACACACCGAGTCCCAGATCTCCTCGGGGTCGTGCTCGACCTGGCCGGGCTCGGGGAAGTGCTGCGGGAATTCGTGGGTGTGCTTGGCGAGCAGCTGCATCGACGCGTCGAGCAGCAGGCACGTGCTGCCGGTGGTGCCTTGGTCGACGGCCAGGATCACATCGGGGGTGCTCACGGCGGGGGCTCCTTCACGTGGGGTCGCCGAGCTCGGCGAGGGCGAAACGTACCAAGGCCGCGACCGCGGCGTCGCGGTCGATGTCGAGGCCGACCATGTGGAAGGACTCCGGCAGCAGGCGCCGTGCGGCGCGGGGCGAGCCGACGCGCTGGACCAGGCGGGCGCTATCGGCCGGGTCGGCGGTGCGATCGAGGGCGCCGTGCAGCGCCAGCAGCGGCGCGACGACGAACGGCAGCAGCGCGTCCACCTCTCGCTGGAGCGCGAGGAGCTGGGCCAACGCGGGGAAGGGCAGGGCACCTCGTCGCCCCGACGCCCCGCTGGCGCGACGCATGTCGGGGCCACCGGTCGGGAGCGCGCCGATCCAGCGTCCGAGCGGCCCGGTGCGCATCCGCGAGAGCCCGTGGATCGCGGCGCGCTGCCACGCCGGCATCCCGAGCGGCACGGAGACCGTCGCGATCGCGGCGACGTCGGCCGGCCGCAGCGCCGCGAGGCGCAGGCCGAGCAGGCCACCCAGCGAGAACCCGACCACCAGCACGCGATCGCTGGTGGTCCGCAGGGCGTCGAGGGCCGCGCTCGCGCCCTCGTACCAGTCGCGCCAACCCGTGCGCTCCAGCGCATCGACGTCGTCGTGACCTGGGAGCAGCGGCGTCGACACGGCGAGTCCGCGCGAGCCCAGCGCGTCGGCGAACGGGCGCATCTCGTCGGGCGAGCCCGTCAGTCCGTGCAGGAGGAGGGCGGCCGGCGACGCGGTCGACGCGACGGGAGGGCGAGAGCCGATACCCACGGGAGTCCTGCGCAGCCTAGCAGCTTCGGGTATGATCCCGGCACGGCGATGGCGAGTGCGGGCGAGGTCGTGACGCCGGTGCCGGGCGAGCCGATGGGGTTCTCGCGCGTGCTCGTCGTGGACGACGAGGAGGCGCTGCGGCACATGCTCGAGCTGCTGCTGCGGCGCGAGCGGTACACGGTGTTGCACGCCGGCAGCGCCGAGGCGGCGATCGAGCTGCTCGGCGGCCAGGACGTCGACGTGGTGCTCTCCGACGTCCGGATGCCGGGCATGGGCGGGCTGGCCCTGGTCGAGTGGGTGCGGGCCAATCGCCCGGGCCTCACCACGATCGTGATGAGCGCGTTCGGGTCGATCGAGCTCGCGCTCGAGGCCATGCACGCGGGCGCCTACGACTACATCGCCAAGCCGTTCAAGCAGGACGAGGTGGTCCTCACCCTGCGCAAGGCCGAGGAGCGCGAGCGCCTGCGCCGCGAGAACCACGCCCTGCGCGAGCAGCTGCGGGACGCCGCGGCGACGACCGACTGGCTCGGTGGAATGCTGATCCGCAGCGCCTCGATGCAGCAGATCGCGCGGACGGTCCGCAAGGTCGCGCCGTTCAAGACCACGGTGCTCGTGACGGGCGAGTCGGGGGTCGGCAAGGAGCTGGTGAGCCGGGCGATCCACGGGTCGAGCCCGCGGGCGAGCGGGCCGTTCGTCGCGGTGAACTGCGGTGCAATCCCTGAGACCCTGCTCGAGTCGGAGCTGTTCGGTCACGTCCGCGGTGCGTTCACCGACGCCACCGCCGACAAGCGCGGTCTCTTCGAGGAGGCCAAGGGCGGCACCCTCTTCCTCGACGAGATCGGCGAGCTCCCGCTCGCGCTCCAGGTGAAGCTGCTCCGCGCGCTGCAGGAAGAGGAGGTCCGCCGCGTCGGCGACGTCCGCTCGATCAAGATCGACGCGCGCGTCGTCACCGCGACGTCGCGCGATCTCGCCCAGATGGTGGACGAGGGGACCTTCCGCCAGGACCTCTACTACCGACTCAACGTGATGCCGATCGAGGTCCCCCCGCTCCGCGAGCGGCGGGACGACATCGGACCGCTGGTCGAGCATTTCATCCAGGCGCTCAACCGCCGCCTCGGCACCAAGGTCACCGCCGTGGACGACGAGGCGTTCGCCCAGCTGCTCGCGTACCGCTGGCCGGGGAACGTGCGCGAGCTGGAGAACACCCTCGAGCACGCCGCGGTGATGGCCGAGCGCGGCGTGCTCTGCCCGGCGGACCTCCCCGATCGCGTGAGGCTCGCCCGTGTCCGGGCTCCCGGCTTCACGCTCGCGCTCCCCGAGGGCGACCTCTCGGTGAAGCGGGCCCAACGGACCCTCGAGCGGGAGTTCATCCTGCGCGCCCTGGCCCAGACGGACGGCAACCGCACCCACGCGGCCAAGCTCCTGGAGCTCAGCCACCGGGCCCTGCTGTACAAGATCAAGGAATTCGGCCTCGGCTGACGCGGGTTCTGCGCGGACGATCCCGCGCGCCTCCATAGAAGGAAGGGCGGCGTGCGCTCCCGCGTTCGCGAGGCTTTTTTGGGGTCCTGGCCCCGGCGTGGAATGCTTGTCCGGCTCGTCAGGGCTCGGACGTTTCAGTGCGCGATCTACGCTTATCAACGATCTCGGGAACTTGCTCGTCGGCAGGGGCCTCACGCCGGCGTGCTGTGCGCGCTGGGATCACTTCAATGACCTATCAATGGCCTATCACTGTCATTCAACTACATATCACTGAAGGCCAACGAACGCGTTGACGGATCACGGATCGGGACCGACAATGGACGGGCTTCATCAGAATGGATCCGGAACCCACGCAAGGCGCGAAGGCGGCGACTCCCGTCGCGACGCCCGAGCCCGACGAGCACGACGTCTCGCCCGTGTCGGCACCGCCGGCACCGGTGGCGCGTCGCCGTGGCAAGACGCCTGCGCCGCGCGAGAACGAGGGCACGGTTCCGAACAACGTGAAGCGGCTGCGCCAGGCCGCGATGATGAGCAAGGCCGAGCTTGCTCGCCGCGCGGGGGTCAGCCCGCTGACGATCGACCGCGTCGAGTCCGGCTGTCCATGCCGGATGGACACAAAGCGCAAGATCCTCGAGGCACTCGGGCTCGCCCCCTCGGCGGCCAAAGAAGTCTTCCCCGACGAAGATCTCGGCTGAGGCCGCCGCAGCGCGCGCGCATTCGCGTGCGCGCCACCCTCCACGTTCCCGCGGCGCCGTGCGCCGTGCCAGGCTGAAGGACGCCCGTGGCCAAGCAGTGCATCGGTCTGGACATCGGCTCGAGCGCGATCAAGCTCGTGCAGCTCAAGCCCGCGGGCCGCGTGCTCGCGCTGCAGAACTTCGGCATCGAGCCGGTTCCGCCGCAAACCATCGTCGACGGCGTGATCCTCAACCACAGCGGGTTGGTGGACGCGATCAAGAACCTCACGCGCCGCATCCACCTCAAGGGGAAGGCGATGGCGCTGGCGGTGTCCGGCAACAGCGTGATCATCAAGCGCCTGACCATCCCCGCGATGGAGGGCGCCGCGCTCGACGAGCAGATGGAGTGGGAGGTCCGCCAGAACATCCCGTTCTCGCGCGATGACGTCGTCGTCGACTACGAGGTGCTGGTCAAGCAGACGCCGACCGGCCAGATGGAGGTCCTGCTCGTCGCGGCCAAGCGCGAGATCGTGGCCCAGTACCAGCAAGTGGTCCGCGACGCCGGCTTCCAGCCGGTGATCGTCGATGCCGCGGCCCTCGCGCTGCAGAACTCCGTCGAGCTCGGCATCGGCTTCGCCCCGGGCGACACCATCGCGATCATCAACGTCGGCGCGACGTACTCGACGCTGTCGATCGTCTCGGGCGGTCGGCCGTCGTTCAACCGCGACCTCGGCACGGGCGGCAACACCTACACCGAGGCCATCCAGCGCCAGCTGGGCGTGAGCCTCGACGGTGCCGAGGCCTACAAGGTCGGCGGAGCGTTCGCGGCCGCGGGCGCGATGGCCGACGTCGTGCCGCAGGAGGTCCACCGCATCCTCTGGCAGGTCTCGGAACAGGTCGCCGAGGAGTTCCAGCGCTCGCTCGACTTCTACATGAACGACGCCATCGATGCGCGGCTGTCGCGCATCTACCTGAGCGGCGGCTCGTGCCTGGTGCCGCAGCTGCCCAAGGCGATCCAGGATCGCTCGCGCATCCCGGTCGAGATCATCAACCCATTTGCGCGAGTGGTGGTCGACACGCGACGATTCGATGTCGAGTACCTCCGCGTGAACGCGCCGGTGGCCACCGTCGCGTTCGGACTCGCGGCACGCCGCGCGGGAGATTCCGAATGATCCGCATCAACCTCGCCCCGACCAAGCGCAAGCGCGCCACGGCCAGCGCTGGCCCGGCGCAGCCACGCGGTCAAGTCGCCGCGGGCTCGAACAGCGGCGCCGCGACCTTCGTGCTCATGCTCCTGGTGTGGGGCGGACTCGCCGGCGCCGGCTGGTACCTGCTCGGCATCGAGGACGACGCCGCGATGGCCGTGCGCGCCAAGGCGGCCGGCATCAGCAAGGAGGTCAACGAGATCAAGGCCGTCATCGACGAGGCCGGACTCAAGGCCCGCGAAGAAGAGATCAAGCGGCAAGAGGTCGCCATCGAGAAGCTCAAGTCCAAGCAGCGGACCCCCGTGTTCGTGATGTACGAGCTGGCGATGATGCTCACCGACGCCCAGCTCGGCGGCGGCGTCACGATCGACGAAGAGAAGTACAAGAAGAACAAGGCCGACGACCCCCAGAGCGAGATCAACGAGCGCTGGGATCCCTCGGGCCTTTGGCTGAGCAGCGTCGAGGAGGCCGACGGTCGCCTGACGATCGAAGGCTCGGCCCGCGACGCCGCCGACCTCTCCGAGTTCACCCGCCGCCTGCGCGCCAGCGTGTGGTTCGGCGAAATCACCCACCCGAACTACGAACGCGCCGACAGCAAGTCGCGCGATCGCGAGGACACCCAGCGGCACCTGACGTGGAAGCTCGACGTCGCGGTCCGCAGGTGGAACTGAGGAGCGCCGAACGTGTTCGACGGACTGGGCAAACTCCCGATCTGGCAGCGACTGCTGCTGTTCGTTGTCGTGGCCGCGGCGATCGTCGGCGGCTGGTACTACTTCTTCTACCTCGACGCCGTCGCGGCCCGGACCAGCGCCGAGGCGGCCGTCGTCGCCGCGCAGAAGGAGCTCGACGCGGCGAAGACCAAGCGCGACAACTTCGACGCCGAGAAGCAGAAGGTCGAGGAGGCCGAGAAGCGCCTCGACGCCCAGCGCGAGGTGCTGCCGCTCAACGCGTCGACCGTCGACAACCTGATGCAGACGTTCCAGCAGCAATCGCGGCTGGTCGGCATGACCGTGGAGGCCTGGACCAACGAGCCCGAGGAGTTCGAGGACTTCTACGCCCGCATGCCGATCCGCGTGCGCGCGACGGGGACCTGGACGCAGGTCGGCGAGTTCTTCCGCCGCGTCTCGGAGCTCAAGCGCATCGTGAGCGTCGACCGGCTCTCGCTGAAGTCGACGGTCAAGCCCACGAAGGACGGCGAGAAACCCGACGAGCACCCCGGCCTCGAGGTCGAGTTCGAGGCCGCGACGTACCGGTTCCTGACCGACGAGGAGCGGGCGGCCGCGGCCGCCAAGGGCCCCGCTGCGAAGAAGGGCAGGCGTAAGAAGTGAAGACGTCGAACTGTTCAGCTCTGCTGTGGCTCACCCTCGGCCTCGCGGCCTGCGTCGACGACGGCGGGGCGGAGGTCAGCGCCAAGCGCGGCGCCCCGCCGCCGAAGGCCGGTGGAGCCGCCGGCGCCCCGGCCAAGGCCGCTCCGGCGACGCCCGGCGCGGGGACGCCGGCCGCCGGTGCCGCGGAGGAAGGTGAGGTGCTGCCCTCGCAGCTGCCCGCCCGTCCACCCGTGGCGCTCGACGCGAAGTCGTTCCAGCGCCGCCGCGATCCCTTCCTCAGCTTCGTCGCCAGCGAGGTCGTCGTGCCCGAGCCCGACCGGCCCCGGGCCGAGCGCAAGGTCGAGATGCAGCAGTACGCCTTCGAGGACCTCAAGCTCGTCGCCATCGTCAACGCCGGGCGCGGCATGAAGCCGCGGGCGCTGTTCGTCGCCTCGGATCGCAAGAGCCACTCGATCAAGCAGGGCGACTACTTCTCCAGTGCCGAGGTGCTCCTCGCCGCGGTCAACCGCGACTACGTCGAGATCGAGGTGGTCGACGACGACCTCGCCAGCAGCCTCAACCTCCAGCGCGGGGAGCGACGCGCCATTTATTTGCGAAACGAATGAGGTGGGAGCGATCCTCCCCACATGCGCTTCGGTTCTGCACCCCGTACCGGAGTGCGTCGTGTGACGCCCCTGGGCCTGATGGCCGCTCCGCTGTCGCTGCTGCTCGCGCTGCGACCTGATGTCTCCCTCGCGGCGAGCCCGACAGCACCCGAATTCGCGGCCCTCCAGGCCCAGGCGGCCAGCGCTTCGGCGCCCAACCGCATCGACGGCCTCACGATCGAGGAACTCGACGACGGCACCACGACCCTGCGGCTGGTCGGCTCGGCGAAGCCGACCTTCAGCGTCTACCGCCTGCAGGATCCCGACCGCCTCGTGGTCGACATCGCCGGCAGCGAGCGCGGCAAGGTCGTCCCGCACCTGCCGCTCGACAACTGGGCGTGCGGCCGGCTGTCGGTCGACGACGTCACCGAGCAGGACGCGATGATGGTCCGGCTGGTGGTCGAGCTCAAGCGCGACGCCAGCTACATCGTGGTGCCCGACGGCGAGAACCTGGTCGTCACCGTGACGCCGCGCCAGGTGCCGCCCGAGGCGTACTTCGCCCGCAAGAGCGCCTCGTCGCGCCGCGCGGAGATCGAGGCCGCCGAGCAGGCCGCCGCGCGCACGCTCGCCGACGCCAAGGACGCCCAGCGTAGCGCGAAGCACCACACCGCCGCGGCCGCCCGCGAGATCGCCGACGCGCAGCAGCGCCTCGCCGATGCGCAGGAGGCCGAGTCGCGGGCCCGCACCGCCGAGAAGCGCGCCCTCGCGGCCCAGGCCCGCGCGCGCTCGGGCGTCGATGCGCGTCAGGGTCACCGCCTCGCGTCGCGTCGCGCCCTGAGACGCGCGGAGGCCGAGCTCGCCGCGGCCGAGAAGGCCCGCAAGCACGCCGAGTCCCAGGCCAAGGTCGCCGACGCAGCCCTCGCCAAGGCCCGCGCCGAGGCCCAGGCCGATCGCGCCGCCGCCGGAGACGCGCGCCGATCCGCAGAGGCGATGAAGGTCGCCGCGTCGCGCAAGCTCGAGGACGCCGAGGTCACCGCGCAGCAGCGGCTCGCGGCGGCCACCGAGCGCGCGACCGAGGTGCAGTCCGAGGCCGAGCGCGCGGCGGCGAAGAAGCTCGCCGCGGCGAAATCCCAGGCCAGCCTCACCGAGGCCGCGGCGCAGCGCAAGCTCGCCGACGCGCAGCGGGCGAAGGCCGACGCCGATCGGACCGAGGCCGCCGCCCGCGACAAGCTCGCGGCCGCCCAGCAGGCCGCCGCCGCCGCGCAGCGCGACGCGGAGGCGCTGCGCGCGAAGGCGGGTGCCGCGGACGCGAAGGCGGACGCGAAGCTCGCGGACGCGCAGGGCAAGCTCGGCGCCGCCGAGGGCAAGCTCGTCGCCGCGCAGCGCGAGCTCGACGCCGCCGCCGCGCAGGCGAAGGCGGCGCGGTCCAAGCTCGAGGGGGCCCAGAAGGCCGCCGAGGCCAAGCTCGCCGAGGCCGAGCAGACCCGCGCCGAGGCCGACCGCATCCTCGCGAGCGCCAAGCTCGAGGCCAAGGCCAAGCTGGCCGCCGCGCAGAAGACCGCCGACGAGACGGTCGCCGCCGCACAGCGTCGCGCCGACGCCCAGGCCTCCGCCAAGCTCGACGCGGCGGCACGCGACGCCGAGGCCCTGGTCGCCGGCGCCCGCCGCAAGGCCGACGCCGCGGTCGAGGCCCGCATGCGCGAGGCCGAGGCCGCTGCGCGCGACAAGATCGCCGAGGCCGAGCGCAAGGCCCGGTCGATCGCGCAGAAGGAGCTCGCGGCCGCCGAGCAGGAGGCCGAGCGCAAGCTCGCCGACGCGAAGAAGGAATCCAAGCGGCGCGCGGACGCCGAGGTGGCGGCGGCACGCAAGCAGGCCGTGGCCGACGCGGAGCGGGAGCTCGCGGCGCTGCGCAAGCGGGCCGAGCAGGAGACCGCGACCCAGGTCGCGGCGGCGCGCAAGCAGGCCGAGACAGAGGCTGCCCGTGATCTCGCCGCGGCGCGCGAGCGCGCGACCGCGGAGGCCGACAAGCAGGTCTCCGGGGCCAAGCAGCGCGCGACGGCCCTCGAGCGCCAGGCTGCGGACAAGCTCGCGGCGGCGGACCAGACCCTGGCGGCGGCCAAGCGCGAGCGGCAGTCCGCGGCATCGGCGAAGGCCGAGGCGGTGGCGCTGCGCGAGCAGGCCGAGTCGGCGTTGGCCAAGGCCCGCGCCGCGATGGACGACGCGGCGACCGAGAAGAAGGCCGCGATCGCGGCGCGCAAGGACGCCGATCGCGATCTCGTCGCGGCCAAGGCGGAGGCCTCGCGCGCCCGCAAGCGCGGCGAGATGACCGAACAGATGCAGGCCCGCGTCGACGCGGCCGAGCGCGCCCGCGACTCGGCCCTCGCGCGGCAGAAGCAGGCCGAGCAGGATCTGGCGAAGCTGAGCGGAGATCGCGAGCAGCTCGCGACCAAGCTCGCGGCCGAGCGCAAGTCCTCCGAGAAGCTCGCCCAGGCCGTGGACGATCGCGAACGCGAGCTCGTCGCCGCGCGCAAGCAGGTGGATGACGCGCGCGGCAAGCTGGCCGAGCTCGGCGGGCGCGCCACGCCCGAGGAGTTCGCCCGCGCGCAGGCCGAGACCCGAAAGGTCCAGGCGACCGCGACCGTGCTCGAGAAGCAGGTCGGTCGACTGCGCGGCGACGCCGACGAGGCCAAGGCCCGGGCGAGCGCCGCCGAGCGCAAGCTGCAGGAGCTCGAGGCCCAGGGCGCGCGACGCAAGAAGCTCGAGGCCGCCCGCGACGAGGCCGAGGCCGCACAGAAGGCGGCGAAGGCGGCGAAGGCCGAGCACCACGACGCCGACGTGCGGCTCGCCGCGCTCAACCGCGATCTCGCCGCGCGCAAGTCGGAGCTCGAGCAGCTCACGGCGGCGCGGGCCGAGCTCGAGACCCAGGGCGAGGCGCTGCGGGCCAAGAACGCCGCGGCGAAGCAGGCGCTCGCGCAGGCCGAGCAGAAGCTCACCACGCTCGAGAACAAGCTCGCCGGCGAGCGCAGCCGCCTCGGCGCGGTCGAGGACGAGATCCGTCGCGCACAGAGCCGCCTCGAGACCCGCGTCGAGCAGGTCGCCGCGCAGCGCAGCGCCCCCGCCGGGCAGCCCAAGGTGGCCCCGAAGGCGAGCGAGGACGCCGCGAAGGACGACGCGGCGCCGGCCGAGCCCACGCTCGCCGAGGCGAAGCCGCCCAAGCCGCCCAAGCCCCGCGGCGCCGCGACCAAGGTCCGCGATGTCCGCTTCGAGGACGATCGCGACGAGTCGCGGGTCATCATCGCGTTCGACGGCCCGATCTCGTACACCGGCAACACGCTCACGCCGACGATCCAGGTGCTGCAGCTCGACGGCGCGCGCATGCCCGGCGCGCTCGAGCGCAGCCTCGACGCGACCGCGTACGACGGGCCGATCAAGCTGGTGACCTCGTTCGTCGAGGGCGAGGACGCCAAGGTCGTGGTGTCGACTGCGAAGGCCTCGAAGCCGCGGCTCGAGGAGCGGCCCGGCGAGCTGGTGTGGCACTTCCCGCGCGTCGGCAAGGGCAAGCCCAGCGAGGCGGTCAGCATCGCCGGCACCAAGGTCGGCGGCTACGCGAGCGCGCCCCCGGCCGCCGCGATGGCGCCGGTTGGGGCCAGCGACGACGGCGTGGTCATGGACAGCCGTCCGACCCGCTCGCGCGGGCGCTGGCGCGGCGAGCGGATCGACATCGAGCTCCAGGACGCGCCGATCAAGGACGTGCTCCTGCTGTTCTCCGACATCGGCCGCGTCAACATCATCGCGGGTCGCAACGTCGAGGGCAGCGTCACGATGAAGCTGAACTCGGTGCCGTGGGATCAGGCGCTCGACATCATCCTGCGCTCGCTGAACCTCGGCTCCAGCCGCGACGGCAACGTCATCCGGGTCGCCACGGTCGAGGACCTCGAGAACGAGCGGCGTGCTGCCATCGAGCGCGCCGCGGCCCGCGTCCAGCAGAAGCCGCTCGAGACCAAGCTGCTGCCGGTCTCGTACGCGACCGTCGACGAGATGGTGCCCAAGGTCCAGAGCGTGCTGAGCTCGCGAGGTTCGGTCACCCCCGACACCCGCACCAACACGCTCATCATCATGGACGTGTCGGAGAACATCGCGCTGGCCGAGAGCCTGGTCCAGCAGCTCGACACCCAGACGCCGCAGGTGCTCATCGAGGCCCGCATCGTCGAGGCGCGCACGAGCTTCGCCCGCCAGCTCGGCGTGCAGTGGGGCTTCGACTTCATCGCGAGCCCGGGCACCGGCAACCCGACCGGGCTGCTGTTCCCCAACTCGGTCGGCGTCGGTGGCGGCGCGACCGGTTCGCCCGCCGATCGTCGCGGCCTGATCCTCCCCGGCGCGGCGGCGAGCCCCAACTACGCCGTCGACCTCCCGGTGCCGGTCGGCACCGGGACCGGTGGTGCGATCGGCTTCTCGTTCGGCAGCATCAGCGGCAACCTCAACACCAACCTGCGTTTGTCGGCGTCGGAGAGCACCGGCGAGATCCGCATCATCAGCGCCCCGAAGATCGTCACGCTCGACAACAGCCAGGCGCAGATCGAGCAGGGCGTGCAGATCCCGATCTCGCAGGTCAGTGCGCAAGGCGTCAACACGCGGTTCGTCCGCGCGACCTTGGGGCTCACGGTCACGCCCCACGTGACCAACGAGGGGGCCATCCTGCTGGACGTCGTCGTCGAGAAGAACGAGGCCGACTTCGTCAACACGGGCGCCCGAGGCGACCCGACGATCCTCACCAAGCAGGCGCAGAGCCGCATGCTGATCAACGACAACGACACGGCGGTCATCGGCGGCATCTACACCCGCAGCAAGGCCGTCAACTACGACAAGATCCCATGGATCGCCGACGTGCCGATCATCGGGTGGTTCTTCAAGCAGAAGTCCGAGGCGGACGTCCGCTCCGAGGTCCTGATCTTCCTGACGCCGAAGATCGTCAACCGCGCGAGCAGCATCGGCGGTTAGGACCTCGGCCATGGACATGACCAGGCCGGTGTTCCTGGTCGGCATGATGGGCAGCGGCAAGACCACGGTGGGGCTGCGCCTCGCCGCGGCCTGCGGCCGAGTGTTCTGCGACCTCGACGGGCGCATCGAGCGGCTGTACGGCCGCTCTGTCGCCGCGGTCTTCGCCGCCGACGGCGAGGCGGGCTTCCGGGCGGCCGAGCGCGACGCGCTGCGATCCCTGCTCGACGAGCCCGGCTTCGGCGCCCGCGGCTGCGTCGTCGCCACGGGCGGCGGCGTGGTGCTCGCGGCCGAGCATCGCGCGATGATGCGGGCGGTGGGCACCGTGATCCTCCTCGACGTCGGCGTCGACGCGCTCGTGCGCCGACTTGTCGACGACGCCGCGACCCGGCCGCTGCTCGCCGACGCCGACCCGCGCGCGCGCCTCGAGTCGCTGTGGTCGGCGCGGCGCGACGCGTACCGCGATGGTGCGCTCGTCGTACCGGCCGAGGACGCGCCCGACGACGTCGTCGCGCGGATCGTCGCGCACCTGCGGGGCCGGGGCGAGGCATGACCGCCATCGTCTCGATCCAGGTCCCGGTGCCGCAGGCGGGCCCGCGCGGCTACCCGGTGCGCCTCGGGTCGGGCGTCGTCGCCGAGCTCCCCTCGCACCTGCGCCGCGCCGCCCCGAGGGCCCGGCGCGTCGGCATCCTCAGCGACGAGACCGTGTTCGCGCACCACGGCGACGCCTTGCTCGCGATCGTGCGCGACGCGGGCCTCGAGCCGGTCGTCCACGTCATCCCGCCGGGCGAGGCCAGCAAGACGGCGGCGGTGCTGGGCGGCTGCCTCGACGCGTGGGTCGCAGGCGGCCTCGCCCGCAGCGACGCGGCGGTCGCGTTCGGCGGCGGCGTCGTCGGCGATCTCGGTGGCCTCGCCGCGCACCTCTACATGCGCGGCATCCCGATCGTGCAGTGCCCCACGTCGCTGCTCGCCCAGGTCGACGCGTCGACGGGGGGCAAGGTCGCGATCGATCACGGCGCCGCGAAGAACCTCATCGGCGCGTTCGAATTCCCCGCGGCGGTGCTCGTGGATCCGCGGTGGCTCGCGACCCTGCCGGCGCACGAGCTCGCCGGCGGCGCCGCCGAGATGGTGAAGCACGCGCTGTTGTTCTCCCCCGAGCACCTCGACGCGCTGCTGCGGCACGCGCCGCTGGTCGCCGACACCGAGCCCGAGGTGCTCGCGGGCCTGGTCGCGAGCTCGGTCGCGCTCAAGGCCGCGTGCGTCGCCGCCGATCCGTTCGAGCGCGCGCCGGCCGGCCGGGTGCTGCTCAACCTCGGGCACACCGTCGGCCACGCGATCGAGGCCGCGTCCGACTACGCCCTCGGGCACGGCCAGGCGGTGGCGTTGGGCCTGGTCGCGGCGGCTCGACTCTCGCGGGCGCAGGGGCTCGCCGCCCCCGCGCTCATCGGCAGGGTCACCGCGGTGCTCACGGCGCTCGGGCTACCGACCGACCTCGAGGCGTGGCTGGTCGGCCCTCGCCTCGAGCGCGTCCGCGCGGCGCTCGGCCACGACAAGAAGCGCAGCGGCGACGCGCTCACCTACATCGCGCTGCGCGATGTCGGGGCGCCGCAGGTCCTGTCGCTCGGGGTCGACGCAATTCTGACCGCGATCGCGGCGGGCGACGCGGGCTCCTAGTGCGGGCGTCGGCCGCATTCTTGCTGCGGTCGCGACCGCGGTGCTAGCCTGGAATTCGCTCGCATTCCCGTCAGGAGGGATGTCCGGGCCCGGAGAGACGATGACGAAGCCCAGCCTGACCGTGGTCACCCTGCTCGCGCTGCTCGGCACCGGCTGCGCCGAGAACGAGGAGTCGCTCATCGTGCTGAACGCCCCGGCCTGGACCGAGGACGGCTGCGTGATCACGGCCGACCCCAGCGCGGTGGGGCTCTTGTTCGGGCTCCTGGATCTGAGCTACGGCACCTCCTACGTGATGCCGGTGATCCTGCTCAACAACACCGAGCCGCGCGACACCGCCAACGCCGGGATCGACACCAACGAGATGCAGCTACTGAGCGTCGACGTCGACCTGTCGATGTCCCAGGCCCCCGACGTGATGGACGCCGTCCGTGACGTCGACGAGGGGCTCGTCAGCTTCAATCTGCCGCTGGCGACCAATTCCCTTCCCGCGGGTGCGACTCAGGGGGTCGCCGTCGAGGCCATCTCGCAGCGGGCCTCGAACGCCCTCGCGCAGGCGATCGTCGCGCAACTGGGTGCCGATGCGCGGCCCACCGTGGAGGCCACCGTCGTCTTCCACGCCAGTCGCTCGGGGAACGGTGTCGGGAAGGTCGGCGAGATCGACTCGCGCGACTTCACGTTCCCGATCAGGGTGTGTGTCGGCTGCCTGACGTCGTACGCGACCTGTCCCGGTGGCGTGGAGCCGGAGCCCGAGCCGGGCGTAGAGGTCGAGTGGGCCGGAGGCATCTGCGGCAACGCGCAGGACAACGTGGTCTACCCGTCGGTCTGCGAGCCCCCGGCCGAGTGAGCCGCCGCGCGCTTGACCGCGCCGGGGCTTTCGGGTGAAGTAACGGCGGCGTTCATGCTCGGCGACCAACTCAAGAAGATCGTGGAGAACACCCCGGGGGCCGCGGGTGCGATCCTCATGGGCTTCGATGGCATCGCCGTGATGCAGTACGTCTCGGACGGCGCGGATGGGACGATCGACCTCGAGTCCACCGCGATGGAGTTCTCGTTCCGCTTCATGGAACTCCGCCGCGCCGCCGCTTCGCTCGAGATGGGCGAGGTCCAGGACGTCACCGTCCGCGGTGCACGCCAGTCCTTCGTGTGCCGTGCCCTGTCGGACGACTACTTCGTCGGGGTCCTGCTGACCGACCCGTCGTTCCTGGGCAAGGGCCGATTCCTGCTGCGGACGTCCGCGGCGGAGCTGCTGAGCGATCTCTGAATCCCTCTGGCGCTCGTTGGCGATGGGCTCCACAATACGCCCCGCAATGCCCCCGGCCACGAGCACGAGCGCAGGCGCGGGGCGACCGGCCGTGGTCGTCATCCACGGCCCCAACCTCGATCTGCTCGGCCAGCGCGAGCCCGCGATCTACGGCACGACGACGCTGCCGGAGCTCGACGCGCGACTCGTCGCCCTGGGCGATGCGCTCGGGGTCGACGTGCGTGCGCACCAGACCAACGGCGAGGGCGCGTTCATCGATCTCCTCCATGACGCCCGCGCCCGTTCCGAGGTTGCCGGCGTCATCGTCAACCCCGGCGGCTACACGCACACCAGCGTCGCGATCGCCGATGCACTCCACGCGCTCGACGTCCCCGTGGTCGAGGTGCACCTCTCCAACCTCTACGCCCGAGAGGGCTTCCGGCACGAGTCGCGCACCGCGACGGCGTGCCGGGGCGTGATCATGGGTCTCGGGCCCGACTCCTACCTCCTCGCCCTGCGTCACCTCGTGGCGTTCTCCTCCGATTCCGCACGCGCCGCGACCATGGAGCCTGCATGACCGATCCAGCGGACCCCAAGTTCCCCGACCTTCGCTACGTCCGCGAGCTCGCGAAGGTGTTCCGTCAGTACGAGCTCGACGAGCTCGAGATCGAGGCCGGTGACCAGCGCATCTTGCTGCGCCAGTCCGACCACGCGCCCGCGGCCGCGGTCGCTCCGGCGCCGCAGGTCGTGCACGTCCCGGCCGCCGCACCGGCACCGCGCGCCGCCGTCGAGGCGCCCGTGGCCGCGCCGGCCGCCGAGGTCGGCGAGTACATCACCTCGCCGTTCGTGGGGACGTTCTACCGCTCGGCCCGCCCGGACACGCCGGCGTTCGTCGACGTCGGCAAGCGCGTGGCTGCGGGCGACGCGGTGTGCATCATCGAGGCGATGAAGCTGTTCAACGAGATCGAGGCCGACTGGGCCTGCGTGGTCGAGGACGTGCTCGTCGAGAACGCCTCGCCGGTCGAGTACGGCACCAAGCTGTTCCGGGTGCGGAAGCTGTGACCATCACGCCGATTCGCAAGGTGCTGGTCGCGAACCGCGGCGAGATCGCCTTGCGTGTCATCCGTGCGTGCCGCGAGATGGGCATCCGCACCGTGGCCGTCCACTCGACGGTCGACGAGTCGGCGCTGCACGTGCGCTTCGCCGACGAGTCGGTGTGCGTCGGTCCCGGGCCCGCGACGCAGAGCTACCTGCACATCCCCAACCTCATCTCTGCCGCCGAGCTCACCGGCGCCGACGCGGTCCACCCCGGCTATGGCTTCCTGTCCGAGCGCGCCGACTTCGCCCGCGTCTGCGGCAAGTGCGGGCTGAACTTCATCGGCCCGCGCCCCGAGCACATGGCGATGATGGGCGACAAGGTCCGCGCCCGGCAGACGATGGCCGAGGCCGGCGTCCCGATCCTCCCCGGCACCGGCGTCATCGGCAGCCCCGACGAGGCCCTCGAGGCCGCGGCGCGCATCGGCCTGCCGGTCATCATCAAGGCGTCCGCCGGCGGAGGCGGCCGCGGGATGAAGATCGTCCGTGAGATGGACGTGCTCGTGCAGACCCTCGCCACCGCGCAGGCCGAGGCCCAGGCCGCGTTCGGCAACGGCGACGTCTACCTCGAGCGCTACGTCACCAGTCCGCGGCACATCGAGATCCAGGTCGTCGGCGACATGTACGGCGGCGGCATCGACCTGCTCGAGCGCGAGTGCTCGATCCAGCGGCGCCACCAGAAGATCATCGAAGAGGCCCCGTCGGCGGCGCTGTCGCCCGAGCTGCGGACCAAGATGCGCGAGGCGGCGGTCCGGGCGATCAAGGCCATCGGCTACCAGTCGGTGGGCACGCTCGAGTTCCTCCTCGACGAGGCCGCGCCCGACGGGCCCTCGTTCTACTTCATGGAGATGAACACGCGGATCCAGGTCGAGCACTGCGTGACGGAGATGATCACCGGCGTCGACCTGGTGCAGGAGCAGATCCGGCTCGCCACCGGCGAGCCGCTCGCGCACCTCGACCGCGAGCACCAGGCGCGCGGCCACGCGATCGAGTGCCGCATCAACGCCGAGGACCCGATCAACTTCTCGCCGCAGCCGGGCACGATCACCGCGCTGCACTTCCCCGGGGGCTACGGCGTGCGCATCGACAGCCACGTCTACCAGGGCTACAAGGTCACGCCGTACTACGACTCGATGATCGGCAAGATCATCGTCCACGGCAAGGACCGCCCGCAGGCGATCGCGCGCATGCGTCGGGCCCTCGACGAGACGGTGCTCGAGGGCATCCGCACCAACTTGCCGCTGCACCGCTGGCTGCTCAAGCAAGAGGCGTTCGTGACCGGGCGCTACGACACCCACTTCCTCGAGAACAACCTCGACCGCGAGGCCGTCCTCGCCGAACTCGATCCGCTGGGCTGAAGCGTCAAGGGCGGCCAGCGCACAACAGGAGACCAAGGCGGTTGGCGTTCAGCAAAGAGAAGGCGCACGAGCGAGCCGAGAAGTTCGCGGCGAAGGGGCAGCACGACAAGGCCGCCCGCGAGTACCAGACGATCGTCGAGAACGATCCGAAGGACATCCGCGCGTGGCTGATGCTCGCCGATTGCCTCGTGCGTAGCGGTGACCGCAGCGGCGCGATCGATCGCTACATGCAGGTCGCCGGCTACTACTCGGCGCAGCAGCAGCCGCAGAAGGCCCTGGCGGTGTACCGCCAGGTGGTCAACCTCGATCCGCGCCGCTTCGACGTCCACCAGCGGATCGCCCAGCTCAACCTCGATCTCGGCCGGGTCCCCGACGCGGTCGCGATCTACGAGCAGCTCGGGCAGGCGCAGCTCCAGGCGGGCGCAGTGGCCGAGGCCCTGGCGACGTTCGAGATCATCGCCAACGCGGAGCCCGCGGCGGTGCCCAAGCGCCTGCGGGTCGCCGAGCTGTACTCGCGCGAGCGCCAGGTCGACAAGGCGGTCGAGCACTTCCGCATCGCGGGCGAGCAGCTGCTGCAGACCGGCCGGCACGCCGACTTCGTGCGCGTGGCCGAGCGGCTCGTCTACCACCAGCCCGACGACGGCGAGACCATCCGCAAGCTCGCGCGCGTGTACCTCGTGCTCGGCGACGCCCGCCGAGCGCTGATGAAGCTCAACGCGCTGCTCCACGCCGACGCCCACGATCGCGTGGGCCTCGAGCTGCTCGCCGACACCTTCCTGGCGCTCGAGAAGCCCGACAAGGCGACGAGCGTGGCGATCGAGCTGGTCCGCCAGCTCGTCGCGGACGGCGACGCCGGGGCCGCCGAGGCGGTCCGCGTGGCCCGCAAGGCCCTCGCGTGGGATCCCAACAACGCCGAGCTGCGCTCCGCCGCGAACGCGGGCGCCGGTCCGCGCCCACGCCCCGAGGAGCCACGCATGCCCTCGCGCAGCGGTGGCACCCGTCCCACGCCGCAGGTCGATCCGCGGGCGTTCGGCGAGGTCGATCTCGACGGCGACGACGAGGCCGACGCCGACGGGGAGATCGACGACGTGGTCGAGGCCGACGACGTCCTCGAGCTCGACGACGCCGACGTGATCGCAGAGGTCGGCGGCGAGCCGTCGTCCCGGCACCGCACCGCCAGCACGCCGGCGGCCGTCCAGGCGCCCGCGCCGACGATGACCCAGCGCGTCCTCGCCGACGCCGAGGCCCCGGCGCCCGGGGACAGCGGCGTCGACTTCGACAAGATCCTGTTCGAGGCCCGGGTCTACGTGAAGTACCGGCTGTTCGAGCACGCGATCGAGCACGTCGCCGATCTGCTCGCCAAGCAGCCCGAGCACACCGGCGCGCTCGCGCTGCGGGCCCGCGCCCTGGGCGAGCTGGGACGCCGGGGCGAAGCCGCCGACGCCCACGTCCACGTCGCGCGCCTCGTTCTCGATCGCGACCCCCGGCTCGCGCGCGAGCACCTGGTCGCCGCCCTCGACTGCGACGCCACCCACGCCGGCGCGCTCGCGCTGCGGGCCGATCTCGACGGTGTCCCGCGGTCGGCCCCCGACGAGCTCGTCACGTCCAACTTCGACGACGGTGACAGCGGCCAGTTCGATCTCGTCGGCGCTGATGGGTCGGGGCCGATCTCGTCCGACGGCGACGACTTCACCATCGACGTCAGCGAGCCCGAGCCCGAGGCCGAGCCCACCCGCCCGATCGCCGTCGAGAACCGGTTCGGCCTCTCGGACGCGCGGCCGTTGCCCAGCCCCGACGAGCAGATCCCGACCGAGGACCTCGCCGGCGCGCTCGCGTCGGCGCGGGGCTTCGACGCGAGCACCGAGCACGCCGATCGCACCCCGCTGTTCGGCTACGCGGCGCGACCGCCCGTCGAGCCGCCCGCCCGCGCGCTCGAGCTGGCGGCGCACGCGGGCGCCGATCTGCGGCACGAGCCGGATCTCAGCACGCAGCGGTTCGCTCCGGCCGATCTGGGCCGCCCCGCGCCCGTCACCCTGGCCGAACCCACCGTCGATCTCGACATCAGCGAGCTCGACGACGCGGGCCTCGATTCCAGCGAGCTCGAACCCGTCTCCGCCGCGGAAGTCGTCGTCGCAGAAGAGCCCGTCACCGAGGAGCGCGAGGTGCCGATTCCACCCGCCAAGCCACCCACGCCGCGCCGCCCGAGCTCGTCGATCAAGCCGCAATGGGCCGACCTGCAGGACGAGCTCGCCGAGATCCGCTTCTTCCTCGACCAGGGGCTCGACGACGACGCCAAGGCGAGCCTCGCCGAGCTCGAGCGCAAGCACCCGGGGCACCCGGACGTCGCGGCGCTGCAGGCGGAGTTCGAGCGCGACACCGCGAGGCCGTCGCACGACTCGGGCGCGAAGCCGCTGGTGTCCCTGCCGACGGAGCCCGCGCCGCCGAGCGAGGACGAGGACGAGGACGCGTACCTCTCGGCGATCTTCGGCGGCGGCGCGCCCAAGGCCAAGAAGAAGGACAAGCCCGTCGAGGTGCGCGCGGCCGGGGGTGTCGATCCGGCCGACGCGGCATCGGCCTACGACCTCGGCGTCGCCTACCGCGACATGGGCCTGGTCGACGACGCCATCGCGCAGTTCGAGCTCGCGGCGCGTGACGCCGTGTGGCAGGCGCGGGCCCTGGTGATGATGGGCATGCTCCGTGTCCACCGCGGCGAGACCGATCGCGCCGTCGCCGATCTGCGCGGGGCCATCGACGCCGCGACCAACGAGGACGAGCTGTTCGAGGCGAAGTACGAGCTCGCGCTGATCTACGAGACGCTCGGCGACAACGACGCCGCGCTCGAGCAGCTGCTGACGATCTCCCCCGGATATCGCGAGCGCGACGACAAGATCGTCGCGCTCGGAGGCTGAAGTCCGATGGCCGAGACCCCGCGCCCCGGGCCGTCGACGCTCGCGGTCCACGGCGGCGAGCCGAAGATCCGCGACGACCGTGCGCTCACACAGCCCGTGGTGCTGTCGTCGACCTATCCCTTCGCCGACACGGCCGAGCTCGTCGAGTACATGGAGGGCCGCCGCGAGCGACCGCCCGAGTACGGCCGCTACGGTAATCCCACGATCGCCGCCGCCGAGGCGAAGCTCGCGGCCCTCGAGGGGGCCGAGTCCGCGGTGCTCATGGCCTCGGGCATGGCCGCGATCACGACGACGCTGTTCGCGATGCTGCGCCAGGGCGCCCACCTCGTGCTGACCGAGGACGTGTATCGCAAGACCCGCGGCTTCGCCCGCGAGACGCTGGCGCGCTTCGGCGTCGAGGTCGACGTCGTCGCGCCCGATCGCGGCGCGATCGAGGCCGCGCTGCGCCCGACGACCCGCGTCATCTTCACCGAGACCCCGACGAACCCCTACCTCCGCGTCGTCGATCTGCGGGCGGTCGCCGAGCTCGCGCGCTCGCGTCGCATCAAGACCATCGTCGACGCGACGTTCGCGACCCCGGTGAACCTGCAGGCCTTGCGCCTCGGCGTCGATCTGGTCGTCCACTCGACGACGAAGTACCTCGGCGGACACAACGACATCCTCGGCGGGGCGGTGATCGGCAAGCGGGCGGTCGTCGACGCGATCCGTGATCAGCTCGGCACGCTCGGCGGCATCGCGGATCCGATGGGCGCGTTCTTGCTGGTGCGCGGGATCAAGACGCTGGCGCTGCGAGTGGCGCGGCAGAACGCCAGCGCCCTCGAGCTCGCGACGATGCTCGAGGCCCACCCGGCGGTCGCGCGGGTCTGGTACCCGATGCTCGAGAGCCACCCCGACCACGGGATCGCCCGGCGCGATCTGGCCGGCGGCGGGGCGGTGATCTCGTTCGAGCTGCGCGGTGGGCTCGCCGCGGGCACGCGCCTGGTCGACGCAGTGACGATCCCCAAGCTCGCCCCGAGCCTCGGCGGTGTCGAGAGCCTGATCGAGCAGCCGGCCCTGATGAGCTACTACGAGCTGTCGCCGGAGGATCGCGCGGCGCTGGGCGTCCGCGAGGGCCTGGTGCGGCTGAGCGTCGGCATCGAGGACGTCGCCGACCTCCGCGCCGACCTGCAGGCCGCCCTCGACGCCCTCTAGCCCGGGTGCGGCGCGGGTTCGGCCCGGGGCGAGCAGACTCACGCCCGGCGCCGGGGGGCGTTCCCGGCGGGCGGGCGCCGGCCCGCGGAGCCGCTTGTGATGGGGCCGCCGCCCCTGCTAGAAGCCTTTTCCCTTTCGTCAGGTCGAGAGCCCAATGCAGTCGTCCATCGAGCGCATCAGCCCCGTCGAGTGTCGCGTCCAGGTCGAGATCCCGTGGACCGACATCTCGGGTCGCCTCCAAGAAAAGCTCCGCGACGTCGGTCGCCGCGCCCGCGTGCCCGGCTTCCGCCCCGGCAAGGTGCCCGGCAACGTCCTCGAGCGCATGTTCGGCAAGAGCGTCCGTCAGGAGCTCGCGCGCGACCTCGTGCAGGAGACCTTCCAGACCGCGGTGGCGCAGAACAGCGTGATCCCGCTGACGCAGCCGGTGCTCGAGTCGTCGACGCTCGAGAGCGGCTCGCCGTTCCGCTACGCGGCGCGCTTCGAGGTGCCGCCGCAGATCGAGCCCAAGGACTACGCGGGCGTCCCGGTCCGGCGGCGTCCCGCCGTCGTCGACGCCGCCAAGGTCACCGCCGAGCTCGAGCGTCGCCGCGAGCAGCTCACCGAGCTGCGCCCGCTCGCCGAGGGCGAGACCCGCGAGCTCACCGCCGAGGGCGACGTCTGGACCGTCGACGTCGAGGGCACCATCGGGGAGACCCGGGTGTCGCGCAAGGACGTGCGGGTCGACATCGGCGTCGAGAAGAACGAGTTCGTGCCGGGCCTCGCCGCGGCGCTCGCCGATACCAAGCTCGCCGACGTCGGCAAGCTCCGGACGCTGCGCTTCGTCCCGCCCGAGGATCGCATGCGCCAGGACCTGCGCGGCCAAGAGGCCGTGCTCGGCGTCGGCCTCCGCGAGCTGCGGGTCAAGCACGTGCCGGCGCTCGACGACGACTTCGCCCGCGACACCGGCGAGGGCGAGTCGCTCGCCGAGCTCGAGGCCAAGATCACCGAGAAGATCCGGCAGGACGACGCCGACGAGGCCGAGCGCGACGCCCGTCGTCGCCTGGTCGCGACCCTGCTCGAGCGCAACCCGTTCGAGGCCGCGCCGTCGATGATCGCCCGCGAGGTCTCGGCCCAGGTCGACGCGACCAAGCGTCAGCTCTCGCAGCAGGGCATGAAGCTGGCCAACATCGGGACCACCGAGGCCGATCTCGCCCGGCGCATCCGCCCGCAGGCGCTGTTCAACGTGAAGGCGTACCTGCTGCTCGACGCCATCGGCAAGGCCGAGTCCATCGAGGTCTCGGACGAGGACTTCGAGGCCGAGCTGGTGAAGATGGCCGAGGAGGGCGGGCAGAACCTGGCCCGCATGCGGGCGCAGATGGAGAAGAGCGGCCAGCTCGTGCTCGTGCGCGCGCAGATGCGGGAGGAGCGGATCCTCGATCTGCTCATGTCGAAGGCCGAGGTCACCGAGGCCGCCGACCCCGAGCCCGAGGCGGGTGCCGAGGGCGACGACGACATCGCCTGACCGCCGCGGCCCGCGGAGGAACTCCCGCCCGCCCATCGCCTGAACGATCGGGTGGGCACCTGCCGAAACGACCGGCACGCCGCCTGCACAGCCGCGTCAGTGCCTCCGCGCACGCCGGACGCACATGTCCGCGCCGCGCTGCACACACCACGCGTCAGGACGCGGCCGCAGGCGTCACAGGTGGCCTGCAATGGTGCTGCAGCGCTTGCATCGGGCGCCGATGCCGGCACTTGCGTCGACGGGCACGGCCGTACAACATACCCATTGATGCTCCCGCCAGCCGAGCACACTCGATCCGACCACGGCGGGCGCCAACACGAGGACTTTCATGGTTGAACGCGACGGCCGCATGGGCCCCATGCTTCCCGATCTCTACTGGGGTGACCCCTCGGCGAGCATCCCGTTCGTCATCGAGCAGACGCACCGGGGCGAGCGCTCCTGGGACATCTACAGCCGCCTGCTCAAGGACCGGATCGTGTTCCTCGGGACGCCGATCAACGACCAGGTCGCGAACATCGTGATCGCGCAGCTGCTGTACCTCGAGTCCGAGGACCCCGAGAAGGACATCCGCGTCTACATCAACTCGCCCGGCGGCGTCGTCACGGCGGGGCTTGCGATCTACGACACGATGCAGCACGTGAAGGCTCCGGTGGCGACGTACTGCCTCGGTCAGGCCGCATCGATGGGCGCCGTGCTCCTGGCGGCGGGCGCGCGTGGCAAGCGGTTCGCCCTCCCCAACGCGCGCATCATGATCCACCAGCCCCACGGCGGCGCGCAGGGTCAGGCGACCGACATCGAGATCCAGGCACGCGAGGTGCTGCGGCTCAAGTCGCGGCTCAACGAGATCCTCGCGATGCACTGCGGTCGCGACATCGAAGAAATCCTGCGGGACACGGACCGCGACAAATTCATGGATGCGGACACGGCCAAGCGCTACGGCTTGGTCGACGAAGTCCTCCAGCGTCCCATTCCACCGGCGGGCGGTTGACCCGGGGCCACCCCAGGGGAAAGGCGAGCGCGAGATGAGTTCCTCGAAACGCGATACTGGGCATGGGAACCTGAGCTGCTCCTTCTGCGGCAAGAGCCAGAAGGAGGTCAAGAAGCTCATCGCTGGGCCGTCCGTCTACATCTGCGACGAGTGCATCTCGCTCTGCAACGACATCCTCGCGGAGGAGGTCCAGAAGGAGGAGCGTCAGCAGGGGCACGGTCGGGTGCCGAAGCCGAAGGAGATCCGCGCCATCTTGGACGACTACGTGGTCGGCCAGGAGATGGCGAAGAAGATCATCTCGGTCGCGGTCTACAACCACTACAAGCGCATCAACGCCAAGCGGAAGCCCGACGAGGCCGAGCTGCAGAAGAGCAACATCCTGCTCATCGGGCCCACGGGCTCGGGCAAGACGCTGCTCGCCCAGACGCTGGCGCGCATCCTCGATGTGCCCTTCGCGATCGCGGACGCCACCAGCCTCACCGAGGCCGGCTACGTCGGCGAGGACGTCGAGAACATCATCGTGAGCCTGCTGCAGAACGCCGACCACGACGTCGAGCGCGCGCAGCGGGGCATCATCTACATCGACGAGATCGACAAGATCGCCCGCAAGGGTGACAACCCGTCGATCACCCGCGATGTGTCGGGCGAGGGCGTGCAGCAGGCGCTGCTCAAGATCCTCGAGGGCACCATCGCCAGCGTCCCGCCCAAGGGCGGCCGCAAGCACCCGCAGCAGGACTTCCTGCAGGTCGATACGACCAACATCCTGTTCATCTGCGGCGGCGCCTTCGCGGGCATCGAGGACATCATCGAGCACCGCACGAGCGCGAAGAGCATGGGCTTCGGCGCCAAGGTCGAGAAGAAGAAGGAGCTGCGGCAGTGGGAGCTGCTGCAGATGATCCAGAACGAGGACCTGATGAAGTTCGGGCTCATCCCCGAATTCATCGGCCGCCTTCCGGTCATCGCTCCGCTCCAGGAGCTCGACGAGGAGGCGCTCATGCAGATCCTCACCGAGCCCAAGAACGCCCTGGTCAAGCAGTACAAGCGACTGCTCGAGATGGACGGCGTCGAGCTCAGCTTCACGGGTGACTCGCTGCGCGCGGTGGCCCGCAAGGCCAAGACCATGCGCTCCGGTGCCCGCGGTCTGCGGTCCATCCTCGAGCGCGCGATGCTCGAGGTCATGTACGACATCCCGAGCGTGGACAACGTCGTCGAGGCCGTGATCAACGAGGAGTGCATCAACGACGAGATCCGGCCGGTGCTGGTGTATCGCGGGGATGCGAAGAAAGAGGCCTCTTAGTTTCCCCCCGTCACCGGCTCGGGCGAAACGGTACGCGCTGACGCGCGGATTGCCCCCCGCAAGCGGGGGGCTTTTTCGTGGTTGATCGGCGTCCGTGTGGCTCGTGTTCGTGGTTGTTCGGGGGGTCGGGCGGTCGTGGAAAAGTTGGCGGAGGGGCGAAGATTCTCCGCGACATCGGACGGGTGGCGGCGTGTGGGGCTCGATGCACTCGTCCGTCTCCACCTGGATTGCGCTCGGTCCCCTCGCGCTCTCGATGTTCGCCTGCAAGCCTGGTGGGGTTGCGGAGGCGATTCGGGTCGAGGTGCCGGATGCCAGTCAGGCGCTCGGGGAGGCGGCGGTGTGTACCGCCGTGCCCGACGTGGCACAGCCGTTGGTGATCGATCTGTCGGCGGCGCAGCGGGCTGACCTCGAGATCGCGATGCAGTCGGGGCGCGCGGTCGTGCACTACGACTGCGACGGGCTGCGGGTGCTGACGGCGTGCGAGCTCGCCGGGGACTACCGGTTCGCCGGCGTGGGGCTCAAGGAGGAGGTCATCCAGCTGCGGTCGCAGGACGAGGTCCGCGCCAGCTTGCCGGTCTCCGGCGTGACGCTGGCGGCGGGGCTGGGGCGCGGCACGAGCCTGGATCTCGCGATCGCGATGGTCGGGCGCGGCACGGCGCTCGCCGGTGCCGCGTCGAAGGCCGAGCTGAAGGCGCAGCACGAGGGCAGCTGCGAGGGCGCGACCCACTTCGTGCGCGCGGCGTACGTCGGGGCGTTCGCGATGCAGCGCGGCAGCGGAGCCGACGTCTCGGCGGCGGCGTCGATCTTCGGCGTGTCCACCGGTGCGCAGAGCAAGAGCGACAAGCAGACCGATCTGCGCGACGGATCGCTCGAGGCGTGCCGCGCCGCGTCGCCCGACGCCGACGCACCGCCCGCGCAGTGCCGCAGCTCCATCCGCGTCGAGCTCCTGCCGCTGGGCGACGCGCCGGCCCCGGGAGGTCTCGCTGCGATCGCCAACCCGTGCCCGTCCGGCTACGCCTTCGCCGAGGGCAAGTGCACCGCGGCCGCGCAGGCCGAGGCGTTCCAGTGCGATCCCGGCGAGGAGGCCACCTGCCGCACGCAGTGCGACGCGGGCAGCCTCGGCAGCTGCTTCAACCTCGCGCACGTGCTGACCGATCAGGCGCGGCTGTGCGCGGGTGGCAGCGAGTCGTGCGTCGCGGTGGCGATGGCGACCCCGAGCCAGCCCGAGTACGCGCGCTACGCCGAGGGCGCCGACCTCTACACGCGGGCGTGCGACGGCGACATCGCGGCGGCGTGCTACCAGGTCGGGTCGTACTTCGCGGACGGGGCGTTCGGGCGCACCAAGAGCGAGGAGAAGGCCGACGCCGCCTTCGATCGCGGCTGCATCGGTGGCCACGCGTGGTCGTGCTCGAAGCTCGCCGAGCGGGTCGAGTCGCGCGACCGCGGGGCCCCGCGCGCGCTCACGCTGAACGAGCGCGCGTGCGATCTGGGCTTCAAGCCCGGCTGCTTCCGCACGATCGCGAAGTACCTGCGGGGGGAGGGCACCGCGAAGAACCCGACCGCGGCGCGTGCGATCCTCGAGCGCACGTGCGACGCCGGCGAGAGCAAGCGCTGCGCCGAGCTCGGCCTGTACATGCTCGAGGGGGTGTTCGGAGCCGCGGCACGCAAGGACACCGCGGGCGCGCTGGGCTACATCGCCAAGGGCTGCGAGCTCGACCGCGGCGACGCGTGCCGCCTCGCTGCGGTGGCGTACGCGGGGCAGTGGGGCGTGAAGCGGGACCCCGGCAAGGCGCGGGCGTTCTTCGAGCGCGGGTGTGCGGGCGAGGCCGCGGCGGGCTCGGAGTGCACGCAGCTCGCGGCGCGCCTGAAGGGGAAGTGAACGCCGTCTTGCGGGGACGCGACGGTGTCGTCGCCGCCGCCGAGCGCCGGAGGCTAGACTCCAACGATGGTCACGCGGAGCGTGGTGGCGGGGTTCCTGATCGTCGGCTGTGGGCTCGACCGGCGGGTCGAGGACCAGACGGAGGACGGCGATGCATCGGCGGCGCTCGACGACGAGGGGGCGGGCAGCGGCGACACGGGCTCCTCGCCCCAACCCGAACCCGGCGCATCCACCGGAGTCCGGCCAGGCCCGGACTCCCCGTACCCGTACTGCGAGTGGAACGGCGGCGACTACAAGCCTTACTGCCCCCCGAGCGACGGCGCGTGGGGCTACATCACCTGGTTCGTGGACGGTGACGCCGCGAGCTACTGCGACGGTGGGAACTGCAACACCTGCATCTGTACCGCGACGTGCGGCTCGGCCGAGGCCCCCGATGCTTCGCTGTGCCCGACGCCCACCTCGGGCACCGCGGTGCCCGAGTGCCTGAGCCCGCAGGCGATGTGCTTCCTGACGTGCGATGCCGGCCAGATCTGCCCCGACGGGATGCAGTGCGTGCTCGAGCCCGAGATCGCCCGCCGGGTCTGCGCGTGGGTGGTCCCGTAGCGCGCGCCGATCAGAAGCAGCCCGGTCGCGGCTGCGGATCCGCGGCCGCGTCGGTCGGCAGGATCATCCGCAGATACGCATACTCCTGGTCGCAGAACACGGACGGCCCCTCGCCGTCGAGCTCGGCGCGCTCGCCGAACGGACGGTCCGCGTCCATGAGGCGGTTGTCCGCGTCGCCTGCGTTGTGGAACTCCGGCCCATACGGATCGGCGAGGCCGAGCGAATGGCCGACCTCGTGGCTCACCGTGGAGCCGACCATGCTGCCCAGCGCCCACACGGCGCAGGCGATCTGCAGCGGGCGATCGTCGGCGCCCGCCGGGCACTCGTCGCTCGCGCCGAGCGTGGGGACGTCCTCCGCGAGGTCGGCGGCGGTGACGGGCGCGCCACCGGCGTCGGGGCGGAACGGATCGAACAGCGCGTCGAACCGAGGATCGGGCGTGAGCGGCTCCGCGAGCGCGCCGGGGTGCTCCGAGTACCCGAACAACGACTCGATGAAGACGCCGCCGAAGCCGGGGTAGCCGTCCTGCTGGGTGACCGCGTTGACGCCCCCGATGCGGTCGTACAGCCGCTGGTTCTCGGTGTCCTTGCCGGGCGTGTTGTCGTAACCGAGCAGGCCGAGGTCGTTGGGATCCGGGCCACCGATGTCGACCTCGGCATACGCGGCGAAGTCGAGCGGTGCCTCGTCGCGGACGTCGACGCCGATCGTCGCGTAGTCGCGGCGCAGCACCTCGAGCACGCGGGCGCGGACGCGGGCGTCGACCGCCCGCAGGCCGAACGCGCGCAGGCTCTCGACGTACGCCGGGGTGAAGACCACGTGGACCACCTGGCGCACCGGCGCGAGGTGGAAGGCGAAGCTCGCCGGGTCGCCGACGACCTCGCTGTCGCCCCACGCGATGCGCGGAGTCACCGTGCCCTCGAAGCGACCGGCGTCGTAGCGCACGTCGAGCAGCTGGCCGAGGGCGTCGTTCTCGCTGATGACGTAGCGGACGCGGTGGCCGTCGACGAACTCCGGGAGCAGCAGCTCGTCGACCTCGATCGGCACGCCCGACGAGTCCGACGTGAACGTGCCGACGAAGTCGAGCAGCGTGCTACCGTCGCCGCCGACGAAGCCGCCGCCGTCGATGGTGACGTACTGGCCGAGGCTGGCCTCGTCGGTGGACGCGCCGTAGACGATCGGCCGCTCGAGGTCGTAGGCGACGGTGATCGCCGGACTGTCGAGGACCTCGCCCGCGACGTGGCGGTTGCGCAGCACCACCGTGCCGTCGAAGCGGCCCGGCGCGATGCCGGCGATCTCGGGCGCGAACGCGAAGACGCCGCGCTCGCGGTCGAACGGGTCCGCGGGCACGATCGGGACCTCGGTCTCGGCGACCGGGACGCAGTCGGCCTCGCCCTCGGGCGTGAAGCAGCCCTCGAGCACCGCGAGGCTCTCGCCCTCGCCGCGCAGGAGCAGGCCGCTGCCGAAGACCGCGAGCGGCTCGTTGGGGAAGATGACGCCCGAGGTCGGCAGCGTGTCGGCGCGCGGGGCCAGGCTCGCCCGCAGGGCGAAGGCGACCGGGAGCGTCGTCGTGCGGTAGAGCTGCTCGTCGACCGCGCTGCGGACCTCGACGCGGAGCGTGCCTTCGAACTCGGAGCCGTCGCCGCCGAGGCGCGCGAACGCGTCGCCGTCGAGCGCCAGCTCGAGGGTGCGGGCGTCCACATACGTGAGGGGGAGCGACAGATCGAGGGCACCCTCGAGCGTCCCGCCCTCGACGTCTCCGACGAGGTGCAGCGCGGAGCTGCCCCACGGCGCGTCGACGAAGCTCTCGCCGTCGACGATGAGGACGGTGCCGGGGAGCAGGAGGTCCGGCGCGGCGCCGCGGAGCCCGAGGCCCGTGAGGCCCGGATCCGGCGGTCGTCCACGGGCGGGCTCGGTGCACCCCGAGAGCGGTGCGATCGCGGCGGCGACGAGGAGGGCGCGCAGAAACACGAACGGGGCTCCACCGGCGATGATGCCAGCAAAGCCCCGGTCGTCGGGAGGGCCCGGCCCGGGTTCGTGCCCGCCGCGCGCGCTACTTGAACGTGTCGACGCGGAGCGAGCCCTTGGTCGTGTACGACGACCCCTGCGCGCGGGCCTCGGCCAGGCCGCTGGTCCGCAGGACCCACATGCGCTTGATCGCCACGACCTCGTCGTTCTGTCGGGCGTGGATCTCGACCAGGTTGTTGCCCGGGGTCAGCGGGATGTCGGCCGAGAACGCCAGCTTGCCCGACGCCGCGTCGGGGCTCGCCACGTAGAACACCTTCTCGACCTCGCCGAACAGATCGCGCGACGGGTTGTACACGGTGACGAAGACGTCGCGGACCGCCTCGTCGTCGGTGATGTCGCCGCTCAGCTTCACCGACTCGGAGTCGGTCTGCGTCGGCGAGCTGTCGAGGGCGACCAACGGCGGCGAGACCCCGAAGACCACCGTGGTCTTGTCGGGCTTGGACGGGGCCGAAGCGCCGGTGTCGACGTCGCCAGCGCGGGCGAACGCGAAGCCGCCGTCGGCGAGCTCGAGCCGGAACCACCCGTCGGTCGCGCCGCTCGCCGCGAACTTCGACCCGGCCGCGGCGCGGGCGATGACCCGCGGGGTGCCGATCGGGCTGGCGTACAGATCGACCTCGCTGCGCGCGATGATCGCCCCGGACTTCTTCTCGAGCTTGGGCGAGGGGGCCCGGACGTCGAAGCGGAGGTTGTCGGTCAGCACCTCGGCCATCTTGTTGTCCGAGACGGTGACCTGCAGCAGATCCTCGGAGTCGGGCTCGCTCATGATCTCGACGTCGAGATCGACCGAGCGGATGTCGCCGGGGGCGAGCTTCTGCAGGCGCTCGCGCCCGGTGTGGAGGAAGACGGCCTCGCCCGCGAGGTTGCGCAGCGTGACCCAGGTGTCGAGCGCCGCGCTCTCGCCGGTGTTCTTCGCCCACACCCGCACGCGGACCCGCTCGCCGACCTGCGGCACGCCGTCGCCGTTGCCGTGCACGCCCTTGGCCGCCCCGTCCTCGTCGATGATCTGGTAGGCGAACGCGAACTGCGGCCGTGCGAGGCCCTGCGCAGCGATGTCGATCGACGTCTTGGATCCCGCGACGAGCTTGGCGCCGTGCTGGTCGAACAGGTGCACGTCGATGCGATCGGTGCGCGAGAGCTCCTGCTCGGAGACCGACAGCTTCATCGGGTAGCTCTTGCTGGCGCCCGGCTCGATCTTGCCGAACATCAGCTCGCGCTCGTCGAAGTAGCGGTAGTCGCTGTCGGTGATCGCCCGGACCTGGTACGCTGGCGCGTCGCCGCGGTTGGTGACGGTGACGGTGACCGTGCCCCGCTCGCCGCCCTTGATCACGTTGCCGGCCTTGTCCGAGGCGATCTGCACCTCGAGCTTGGGCGTGCCGACCGCCTTCTCGGGGCCGCGGGTCCAGTCGACGCCGCGCTTGGCGAGGCTCGCCGCGATGCGGGCCTCCTCGATCGCGGCCTCGTCGCGGACGAAGCCGTCCAGGCCGGCGAGGATCTCGGTGCGGTCGCTCGACTTGGCTGCGAGCACGAGGTCGCGGGCCATGCGGATCTCGGCGTCCTCGAGCAGCAGCTCGGTGCGCGAGTCCTTGCCGCCCTTGGTCTTGTTGCGGCCGGCCACGGGCTTGTCCTTGGCGGTCTCGGGCGGGACGTCGTCCTCCTGGCCCTCCTCGCCGACCGAGCCGCGATCGAGGAAGTACAGCGGACCGAAGGCCGTGCGCTCGTTCTGGGTCGCGTTCGACACGAGGTGCTGCGACAGGGATTCCTCGCGCAGCAGGTCGAAGCGATCGCGGCCGAAGTAGGCGATGTGCTCGCTGCCGACCCACACCGGGATGGTCTCGATGTCGGGCGCGACGCCGACCGACTGGATGGAGACGTCGCCGGGCGTCAGGTACTGGGCGATCGTCAGCTTGAGCGCGAGCTCCTTGTCGCCGGCCTTGCGCTCGTGCAGCACTTGCACCGAGCCCTTGCCGAAGGTGCGCCGGCCGACGACCACCGCGCGGCCGAGGTTGCGAAGCGCGCCTGCGACGATCTCGGAGGCGCTGGCCGAGCCCTGGTCGACGAGGACCACGAGCGGCAGGTCGGGGAAGTCGTAGCGGTTGTCGGCGTTGCTCTCCTCGCGGGGCGACGACACGCCGACGGTCGACACGATCGTGCCGGTGGACAGGAACGCGTCGGCGACCTCGACCGCGGCGGTGAGCAGGCCGCCGGGGTTGTCGCGCAGGTCGAGGACCACGCCGCTGACGCCGGCCTGCTGGAACTCGTCGAGCTTGGCCCGCAGCTCGGCGCCCGTGGTCTCGGCGAAGTTGCGCGGGATGGCGACCAGGCCGACCTTGCGCTCCTTGCCCGACGCGTCGGTGTCGACGAGGACATCGCCGATGACGCTGTCGAGCTGGATGCGCGCGCGGGTGATCTTGAGCGGCTTGGGCTTGTCGAGGCCCTCGCGCATCACGTAGACGGTCACCGTCGTGCCCGGGGCGCCGCGCATGCGCTCGATGGCGTCGTTGATGTTCATCGTGACCGTCGACTCGTTGTCGATCTGCACGACGCGATCGCCCGGCTGCATGTCGACCTTCGAGGCGGGGTTGCCCTCGATGACGCGGATGACGGTGATCGACCCGTCGCGCATGCCGACCTCGATGCCGAGGCCGCCGAAGCTGCCCTTGGTGCTCGCCTTCATGTCGGCGAAGTCCGCGGGGCGCAGGAGGTTGGTGTGGGGATCGAGGGTCGCGAGGACGCCCGCGACGATGGCGTACTCGGCCGCCTGCTGCTCGTCGTCGGAGAGCGCGACGTTGCGCGTCACGAAGCGGAAGACCTCGCGGACGTGCGGCCCGACGGCCCAGAGCGCCTCGACCTCGCCGAGGTCGAACTCCTGCTCCGCGGTGCCGACCCGCACGCGCACGCGCGAGGTGCCGACCGGCTCGATCAGCACCTCGGCGATGTCGTTCTCGAGCGCCTGCAGGCCGGCGAGCGCCATCTTCTGCGGGTCGATGCGATCGGGCTCGACGTAGTACTTGGAGATGTTCCACAGCGTCCAGTCGAGCACCCGCAGCTCGGCGGCGTCGGCCGTGGGGGAGAGGCGCGCGTGGGCCTTGGGGTTGTGGCGCTGCGACTGGGCGTGGGTGTCGCTCCACGTCGTCAGGCCGAGCGCCGTCAGCAGCGATCCCACGACCATGAGGGGGGCCGCGCGGGTGGCGAAGCGGCCGGGGGTGCGGGGCGCGGGCGCGGAGGTCATCGTTTTCCATGGTAGCCGGCGCTCGGCACCCCGGCCACCTTCGTGGGGCGGTCGATGCGAACGGCGCCCGCGGTGTGTTGTTCCTGGGAACGCGTCGTCCCAGCGCAGGACACCGGTCCAGGCCGCCTGGACGTGAAACCTCGCGGGCGCGCTCGCCGTTCACCTCGGACATGCAGGCTCGGCGTACACTCCCGCCGTCCATGGCGCGCAAGTCCGGCGGTTCGAAGCAGTCCCCGAGTGCGCCCGTGCCGGTGGAGCTCGTGCCCGCCGAGCCCGACGCGGCGGCGGTCGCGGAGCTCGCGGAGCCCACCGAGGCCGAGGCCGACGCGGATCCGGACGACGAGGCCGAGGAGGGCGACGAGGCGCTGGCCGAGCTCGATCCGGTCACGGACGACGAGCTCGACGCGATCGCGGCCCAGCTCCGCGCCGCCCCGGCGCCGGCGGGCTCCACGGCGCTGGCCCGACGCGATCCGCTGGCGGCGTACATGGGCGAGGTCCGCCGGCACCCGCTGCTCACCCGCGACGAAGAGCACGAGCTCGCGGTGCGTTGGGTCGAGCAGGGCGATCGCGAGGCCGGCCGCACGCTGGTCACGTCGAACCTGCGCCTCGTGGTGAAGATCGCCCACGAGTACCGGCGCGCCTATCAGAACCTCCTCGACCTGGTGCAGGAGGGCAACGTCGGCCTCGTGCGCGCGGTGCAGAAGTTCGACCCGTACCGCGGCGTGAAGCTGTCGACGTACTCGGGCTGGTGGATCCGCGCGTACATCCTCAAGTACATCCTCAACAACTGGCGGCTGGTGAAGATCGGCA
>LNFM01005463.1_pt1 | contig 42361 bp, 45 predicted proteins | sample 596031 | NCBI WGS metagenome assembly LNFM01 (sample SAMN04254537, study PRJNA301005) | activated carbon metagenome | isolation source: dual media filters at the Ann Arbor, Michigan drinking water treatment plant | place: USA: Ann Arbor
TCGAAAGCCCCATGTTTATTGGTCGGGACGGCGAGATTTGAACTCACGACCTCTCGCACCCCAAGCGATTTTGGTAGGTTCGTATAATTTGTCAAAACCGCTCAAAACGTCTTAGAATCAACAACTTAACGGCTATGTCCATTCAACACTAATAAGCGGTGATCAGCAACGCTGCAACCAACCTGCAACCAACTTTCGCTCAGCTTTCGTTTTCTGATTCAGAAAACTCGAGCCCGATCCTCTTGTCAATAATACCACCAAACATTCAATTGTCAGCCGCTCAATTTCTGATGCTAAGAAGCGGACAGGCAATTGTTCGCCAGGCAGGCATTAAAGAGAGATCTCACCTCGTCATTACTCGGGTACTCTTCATGAAGTCGCTTCAAAAGATCCGTGGCCGTAATTCCTCCACCACCATTCTTTATCAAGCTGATGGCCGTATGCCACTGAGCCCGGCCCGTCTGGTTGGTGCGCAAAGCTGATTTGTCCCCGCCAGACCTTGACCAGAATTCGTTTTCATTGGGCCCATCTGGCAGCAATCCAACCACTAAGGTCTCGACTCTTTTCCAATCGAACCCATGCTCGATCCCCTCTATAGGTCTCGGAGGGCCGCTGACCATGCGAGTTCCGGTCTTGGGGCCCAATTCTCGACCAACTAAGGATAAATTCTGATCGAAAAGTGCCCTAAATGCTTCGACTGTTCCATCGAAATTATACTCGAACAATCCTTGGATCAATTTCTCAGAGTACGAAGGCATAGTCATCGGATGAATAATACGAGACCCACGCCAACTGATGTGTATCTCGATCATTTTCAGATCGTCCGGCTCAATCTCCTTCTCGTTCGTCAGATTAATGCGCCTGTCTACGTGTTCGAGTTTGAGAATCTCGACATTGAGAGGTGCCTCGATCACAAAGTCGTCAAACGTCCTTTCCGGTTTGAACGAAACCGCTCGCGCATATTGAAGGTGCCAGATCACCTGCCGCTTCAGTCTTTCGCCGCTAATCTTTTTACCCTCACGCTTATCGTCAGCATATGAAAATGCCTCGCCGCATAGGAGATGGTCGCGTAGGACAGATGCGAGGTGATCGTTCCATAAACCGAGTGAATTTTCCAGCAAGTACAGAATCTTCACGGCAGCGGCATCGGCGACGTAATCGAAATCGGAAATACTGTCTTTTGTATTTCTGGAGTAAGCGTATGTGTTGGAATCGATTTGCTGGCCGAGGTGAAAAAACTCGTGCAAAAAGAATAACTTGCACATCCTTTCCCTAGAACTATCTTCAGAGCCTTGTTCATCCCAGAATGAACGGAAACTTTCGAGGAGACCGGGCGAGATGAAAAACTTTCGCTGGAGCCACCTATGATCATAGATCCCGGATTTCGGAAGGTCCGTTACTACTAGCTTAGTTTTTAGAATGTCTTCAAGCTTTTCTGCAGGAAAATATTCCACAACTTTTTCGAAACGCCGCAGATCCTGCTGGAGCTGTATCAAAGATTGCCTAAATGTGGTCTCTTCGCTCATCGGGTTGATAATTGATCAGTCGAGTCTTAGCCTTTTTGCAAGCTCAGCTAAGAGATTAAGGTATTTATTTCCCGGATAGTCTTTCAGAGTTTCGTTCAGGAGCTTGCGGGCGCTTATATTCTTGCCGCCGCTTCCGTCGCGAAGGTCCCCCAACGCACTATGCCATCGCTGAAATCCTTTACCATTGTAGTCCAATACGGATTTGCGTCCCTTGGCCCGCGACCATATTTCATCGTCCTGCGGTCCACTTGGATATAGCTCGGAAAGAGTCTCTTCAAAAATCTCCCACCATTCGCCGTCGCTGATTTCAGACGCCTCCAATTTTCCGCTGAGCCATCCCCTTGCTCGGTTATAAATCCCGAGAAGGTGTGAGCACTGATTTACTGCGGGAATCATGTCCTTGCGGTCGTAGCTAAGAACATCATCTGCAAGCCGGCCCGCAGATCGACTCCATCCCCGGTCGGAGATCAGCTTTCCGATGGATACCGAGTCAATATAGTTGATTTTGCTGTTTTTTCCCTGAATAGCGATGAGGTCGTTCTCAAACCTGTCCTGACTCAAATTGACAAAGCGTCGATAAAATCGAACGAGCATTGAAGCAGCCTTTCCCCCGATGCTCAATAGGAAGTCGTGTAATACCGAATTCTGGCACACAACTGATTCAAGCTCGGGCTCAATGGGCAGCTCATCCGACTCGCTCCGCGCGAATTTACTGAGCCAACCCTGACTGGTCGCGGACATGAAGTTTTCGAAGGCATCCACCGGTAGCTTATCCCAGACGTTGGCTCGGCCAGGATAATCGGCGATATCTGCTACGTTCGTCCTCGAAAACTCAACGATAAGAGACTCGTTGACCGATCCTCCGGAGGCAACCAGATCGAGCACTGAATAGAGAATGCCCCCGATAAATTTCGTATCTGGCAGGCTACCGCCTTTCGACAGGACACCAGCGAATACTTCCTGCGTTATTGGCCTTGCAATGTCGAGCCCCTTGAGAGTGGCTATATCTCGAATTCCCAGGTCTATCGCCAAACCGGCTAGCTCAAATTCTTCGGATTCCACAATCGCCTTAACGATTAGATTCGGAGCGACCCTCTGGACTACCGGTTCGATCCAGCCACGTTTGAATTTTTGATTGGTGCTTGAACTCTGTTTCTCGATCGCTTCTCTCGGCGACAGGAACGCCCAACAGATCGAAAAATGCAGGGCGTACCACTTGCGTTCAAGGGTCCAAGCAGCTAATTTTTCTGCCAAGTCCTTACTGAGATTTGCAGGAGCACTTTCGACAAGGTCTTTCTCCAGTTGTGCCTTTTTTGGAATCAACTCGGCAACAGGCTTGACGTTTTGATCGTCCGCGAGCCAAAGCTCCCAGGCAAGCTTTGCAAGACACGGCGAATTCGACGCATCCGATAAATATTCCCGGGCTGCCTCCAACAATATCCCAGCTGAATCCGCGATTACACTTCTTATGAGTTGCACGCCTGACGCCCGGGCGGATTCATCGCCTGCCGAGCTATTCTTGATCCATGAAACCAGAGCATCACGAATAAGAATTCGGGACGTTCCAAATGCATTCAGGGACATGTTGCGCATCCGTTTCAGTTCGTCCGCCGTGGAATCCGCTATCCGCACACTAAGAGTGGACGCAGCTGACTTTTTTAAGGCGCCGGCATGGAGTTCGCTCGGACTCAAAGCTTCTATCAGCCGCAGTACGGAAAGGAGTTCTAAGATTGCGACCGTGGATCCGGCGTCGATCTTTTGTAGGTACGCACCCAACGACGACATTAGCCGCAGCTGCCTGAATGACTGAACTTCGTCAATACCTAGCGTTGTGACCAACTTTTCTATGGGTGCGCCGTCTGGTAGTCCAAGAACAAAAGCTTCAGCCGCTGTGGCGGAGCTGTCCGTAGTCGCACTAAGCAACTTTCGAGAAGACCATTTACTCTCTTTCGCGACAATAGCACTTACGAGGGTGAAATTTCGGTCACGCAAATCATCAGGCACGAAGCTCGTACCAAAAGAAAACTTATCTCTGATTGACGGGGTAGCATTCGCCCAAATCGTAGACACGAGTTGTAAGAAGGAATTCGGCTCAGCCCAAAGCACCGGTAAAGAATCGGCCCCGTCTTCGAGAAGTTGTCGGGCGACGCCAAGAAACTGCTCTGGATCGGTCACCTTTGGCGTGCTGCCCTTTTCGATCTCAAGTTCAACAGTTTCGATCGAATTTCCTTTGTCCAAAGTTTTTGGAAGAAGGTTCAAAATTGGATCGAGGTTATTCACGAGAATCAGCTGCTTGAGATCCGCAACTAGAACGTGGGTCTGAACCATCCCCCTCCTGCTCGCGCTCGGATCCGGGAACGTCTTACACAAAAGGTATGTGTCGTTGTATGGTAAGCCTGTGAAGTACGGCCCCCACGCGGTTCCTTGCGGAAATTGCATGGGAAGGTCGGTAAAACGCTTGATCTCCTCGAATAGGGGGGCTGGCTGACCGGTGTGAGCCAGCAGCTGGTGGGCATTGTTCTTTTCCCCATAAACGGCTTGTCGTATTTTTATGTTCACGCTTCGCGGTGCAGGCACATGGCGACGGGAATCGTAAGATCGCTCGACTGCGACCCGTCTTGCAGCACGACCCAACCCGCGTTCTCAGGTCCCAAAGCAACAAACTCGTCATTCGGCTGATCGTCACTAAGTGACATCCCCAGCGAAGAAAGGCCAAGAAAAGTCAGAGCTTTAGGATCCCATGTATTGCATACAAAGTCGTGCAGCATCGGCGCGAAATGGTGCAGAACCTTCTGAGGCGTACGGGTCGCTTCGGTTTCATTCTGCGAGCTTGGGAAATCGATCTCATCCCAACAGGTCAGAACAATGGTTAGACTCGGGTGGGAAATCCGTCCGTTATGTTTCGCCCCTTTTGAGAACAGCATCATCTGAAGCAACTCAACGAATACAGTTTGATCCGAGTACTCGAACTTTAGCTCTTCACCTGAATCTTCTGCATGGTCGAAGCTAACGCGGTTCGGCAGTTGGTTGATTGGATCTTTCTTTACCTTAATGTCGTCCGTTCGTATGAAAAGCAACCAGCTATCGCTACTTGTTACGTCCTTGTGCCATTTTTCAGGGATCTTTCTCGCGTCGACGATGTCTCCGATTTGTTCACCGGCGTAATCTTGCCAAACGAGGTCGATTGTCTCGGACTCATCATTGATTAGAGAAAGGTATTTGCTTTTCTTGGTCCCGGTAGGTGTATGCATCGCAGGGAGGCCTTGCACCAGCCTCTCTTTAACATCCTGGAACAAGGTCGCATCTTTCTCAACGACGTATTTTCGCAGTCGGCCTTTGCTAAGTGACAATCTCAACTCAAACTGGGCGCCGTAGTGTGATTTGCCGGAGTTCTGCAAACCGATGAGCAAAATATGATTCGATTCGATCATCCATTACCTCCGCGATACGCAAGAAAGAAGTCTTCGGAAACGGGCTCCAAGTAAAGGTCCGGAGCCGCCCAGGCGGATCTGTCAGTCAGCCATGTCCAGAGTGCGGTGCAGCGTGCGATCGGATCTTCATTCGGCATTATGCTCAGGTCGAAGTGTGCTTTAACGCTGAATAACTCGTCAATCCGGTTTCGTACTGATCCTTTAAGAGTAGGATCGATCTTCACGTCCGATTTGGACCAAACAACCGCGATGGGCCGAGAGCCGGCCACTGACGCCAATCGTTCCGCCAACGCAAGCACATCCAGTTTCGCTTTTGGAGACGCTTCACCTGCCAAGAGAGCAGAATCGATGAAAAAGGCAAAATGAGAAGCATTATCGGCAATCCATCGAGCTCCTTTAGCCCCTTCATCGTCCGCGTTAAGTGCCCATTTCTCGAACCATTCGCCTGGGGGATCAGTCAACACCCAGTTCTCGCAATCGTCGTCCTCTCTTCTCAATAAAAGGTGCAGCAAGCCCGGGACTCTACCTTGGCCGATCGGGGTATGTGGAGGAAAAGACGGAATCTGGTGACCTCTGAACTTTAGATATGAGCTGATCTGCTCCCAGGCGGTCAACGTGAGCGAGCCGGCGAATCCTTTGGAGCCAAGTTTGTGCCCGTTGTACAAGAGAAGATACGTTATCGCCAGCACAGTTGTCTTTCCGGATGAAAACGGCCCGATTAGACCAATGAAAAGTGGTTTCGAATGAGATGTGATCAGGTGCAGATCGCTCAGGCCGAATGAACTCCCATTCCACGGAAAACTGTGCGTCCGTTCAGCTGCGTTTGACGGCTCCCGCTCGTCCGGGGTTTTTGTGTAAAAAGGACAGTCGCGCGTGTCTAAATGGCCCTCGTTACAAGGTATTTCCGGAGCGAAGCAATGTTCTTTGGGGCACTCCTTCATTTCTTTCTTCGTCCTGCAGCGTTAAGAAGTCTGATCGCTTGCATATCCTTGAAGCACCAGACTGCGAATTCGGCAAAGGTCAATTCGGTGCTCGGATCAATATTCAAGTTGCGCTTGAAATCAGCTTTCGTAATCTTGCCAGTCGGTCGAGCTTGATTCATCAATCCGACGAGCGAATTTCTCCCTTCCGCCGTGACGAACGGCAAAAGTGGATCATTGCCCAACTGGGCGGAAATTAGCGATCTTAGGGTACGGTCAGTGAGATCGAGAATAGTCGACTTTGGAGCCTCTGATAACAAATCGGAGACATTTTCGCTTAAAAAATATTCTACACTCGTCGGGTGCAGTTCCGGCATCATGAGATGTAGTTCGTGGGCCATTACGGGAGCTACGAGTACGTCCTCGCATTCTCGATAGCTTGATGCCATGGTTTCCGAGTACTTCGTTTCCTTCCACCACAAAAGCTTACTTTTGAGCGCCTCCGTCGCTATCAATTTGGCGAGACCTGTAAGCGGTTTATTCATCCCATCGAATGCCGTTGCTACAGCGGATTCGATGTCGTTGTGCACTGCACTCGCCACCGATGAGGCTTTCTTAGCGTCAAACGCGGCTGTATCCGCTGACCACAAAGAGCCGACCGCACCTGCGAGCTCCCCGTCGAAGGAGTGAGAACTGCCATTGGCTTCGCCTATAGCACCCTCGATCCACTGCTTCAGTTGCTTTCCGTCAGACGAAAACGCCCACTGCCGTACAACCGCCGCCTCGGCTTTCGCGCCCAAACTCTTAAGAAAGCCAACTAGCAGATCTCTTTCGCCTTTCAAATCCTTATAGGGCAGATAGGGTGATCCCGTATACCAAATGGCCGCCGCGAAATTAATGTTCCCCGCCGCTAACATGGAAAGGGCCTCGATAATGGTGCCCCTCAGCAACTGGACCGGTCTTTTGCTACGGAACTTATTCGAATAGGTCTGCCAGTATTTCTTAAGATTGTTTTCAGTATCAACCATCAACGAATCCTCAGAATCCGCATCGGGATCAAGAGCGATCAGAGTTAGCGGAACGATCTGGCCCGGTCTTTTTGCTATCTCGTCGCGCAGGTCTTCGGCGGCCTTCGTGACATGCGACAACTTCACGTCATCGTCACCGATTGCATCGAGATAGTTCGCTTCAAGTAATTCGTTAATCATTCTATTGGCCCCCAATTCGCGGTTTAACGTCTGTTACGGAAATCAATGTTTTTTATCTTTAGGAGGATTTGGATCACCCCCGTAGCTATCCTTATCCCGGATCTTGTTCTCGCGATTATGAATAACAAGCTCCGATCGATTTGATTTGGCGAGCGGTGTGCCGGCCTTTATCGCCGCCTCTTGCGTCTTATGCAGCCTCGAAGCTCTCTTGTCACCTGAACCGATCACGGCCCAATCGCCGTTCTTCCTGTGCGTTACATGGATGTTTTTCTTTGCCATGAAATCTACCTCGGTTTCTTTACTACTTGTATCACCGTCCCGTTGATAAGAAAATCGTCCGACTCATGTATGCAGATCGGCGGGAAATCTTGAGTCGAATCTGCCGCCAGAACCACCTGCTGATATTCGGTGTCTCGGTGGAACCTCTTGATATTCGCCATCCCGTCAATGACCGATAGAACAACCTGACCGTCCGTCGGGCTACGGGCATCCGCGTCTACTATCGCGTAGTCACCGTCTTCAATTTTCTTACCTTCGATTTCGGAGCGGTTCATTGATGGACCATCCACCTTGAGTGCAAACAATTGGTGGTTCGCCCGGGCACCCAGGAAGGTACTTGAAATCTTGAGATACCCCTCAACATTTTGCTCTGCGAGAAGACGTGCCGGACCTGCGTTCGCGGAGCCCAAGATCGGTATTTTGAGAAGTTTAGCGTTTATTAGAAGCCCGGTAACCCATCCCGGTTCCGTCTTCTCGATCACACCGTTTATCTTGTCGATCCGTACAAGCCCTCTCTTCTCGAGTTGTTGAAGATGATGTTTAATCTTCTGAGGAGAACGTTCACCGATCATTTCACCAATCTTCCGCAGGGTTAGCTGTCCCAAATTCATCTCCTTAGACAATTTTAGAATTTTTTCCTGCAATTCATGCATGTAATCAGGATGGCATATATTGGAGCACATATCAACATAACTCTTGACACGCTTGACTAAATACTCCTTCATTCTCCTGCTTTAGAATGTGTTGCGGAGATTAAACTACTTATTCTCCGCGTATAGTGCGGAGAATCATATTGCAAAGTGCGGAGAAAAGTGAGATAATCTCCGCAGTAAGTGCGGAGATTATTATGAGTTACAATCACGAGTTATCTGAATGGCCAAAATTTGAATGGGAGGATAGTGAAGTCGCGTCAGATCTGGCTGAAGTTCGCCACCGTCAAGGGCGACTATTGGGCCGCATGGAGTCATTAGGGTTTCAACTGCGTGAGGAATCCGTGCTTCGCACCCTTACCGAAGAAGTCGTCAAGTCAAGTGAGATTGAAGGTGAGATCTTGGATAGCGATCAAGTGCGTTCCTCGATCGCACAGCGACTGGGAATGGACGTTGCAGGAATGGTACCAGCGGACAGAAATGTCGATGGTGTTGTGGAGATGATGCTTGACGCGACCCAGAAATACGCAGAACCACTCACCGATGAGCGCCTTTTCGACTGGCATGCGGCTCTGTTTCCGACCGGACGCAGTGGGATGAGGAAGATCACTGTCGGGAACTGGCGCGATGACAAAGATGGTCCAATGCAGGTCGTCTCGGGACCGATGGGTCGTGAGACCGTGCACTATGAGGCCCCAACTGCCCCGCTACTTCCGAAGGAAATGGACGCGTTTCTCGAATGGTTTGAAGGCGAGAAAAATGTCGACTCTGTGCTGGCTGCGGGTATAGCACATCTATGGTTCGTAACGATCCACCCATTCGACGATGGCAATGGCCGGATAGCGCGGGCAATAAGCGACCTTGCCCTGTCACGGTCGGAGAATAGCTCACAGCGTTTTTACAGTATGTCATCCACCATCCGAGAGGATCGCAACCGATATTATGAAGTCTTGGAGAGAACCCAGAAAGGAGGTTTAGATATAACGAAATGGCTAAGGTGGTTCCTTGGTTGTCTAAACAGGGCGTTCGATCAGGCGGACACTACCCTAAGTACCGTTCTATCTAAAGCAGATTTCTGGAACGTTCACCGGGAAACTGAGTTGAACAAGCGCCAAAGGATGATGATAAATAGACTACTAGATGGATTCTTTGGAAAACTGACATCCAGCAAATGGGCGCTGATGACCAAGACTTCACAGGACACCGCGTCTCGTGACATCGACGACCTGGTCGAAAAAAGGATCTTGCTGCGTGGTCCAGCGGGCGGACGAAGTACGAGCTACGACCTCGTTTTACCTAGGAGAAAGGAATCGGGTATCTGAACCTTCGTTCGTGCGAGATTCCTTGTCGTTAGCCAACAAGCGCGGATCTTGAAGGTTGCCGTTAATATCAGGAGGCATGTTCAGAAGCAAGGTATATGAAACTAATTCTTTTTCTCGGTTCCGGAATATCCATTGATTCGGGTTTACCCCGGGTTGATAAACTACTGACTGACCTTTTTACGGCACCTTATTACTGCGATGGTCTAACCTTCTTCAGCCCGGGCGAGTCTCGCGACCCAGACATTCTGGCCTCCGACACGGTACCGCGTGTCCGTCAGGTTTTGCGCTTGCTCGAAGACCACGATCAACAAGATATTAATATCGTTGGCTACTCGCCCTCCAGTAGAAGCAGTTCCGGAGCTCTATTTCGCTCGAAGATAACAACATATGAAGATCTTTTCTATCTCTGTTCACAGTTGAAACTGTGGCATAACGGGCTGGTAGACAATTCCCTGGTTACTCCCTTGATGGAAAAAATAGAGACCGTTGCTGGAGATGCATTAAGGGGCGACGATAAACTGGGCAGAATGAGTGATCTTGCGTCACTTGCACAGTCGGCATGTTACCTGATTGAGTCGGTTGTCGCCGACAAACTTAAGGGTTCCGGTTCCATCGCAGGCCTTGATCTAATCCTCGAATTGGCAAAAACGTCGCACATCGAGCAGTTGAACATCGTCACGCTCAATCACGACACTCTCGTCGAACAATTTCTTGATGATAATAGCGTCGTCTTTGTGGATGGCTTTGGAGAGCCCGATGGCGACGTGCGTTGGTATGAGGAGACGTTGTATGACTCGGAGTTCGCCCGCGTCAGGATCTTCAAACTCCACGGTTCCGTAAATTGGTATTCGTTTTATGTGGATGGAAGATCTCGGCCGGCTATATTCATCGGCAATGACGTTGCACAGATCAAAAATAATGGTGGAGCGGAACTAGAGTCCCAGTCTCGCAGACCGTCATTTTTATCCGGACTAAATAAAGAGTCATCGTATCAACGCGGGATCTACGTCGATTTGCATTTTCACTTCCATCAGTTGCTCCATGAATGCAATAGAATGGTGATGTCCGGCTACGGATGGGGCGACCTGGCCATCAATAACAGACTGGAAGCTTGGATGGATCACGATCAGAAAAACAGTATTACGCTTTTGCACCGCTATCCGGAAGAACTTCAGGAAAGATCCTTAGCAGTAGCAAGCAGTTACGATGGCTGGGTCAATAGCGGACAACTTATCTCAATTCCAAAATGGTTGTCAGAAGTTCATCTAAAAGATCTGAAGATTTGAAGAAAGAGGCCGCCGAGAAGACAGGCCGTTTTGATTTGGTTGCGTAAAGCTAATTGTTCTTCGCTTTATCGAGGATTTTGTTGCAAGTCCTCGGCAATCGGCATTGGTTTAAAAAGCAGACATCCGAACCGCCCGTATTTCCCGATGGATAAATAGCAAATGGTGTTGTCGCCACACTGCCGCGATGGTACCAAACGAATCCCGACGGAATCGTCTGTCGCCCCATCATTCATTAGTAACATCGGCGATAAATCTTTGATTTCGCGAGCCACGATACTCACCTACATTTTGGCTGAGTTGATTCAAGAACGGGCCGTCGATGAGCAAGTCAGTGTGGGTGAGGATGTAAGCTATTTTTGCATCTTTTTGATCAATTAGAGTTTCGAGTGGGTAGCCGGTATAGACGGTGAGGTGAAGCCCCAGACGCTTTAAGCTCGCTGCAAGCTCTGCAACCGGCCCGGGCTGATCGAATGGTTCCCCGCCAAGGATGGTTACGCCGTCATGTGCAGCCCGATTTCTGACAATCTCGCTGACGATTGAAGCGATAGAAACTAAGGTTCCGTTTTCACGTTCGTGAGTCTGAGGAACGAAACATCCCTGACATCGAATTGAACATCCGCTAACTTGAACCACACTTCGTCGTCCGGGTCCGTCGACCGTCGAATGATGGTAGAGGCGGTAGAGCCAAATAGAGAATTCGTCTGATTCAGTTCGCTTGGGTGAATTACCTCGACGAGGAACTGGCAAGTTTCTTCGCGAATTTTCAGCAGGCCTTGCGCAGTTGAGGTTCACTCGCGTCCCGAGGTCTTCGGCAAGACCGTCAACGGCTTGTTTCGAGGCCTGCGATATCTCAACCGTAACGCCTCCTACATCCGGTTCTAGCACAAATACGAGTTCCCTATTCATTTGATCCTACCCGCCGTTTTGTTCGGGGTCTTACATGGAATTCGGCAGTTTTAAGATCGGTTGTAGGCGCTCCAAGTACCTGCTTAAGCTGTTGTGCCGTCTTTTCGCATGCCGACCCCTGGATGCCATTGATCTGTGTTTCGCACTTCCCGGTTTCGGTGTCGATGGTGAATTCGATTTCAGGCATATTCTCTCCTTGTTCAGAATTTCACTCTGATCTTGATCGTCTTTCCTACCCGCTCTTGGATGAGAGTGCCGCCGAGTTTCTTGGCCATCTTCCGGGCCGTTGCTTCGTGATAGCTGTTTTGTAGCCTGATCACAAAGTCTTTTCCAAGACGGTGCGCAAGATCCAGGTCATCGATAATGGCAACGTACCCTTTAACCGTTTTCTGAAACCCGATATCGCCTAACAGTGATAGGCCCATTACATCCCGACGCCGGATCACGATATCGGCTGTCTGAGGGTCTCTTGTGTCCCAACCTTCAAGGGGTAAATTGCTGCCCTGAGTTGGGGATGCGAATCCGCACTCGCCCAAAGCTTCAAGAAGCAATTCCCGGTTCGGGAATGACTGGGATTCAAAGGTCATATATTTGCTCATTGAAATTCTCCGTACTTAGAGTTCATAGATTCGCTCGGTGCGGTTTCCGGCAAGGCCGGTATTCTCGATTCGGGAACCTACGCCTTTGATATTGTTCCTTGCCCATTTGCGGATCTCTTCGATCTTCTCGCTCATCATCTGTGCTGTGGGCGTAATGTTCTCGGCGGCTTTAATGATGTCTCGGGTTTCCGCCTGTCGGTCCCCATCGATGAAGGCTTCAAGAACTCCGTCTTGTACCGCACCTTCTATTTCCGCTCCTGAGAAGTCCTTACTCTTTTCTACAAGCTTCTCAAGGTCGAAGTGCTGGGCATCGAGTGCTCTTTTCGTCAGATGAACCCGGAATATCTCCTTGCGGTCCTCTTTCTCGGGAAGATCGACAAAGTGTATATACGAGAACCTACCGATCCTGAACTGTTCGGATTCAAGTTCGCGGACATCATTGGCGGTAGCGAAAACAAGTACATCCTGGTTGTCCTGCATCCAGTTAAGGAGATAAGAAATCGTTCGTGCGGTCTCGCCGCCGTCCGTCTTGTTGGACGACTTCATTCCTGAGACTGCCTTTTCGAACTCACTGATACCGAGGATGCCTTTAATCGTTCCGGCAATCGACAGTGCACGCTTTATCGACATTGCCGACGAACCGATTACACCTCCGCCCTCACCCATGATCGAACCGAAGTCCAGATCAAGCAGAGCCCGATTCGTAATGCTTGAAGCGACACGTTTACAGAGATCCTTTCCGCATCCAGGAAGACCGACAAGCAGTATCCCTTTACACGGTTCGACGTGACGGGCTTTTGCTCTAGGACTAAACGTATAAGCTGCACGTTCGAGGATGGCTCGAAGCGATTGGTAGCCGCCTAAGTTGCTTGCCGGTTCGGGATGCACATAGGTCAATGAACCGCTGCCTCGAATTACGTTCTTCTTCTCCTCGAGAATGACATTGATCGAGTCCTGATTGAGACCATTGCAACTGATAACTGCCTTAGCTACCACATTGCTGATCTCGACGGCTGTTAGACCAAGAAGAGATTGCTGTAACGCATCCTGAGTTTCTTTGGTAAGGCTAATATCGAGGCCGTTGGACCTCAGGTTTTCAAACTGAAGTTCTATCGAGTCCTCGATCTCCGATTCCCTCGGAAGATCGAGTTCTATCTGCGTTACCTCCTTTTCAAGTGTTTTGAGTTCCGGGAAATTTGGTCCTACAAAAAGAACGGTGGCTTTCGTCGATTTCAGCTTCCAGGCGATTTCACGAAGTCGTCGAACCAGCAAAGGATCCTCCTGCCCAAATGGTGAGATATAGGGTGCGTAATCACACAGCAGGAAAATACCTGTCTTCTGCTCGCTGATAAAGCCAAGAAGACTTTCGGGATCTTCCGTATCGCCGATCGTTTGAGGCGAGCTAAGAAGTCCCTCTTTCGGATCGACCACCTTCTGAAGGCCGCGTGGGCGGCTCCAGAAATAGAGAGGCTTTTCCTTATGTCGATCCTGAAATACAAGATCTGCCAACGCCTCCCTTACTTGAGCGGGTATCGGGCTCTGATCCTGATATCGAGCTCATGCAGGAACTTCCGGATGCTGTCGGCACCGGTTTCTAATACAGACATTGTTTGTTTTACGGGCAGTTTAAGAAACGGATTGTGTGACAAGACGCCCGTTGTGACCGTTTCGTCCGTTGTTGCCGGTGGGTCTAGGTGCCTCGGTCATTCTTTCGACCTTCTGCATTTCTTCTCTTGATGCGATGCCGTTGTCGATCTTGAACCCTAGATTCGCTAATGCCCTGCCGACAGCACTTGTTTCACCGTTTTCGATAAAGGATGTCGTATTTACATATCCCTGTCCACGGATCTCAAAAGCGTGTCCGGTGGAACTGGGTTCGGCGTCATCTCTGTTCCGATACGCTCCGGCCTTGATGCATACAAATCCGCTATCTTCGTTAAGCCTTATGATCTCTGTTACGATCCGGCCGTCAGGATACTTCTCGTAGAACTCCGATATGCGTGCATGAACCGGAATGTACTTGCTTAAGTCGAAGTTTGCCATTGTTGTATCGGGACTCGTGTGTCGTCGATCTAGAGTTCCAGAGCGGTTAGACGGTCTTCATCCAGCAGTTTCTTTGAATGAACGGATGTCATTCTCAAAAGATCGCTCAGGGCAGTTCGCATTTCTTCCGGCGAGCGCTGCTTGGCTTCCCGACCCGCGGCGGTCTGCAATTGTTCGAGTACATTTTCAAGGGATGTATCGCCCGTGAAATTCATCAGCTGATACCATTCGCACATCTGACGTGCTCGTTTGGCCAATGAACCCGACACAAATCCCGCGTCCTTCATTCGTTCCGCCATTTCCGAGGCTGATTCGAAGATCTTCGCTGTTATCTGTGCAAAGCCTTCCTTAATCGGAGAGATGGCCTCGTCTGCTTCACGCTGGGCCGCCTCGATCTTCATCTCGCGGATCCGCTCCTTAACTTCGCGTTCTCTCCGGGTTTCCGCAGTTACCTCATCGACCCTTATTTCTTCGATACGGCGTTTTGCATCGATCTCAAGATCGATCTTCGTCTGCTCGGAATTGATACGAGTCGTTTCGAGTGCAAGAGATTTTGCGAGGTTTCGCTCGGCGAATTGTTATCACTAGGCCATCGCGTATCATCTCGCGTGTCGGAACCATTCCGATTGCCTGTGCCGCAACCGCATTGACGAACTCCTCTCGATCAAAAGGTTCATCGCTTGTCGCCTCGAACCTGTCGGCAGAATCTCTCGCAAGCTGATAGAAACTGTCCTGAAGGATTGTGAGGATCTCGTCGTACTTAGAAAGAACCTCACTTTTTGCAGCGGCGAGCGTTTCGCAGGCTTGAAGGTATGATTTTTCGAAAGATTCAAACGCGGTCCAGGGAATCCACTTGTATTCGCTGGTTCCCCAGACGGTCTCGCACAGCGTGAATCTGAAGCCGAACTTATTGAGAGCGTTATGAGCCTGAGCCGCTCCTCGCATCAGGCGATTCCGATAGACATCAGGCAGCAGCCCCGCTCTTGGCGGACTTACTCGGACGGCGGCATTATCAGGTAGCTGTACTCCGAGAGTTTTCCATTCTAATTGCCGGGCAAGACTACCGAACCCTCGACAATCAATGTTCATGAATACGCCTTCGCTTTCCAGGGTCGATAGATCGAATGGAAGAGATTCCACCTCTTCAGCACTGATACCCAACTCCGTCGCAACTCGGTCCTTTCTGGTTTCAAGCCGAGTTAGCACTACCTGAACAATTTCAGACGGCTGTTCCACCAAAGAATCTCGGGAAATTTCTTCTGTTGACGCGTCCACCGTCTGAGAGCCACCGAACACGTTTCGGAGCACCGAAGATGCTAATGATGGCAATATTTGGGTACCAGTAATTCCGGCAGATGTTTGTGTTTCCATTCGCATCCTGTCCACCGCTCAATTTTCCGCACATCCGTATCCTGCGGACACGCGGATAACGGCCTCGGGACGTGATGTTCATCACGATAGACTTTGATCCCGTTGATCTCCACTGATTCCAGTTCACTCAGACAGAAATATCCCCATTCGCGCTCAAGGCCAAGGACATAACCATAGAAGCATGTGTCGTCCTCATAGGCATCGCCTTCCGTCACAAACCATATCCACCCGCTCAATGGAAAGCAACACGGCATTGACGGTCGGATTCTTGTTCCCCTCTTGGTCACCAATCTTCGGCAGTACACTTTTTAAGTTCTATTGGCAAAAATTCCGACATACAGCTTTGACCCCTTTCTAGATTGTCGACTGATGTCTGCCGCCTATTTTGTTTTGTATTAAAATGAGGTGAATGTGTAATCGTTACCGCGTCGTCGCCGACATTGAGAAGCTTCGTACGATCTTTCAGAAAGCTCCCAGTGAATGGTTTGCGCAAACGGATCGAACCAATGTGTCGTTCTATCCCAAAAGCAATGTACCGGTATGTTTGAAGGTGAATAGCAACGACTACTACGGCCACTTCCAGTGGGGCATTATGCCGGGTTGGGCGAAAACGAAGAGTTAGATTCTGACAAATACGAAACCTGAAGACGCTCTCAAGAAGCCTACTTGGGCTGATCCGTTCAGGCGTCGGCGGAAAAGGCTTTCCGCTCGCCCGATACTCTAGTCAATAACGCGGCGATTTACGAATTCGGGCCGATTGAAGCGACTACTAAAGAAGAATTTCACCGGCTTTTTAACTTAATGTTCTAGGAATTTTTCTGACAATTCAGGAAGCATTAAAGTTTTACCCAGAAACTGGCGGCAGCATTATCAATATCAGCACGGTCGGCAGTAAAAAATACCGCGCCGAATACACGCCTTTCCGCTTCAACCCAAGGAGCTGTTGAAACCTTGACTTCCGCTCTAAAGAAAGAATTGGGTTCAAGAAATATCCGGCTCAACGCCATCGCACCCGACGTAACCGAAACCGAAGGCGCCCTCGACAAGGTTCAATCGGCAGCGATATGGAAAAAATGATACTCGCCGCGACGCCGATCGATCGGCTCGGAGACCCAAATGACATCGCGCGCAGCATTGCTTTTAACTTCGAGGGAGCAAGCCGGATTACCGGCGAAAGAATTGCGGTTTCCGGTGAATGGGATGAATCTGAAGAGGAAAAGGAGAACAGTAAAAGAGTAAAGCGATTATCAGTTGGCATCAAGATTTGCCATTAACTTATTCCCCACAAACTTTTTGAAGGTCGTCGGGGTGAAAGCCTCAAATGTTCTGGCTGTCGCGTAAATTCCGTCTGGGTCTCCCAACGCCACGAATAAATCGATTAATTCCTGTCTAATCGTCTCCGGCAAACCGAAGCTTGTTAATTCCTGAGCGGCATCGTCCAAAGAATTTTGCCGATACACGACCGGCTTAGTTAACGCTTCCGACAAGATTTCAGCCGCTTGCGTCAAAGTAATGTTTTCAGGTCCCATCAAGTTGCGGCTCCATTGTCCCGCCCACAAATCGTCGAGCAAATACCCGGCAGCGACATCGCCGATGTCATCCGTGCTGATAAACGGTATGTCGTGATTGGGCGCGTAAGTAAAAGTGAAAAAACCCTCATTTTTGATTGAAGCGGTCTGCGACAAAAAGTTTTCCATAAAATACCCGGGACGCAGCGCGACAAAATTAACTTTCAAGCGCCTGAAGGCTTTTTCTATTTGACCGGCATAACTGATCGTTCCCAAGTTGTCACCGCCGCCCGCGCCGATGCTGGAGATTGCGACAACTCTTTTATATCGTTCGCTCTAACGGCTTCGACACCCGATTCAATTACCTTTTCGTAAGATTCCTTGAGACTTGGATAATTCGATGCGGGCGGCACGAGCCACAACATAGCATCGGCACCGGCAGTCGCTTTAATAACGGCGCTTGAATCGCTCAAATCAGTTGCAACACAAACTGCATTCTTGACTTTCAACTTTTCCAATTTGACGAGGTCGCGCCCCAATAAAATTGTGTTCGCGCCGGCGTCGGCTATTCTACGGGCTGTCCGGCTGCCGATGTTTCCGGTTGCGGCGGCAATTGCTATTTTCATATTGTTTTGTTTGCAAAATTCTATTTGTTCGTATTTTCGGAAGTTGACTGCGTGTTTTCCGATTCGTTAAATGCCCGTAGAAATGCTTGCGGATTCCAATACTCACGATAAAAGATGAATTTTCCGTTCTGAGCGGTAAAATACATCACATAATCCTGTTCGTATTTTTTGCCGGTCTTCGGGATGAGGACTTCGCCGTGAACTTCCGCCCAAAACGAATCGCTGTTTGAAACCGGATAAACCCTAATGTCGGTGAACGTGATGTCGGGCATTTGTCCCAGGATGGCATTCAAATGATTGGCGTATTCCTGCATATTTAATCGAGTCTGCGCTCCGACCGCTCCGGCATACGGGTATTCGATGAACGCATCATCGTTAAATAAAGCGGTTACATCTTCTGCTTTTTGATTAAATGCCTTGAGTAGTTTGTCGAATAACTCAAGACCTGTGTCTGGTTTTCTTTCTGCTCGCATATTTTCTCTCTGGATAATTTTTATCTGACCTCTTAGCCGCCAGAATTTTTGAGTGCTTGATCATCTGGCAGTTTAATAAGTATCATTGATATAAGGTATCGGAATCCATCTGTAGCCGCCGCCTTCGGCCCGCAACCGACCGATGCCGGGAAACGAAACGTGCGCCGGAGCGATCAAATAGCCATTTCTCGCCGCGTCGGCGAACGCTCTTTTGCGTTGCTCCGCCGCTACATTGGAATCGCTGTCGAATAAAATGGTCACTTCTGGATTCGGAAACTGCACTTCGGCGACGTGCATAATATCCCCGAAGAAAACTATTTTTTCTCCCTTACTTTCCAATGCGTAAAAGCTGTGTCCGGGCGTGTGTCCGGGCGTGGCGATTGATCTGATTCCCGGAAATAATTGCGTGTCGCCGACGAAAGTTTTGACCTTTCCGGAATCAAAATACGGTTTGACTTTCACGGCTGCCTCAAGAAAAAGGCGGATAAGCTGTTCTTTGTCGCCTTTCGATGTGTCACGGTTGGCGGGATTGAGCCAGTAATCAGCTTCTCGTTTATCCACATGCACGACGGCATTCGCGAAGATCATCCGCTTCTCGTCCATCAATCCGCCCGAATGGTCGGTGTGGATGTGAGTCAGCAGAATATCGGTAATCTGCTTGGGCTCGTAACCGACGGCTTTGAGATTGGCGACCAGTTTGTTTAATGTCGGACCGTAAAGCTCGCCGCTGCCGGCATCCACCATTATCAATTTATTAGCGTTGCCGGCGGGTTTGATCAGATATGCGTTGACCGAAGTGTCGAGGGGTGCTTTCACATAAGCGTCTGACAAAAACTTTTGAATCTCCGCCGGTTTTATATTGGTCAACAAGTCGAAGACGGGAAGCGGAACGGTTCCGTCCGATAGTGCGATAACTTCAAACTCACCGACAGTCATCCGGTAAAATCCCGCCTGACTTCTAGCCAGTTTCGGCGCGGCGGTCTGTGCGGCGACAGAGGGGATAAATCCACTGGTAACGGCAATCAGTGAAGCCGCGACGAGCGAGCCGCGCAAAAAACGCGCGCAAATTTTTATCTGTAATCTCAACATATCTTTATTTTTATCCGATCATCTGTTCAAATTATATTTTCAGACAGATTTTTATCTCGTCAAACGTCCGAATTTCTCGACCGAGAATGCTCAACTTCCTGCCTCATCAATTTAAACGAAAGCAGTTTACTGATGAATTGATTTTCCGAAACTAATATCAACCGTCGTTCCTCGACCTATTTCAAATTCGAGCGACGCATTTGATTTCAATTAAGAGTTCGGGAAATGCAAGCCGCTGGATTTGCACGACTGTGAGTGTTGCCACCGGGTTACCTGAAAAGATTTCCTTGCGTAATTTACCCCCCACCGCGTCAGCCGATTCAATATCAGTGACGAACCACGTCTCGTCAACGATGTTCTCCATTTCCACTCCATATTCCGCGAGCAGTTTTTTGATATTGACGTAAGCCTGACGAATCTGAGCTTCGACATCACCCGCGCCAACGATTTCTCCCGTCTCGTCGTGGCTGATCTGCCCGGACATATAAATCGTGTCTCCAACTTTAACTGCCTGCGAGTAGCCATACTCCAGCTCCCAGGGCATGTTCAAATTTTTCTCTTCTTTGTTGATTTTCATAAATTCTTCTCCTTTAATTCATAGTAGCTCACTTATTCGCTTCGCGCCGCGACCAAGACTTCGATGTCTTGCCGTCCTAGCTGCCGCGCCGTCTCAAATCAGATGCCGCGATTTGCTTTCGACGGTGGCTCCAGGTACAAAAGCGAGTGAATTCAAGCTTACGCCCATTCTCCAACAGGAGATCATCTACCAAGACAGCAAATGAGCACAAATCCAAGTCAACTACGATGAACTCATCACGAGGGCTTAAAGCAGGAGCGACATAGGCGAGAGCTTTCCTCATGATTTATTCCCAACATAGTAACTGATTATCTCGCCGCTTTTCGTGTGCACCAGAACTACCCGCCTTACCGCCGATCCACACCTAAATTCATTTTATGGGAGTCTGAAATCACCGGATTACTGATGTGATACAGAATATCGATTAGTATTTCGGCTTCATCTCCTCCAATCTGCGATCCATATCCCTAAAGAATCCAGTTACAACGGTCGAAACCATTCGCCGCCTCGCGACCCCCAACACAGCCGCAAGGCTCGTGCCGGTCGATAAAACGGGTTGGCATGTCGCTTGCGATGCACGCAGAAAAGAAACACCACCACCGTTATTGTGCTGCTATCCTCCACCCATTCACTTTTTTCTCGGACGCACACACAATTCATGCGAACGGCTCTTTCGAGAGTCGGAGGAAAGTGTGACAAATAGAGATCAAGATCGCATTTCCAAACAAAATGAATGAGCAGAGTGCGAACATCAGGCCAGGAAAATTAAAATACCGCGCAATCTGATCTATATCAAAAAGTCTCAACGGTAAATGCCCGCGTTTGCGGAAGCGAAAAACCAGATAATCACAACCAAACAAGGCCAAGATTGTCTGAACGGTCGGTTTCGTGCTATCTTTCCTTCATTCTAGCTCTCCGTGAGTTCTCGTATTTTGATCAACCTTTGTAATTTTCTATATAAATAGTCGCAGAAATAACTTAAGCAAATCTTATGGCTGAGAATAGCAACGCAAATGGATTAGATAACGATCCAGATCGCAACGACAAATCATCATCCAGCCTTAAAATTTCACCAAATCAAATTATTTTTTTTGTCGTTTTCTGTGTCGTGATAGCTGTTCTGCCCTATATTTTTACCCATCTTTTTGGGTTTTCTTTCAATGAAACGGCACAGGTTGGCGACACGATCGGAGGAATTACCGCACCATTCATAGGACTTTTAGGCTCAGTTTTGGTTTTTTTTACCTTAAGGGCACAAATCAACGCCAATGAACGGGTTCAAAGGCAACTAAAGGAACAAGAGAGCAGTGCCGATCACGAAAGAAACTTTTCTAATTTGTTAAAGGTTTTCGATCATGTGAAAAACGACCTTGATCAGACTGAATTTATCGATGAAATGGGTGATCACACTTCCCAATTTACCGAAAACGTTTTACGTGGACGTTACGCCCTAAGTAGTTTATGGTGGGACATTCAAAAATACCATTGCAGAGATTTAAATAACGAGAGCACTTTTCGGCCATATGGTTACCCAGTTCTAGTTGGAGCATTGAGGCTTCTCTCAAAGATCTCAGCAGACCTCAGCACAAATCGCCTTTCTGATATTGACCGGCAAATTCTAATTTCACTTATCTCGTATCTTTATGAATCCCGGATCGCTATTTACTATCAAAAAGGTGACACGTGCAAAGAAAATTGTGAACTAGAGCATCACCCGTTGTATCCAAAAGAATTAATAGACCTCGTATCAGAAATCAATACTAGTATTGTAGAAGGCACCGTTTCGTCCTTTGTAGATGACGTAAATAAAGATGCGGAGTCAATAAAAAAAATATAATCGGAATTTCAAATTGACGAACCCAAACCCACACAAAGGAACGACAATCTTGAGTTGAACACCGTCGTCGAATTCAAGTTTATTTCTGGCCTATAGCTGATTTACTAGCAGCCTTGTGTGGTGCGATTTAAACGTTTTCGGTCTATCAATCTCCCACTTTCCGCCAAATTAGATCTTGATTCAAGAGAGTGTTCGGACTCTAAGGCCCCGTGATGTCGGAAGTCCCATTGCCTTTGTTTTGTCGTATCCCTCCAGCACATCCTCTATTTCTACCCCCCCCCGACTACAATTATCGACTAAAGTTGACGCCCTGAAACGGCGTCTATTGAACAGCTGACCGGCCGAAATCCATGCTCCAGCACTCGTACGGACCGGCCAATTGCGGACGAGCATGCGGTGTGCCGCCCACTTGCTCCTCCCCGGTCTTTTGCTTCTCAGATTCAAACCTTACTCCTTCTAAATCGGTACGTCCGATTGCGATTGTACGTCCTTGGTCTTTGGATTGAGCCCCCGGTAAATCTCTACGATAAAGGACGTGGGTAAATGCCGCGATGCAGAAAGCTGAGCAAATGCGGTTGAAATCAATAAGATGTAAGATTGGTTTTAGAAAAATATGTCAACAGAAAAAATTACATTTGAAAACAGCAGGGGCGAAAAACTTTCTGCCAGAATCGAATTGCCGATTGACCGGAAACCGCATAATTTTGCGATTTTCGCCCATTGTTTTACGTGCAATAAAAATTTTCGGGCGGTTCGTTATATTACACGCGCTTTGACGGCGGAAGGCTTTGGCGTGTTGAGTTTTGATTTTACGGGACTCGGAATGAGCGAGGGCGATTTTGCCGAAACGACTTTTTCAACTTCGGTTGATGATCTGACCTGTGCGGCAAATTATCTTAAGGCAAATTATCAATCGCCGACGTTGGTGATCGGTCATTCTTTGGGTGGTGCCGCGGTGATACTTGCGGCAAGTCAGTTTGATGAAATCAAGGCGGTCGTAACGATCGGCACACCTTCCGCACCTCAGCACGTTAAGCATCTTTTGCAAAGCAGTATTGAAGAAATCAAAGAAACGGGCGAAGCGGAAGTAATTATCGGCGGACGACCTTTCAGGGTAAAACGTGAATTTCTAGAGGATCTGGACGAGCAGAATCTTCTAAATATCGTCCAATCTATGCGAAAATCTTTTCTTTTTCTGCATTCTCCGCAAGACCAAATTGTAGGAATCGAAAACGCCGCTGAACTTTATAAAGCCGCGAAACATCCGAAAAGTTTTATCTCATTAGACGGTGCGGATCATCTTTTATCGAATGAAAAAGACGCTTGCTATGCGGGCGATGTTATCGGAAATTGGGCGACGCGTTATCTGGAAATTCCCGAACCGAGGGAACTTTCGACCAAAAGTCATATCGTCGCTTATCTCGACACAAGTGAGAACTTTTCAACCGAGATCAAAGCCGATCAGCACCGTCTGATTGCCGATGAACCGACGAGTTTCGGCGGAAACGATTTCGGGCCTTCGCCATATCAATTGGTCGCTTCGGGACTTGCGGCTTGCACGGTGATGACTCTGAAACTTTATGCCGCCCATAAAAAATGGAATTTACGTGAAGTATATTGTCATATCAGACACGAGAAGACTCATATACTGGACTGTGAAGACTGCGAAAGCCCGAAGGCTAAGATTGATAAATTTACCCGAGAATTGGAGTTTGTCGGCGATTTGGACGATGAACAACGACAAAGGCTTCTAGAAATTGCTGATAGATGCCCCGTCCATCGGACTCTCGAAGGAATGGCTCATATTGAAACGAGGTTAATTTGATAATTGAGGAATAATGTTTTGGAAAATCAAGGCCAAACCGAATGGATTGAAACAATCTATAATAGTTCAAGGCAATTGGACTTTTGTTGAAGCCGACAGCGTTTTCTTGCCTCCATTTCAAACTTTTCGGGTGAGCGGGGATTATAAAATTTCCGAAGTTATAGACATAAGCGATTGTAAATCACTTGTCCTTCATCGCCGCCAATATTCCGTCGTTTGAGGCAGAATAGATATCAAGTAAAAATGGAAAGAGCGAACGAAAATTGGATTGGTTCTTTAAAGAGCGACGACCGCTTGAAACGAGATACGGCGATCGCCGACCTGCATATGCTTTTATTGCGGGGACTTCACGGGGCATTTAAAACGAATCCTTGTGCAACGCCGACAATCATTGAAGATGCTGCACAGGAAGCGTTGTTGCGGGTTACGGCTAATCTCGATTCCTTCCGTGGTGAAAGCAAGTTTTTGACGTGGGCGATGAAAATTGCCATTAGAAATGTATATTCGGAAATGCGTCGGACGGGTTGGAAGGACATTTCACTCGATCAGGCAAGCGATGTCGGAAAACCTCTGATCGAAAATTTCGCCGACGACTCTTACTCGCCTGAAAAACTGAGCAGGCAGGCCGAAATCATTGAAAAGCTGTGGCAGGCGATCAATGAAAGTCTGACCGAAAAACAGAAAACCGCTCTGCTCGCCGATTTTGTCGCCAATATGCCCATCGAAGAGATCGCCCGAAAGATGGGAACAAATCGTAACGCTGTTTATAAATTGCTTTACGATGCCAGACATAATTTGAGGAAACATCTGATGTCGGCTGAAATTACGTTTGATGATATGACGAAGGCTTTCAGCTAAGGAGTTAAAAAAGGTGGAACTTGAATATATTAAACAAATTTTAGATTCGGCATATAATATTAGGCCGCATGAAGTCGGTTGCGACGATTGTGAGGAAGAGATGAACGAATATGCCGATTATGTTTTGGAAGAAAAGCAGTTGGACAAACCTCTGAACCTGATCAAAGACCATTTGGAATTATGCCGCGATTGTAGCGAAGAATTTCAATCACTGCTCGAAGCATTAAATTCTGCAACCGGAAAAAAATAAAATACTTTGTAAAAAGGGGTAAGATTTTCCCGATTTTTCGCTCTAACAAAATAGAGTCGGTAAATTGTAAATACAATTTGAGATCCGATTTTTTGAGTTCCCGGATTTGGCGTATTTTTACCGCTGAAACGTGGACATAAAATTTTGTGGACATCGGGAAGTTTTCTTACACGAAACAAACTCATGTAACATTCCCGCAATACAATCAGGAATAATATATTATGTTGAAATGGAATGATATTATAACTTTTACCAAAAACGGAAATCCTTCGCCTGATAGAAGGGTCGTTAAGACCGACGGAGAATGGCGTGAACAATTGACCGCCGAAGAATATCGGATCACACGCCAAAAAGGAACGGAAAGAGCGTTCAGCCACGAATCCTGTAACTTATTTGAGCCGGGTATTTACCGCTGTATTTGTTGTGATACGCTTTTGTTTAACACAACCGAAAAATTTGACAGCGGAACGGGTTGGCCTTCTTTCACGCAACCGATCCAAACGAATGCGATTGCTTATAATTCGGACGGCACTCACGGTATGAGCCGCGTCGAAACGGTTTGCAATACCTGCGACGCACATCTCGGTCACGTTTTCCCTGACGGACCTGCTCCGAGCGGGTTGCGTTACTGCATCAACGGTGTTGCTCTAAAAAAACAGAAAACAGAAGCTGATTCGCAAACAAGTTTGGAAACAGCAACCTTCGGCGGCGGATGTTTTTGGTGTACAGAAGCTATCTTTCAGCAAGTGCAAGGGGTAGAAAAGGTGGAAAGTGGTTATAGCGGCGGCAAAAAGTTGAATCCGAGCTATCACGAAGTATGTTCGGGGACGACGGGACACGCGGAAGCTGTGCAGATAGCTTTTAACCCGGACGAGATTTCATATCGGGATATGTTGCGGATTCATTTAAGCACGCACGATCCGACAACCCTAAACCGACAAGGTGCCGACACCGGAACGCAGTATCGAAGCGTCATTTTTACGCACGACGACGAGCAAAAAAAGATTGCTCAAGAAGTTGTAGAAGAATTGTCCGACAGTTTTGATAACAAGATTGTCACCGAAGTTGCGGCTTTCGAGAAGTTCTATAAAGCCGAAGACAAACATCAGAATTATTACAGAGATAATTCTAATCAAGGTTATTGCCAAGCGGTGATTGATCCGAAACTTGAGAAGTTCAGAAAACTGTTCAAGGAAAAAATGAAAGTTGAAAGGATGAAAGCGGCTGTTTGAAAACCTATTCTTGTATAAGTGATCCGTACACACAAAGACTGAAATTATAGAGAGGTGAAAAATGGCTGAGAATTTTATTTCAAGAGGTTTTGTCAGCAAAAGAAGGGTGGATGATGCCGCCCACAAGGAACGAATTCCGCCCGGTCAATACGAGACCAGGGATTTTCCAGTCTTGTCCGCCGGTCCGACACCCCAGACACAACTTGATAGATGGACTTTTTCAATTAATGGGGAAATTGCCGAAGGTTTGAAACTGACTTGGAATGAGTTTTTACAGCTTCCAAGCGAAAGCATAACAGTTGATATACACTGCGTTACAAAATGGACTAAGTTGGATACGAAGTGGAAAGGAGTGGCAGTTGAAACATTGCTCGAAAAAATAGATCTTGAGGGAAATGCTGAGATAAAACACTTGATCGCATATGCAAAGGGCGGTTATACGACAAACATACCTTTAACTGACGTTTTGAACAAAAACGCGTGGGTCGTTTATGAATATGACGGTAAGCCGCTCACCCCTGAACACGGTGGCCCGGCTCGCCTCCTCGTGCCGCATCTGTATTTCTGGAAATCCGCAAAATGGATAGAAAGTTTTAAACTCGTTAAAGAGGACCGTCCGGGTTTTTGGGAGTCGGCCGGTTATCACAATTACGGAGATCCTTGGAAAGAACAGCGATACGCCGGAGATTAAAAAAATGTCGCAACTTAAATGGCAATTCACGACACTCGTCGAGGCCAAATGGGAAACTCCGACGGTTAAAACTCTTGTTCTAGATGCCCCCGCATGGACAGGACATAAGGCGGGGCAGCACGTTGATATTCGTCTGACCGCGGAAGACGGTTATCAGGCACAACGCAGTTATTCGATTGCCTCTGCACCCGACGACAAGAATTTATCTCTGACCGTAGAGCGGATCGAAGACGGCGAAGTATCTCCTTATCTAACAGATGTCTTGCAAACGGGCGAACGTCTCGAATTACGTGGACCTATTGGTGGATATTTTGTTTGGAATTCTGATCAAAAAAAGAATAATTCTCAGCCGTTATTACTTATCGCCGGCGGCAGCGGTTTTGTACCTTTGATGGCAATGATTCGTCATCGAGCCAATGTTGGTGATAACACGCCGACAAGAGTTTTGTATTCGGCACGGTCGGATGAGGAGATAATTAACCGCGAAGAATTGGAGGAATTAGCGTCAAAAGATTCCGCACTTGAGATCATTTATACTCTAACCAGAAAGCAACCTAAACATTGGAAGGGCTACCATCGAAGAATTGATCGTCAAATGATTGGCGAAGTTGCTTGGACTATGAAAGATAATCCGCTGGCGTTTATTTGCGGACCGACCGCGCTGGTTGAATCGGCGGCAAATCTTTTGCAGGAAATTGAATATAAATCGGAGAATATCAAAACCGAGCGTTTCGGTCCGACCGGAGGTTAAACGATATGAACGATAACGATTTGAGACTGGACGGCAACGCGGTGGGCGGACTGCTCGGCGAAATCTTTCAGTTCGAGATGACGACGGCGCAGACGACGTGCGCAGGTTGCGGCGCAATTAAAACGGTCGCCGAACTGATGCTTTATCGTCACGGAATGGGCGCAATCCTACGCTGCGCCTTCTGCGACCAGGCGTTAATGCGAATTACTTGTATTCGCGGTTGTTACCGGCTCGATTTGAGCGGTATGAGCGGTCTGCAAGTTGATGCCGACGTTCATTAAACAAGCGAGCTTATTCCAAAATCGGAAAAGAAATTTACATTCTGGTTGGCAAAGACGGGCAGGGGCGTAAATGACCGAGAAAGGATTTCTCAATTGTCAACAAATGTATAAGGAAATCTTTTCATATGACAAATTTATTGGACGGTTACGTAATAGGATTCTGGAAAAGCCACGCCTGAAGAGAAAAAAGCGGCATTTGAGGGTTATTACGCTTACTTCGGCACATTTGAAAGCGTGTTGACGCATCACATAAAAAACAGTTTTTATCCCAATGAAGTAGGAATTAATTCCACGCATTCCTTCAAACTTTCAGAAAGCCGATTGGTTCTCTCAACCGCCCCCTTCCAGGAAGCGGGTGAACATCGTAACAATCGTATTACCTGAGAGCGTGTAAAGTGAAGTTTAAACATCTTTGACTTGCAGGCGGCGTTTTCTTGACCAAAACCAATGGAAAGATTACTTAAACGACGAGGTGCGCGACAATGGCAATTAACGTCTATGACCCGTGCGCTGACGGCGTTATCGAATCAGGAACTCCTGCGGAAAATTCGTTTGCTGAGAGCACAGGACACTGGATTCTGGCGGCGGCGATTTTGGGTTCGACCATTACTTTTATCGACGGAGCGGTGGTTGGTATCGCTCTTCCGATATTGCAGAAAGAACTCGGCGCGAGCGTGTCCGAGGCTCAATGGATTGTCCAATCTTACGCTCTGATGCTTGCTGCATTGTTGCTGATCGGCGGTTCTCTGGGCGACCGTTACGGCAGCAAAACAATCTTTGCGTGGGGCATTTTTGTTTTTGCCGCCGCATCGGTTGGGTGCGGTTTGTCAGCCGATATTTCGCAACTGATTTTGGCGCGGACAGCTCAGGGAATCGGAGCGGCTCTGCTTGTGCCGGGAAGTCTGGCGATTATCAGTCAATCGTTTCCTAAGGAAAAACGCGGCTCGGCAATCGGCACCTGGTCAGGTTCGACGGCGATTGCCGCCGGTTTCGGATCGGTTTTGGGGGGTTGGCTGATTGCTAATTTTTCCTGGCGTTTGATATTTTTTATCAATGTTCCGCTTGCTGTGATTGTGCTTTTAATCGTCTGGCGGCGTGTGCCGGAAAGCCGCGATGAGAAACAGGCAAAAAGTCTCGATTGGACGGGCGCAACACTGGCGACAATCGGGTTAGGCGGCGTGGTTTTCGGCATTATTGAAGCGGGCGGGCGCGGGTTCGGCGATGGCCTGGTAACCGCTAGTCTCGCCACCGGCATTGTCGCGCTGCTCTTATTTGTCGTTGTTGAATGGCACAGCCCCGCGCCGATGATTCCGCTCGAACTTTTCCGCTCCAAGACTTTTATGGGAGCCAATCTTTTAACTTTGCTTTTGTATTCCGCGCTGGGAAGCGTCCTGTTTTTTTTGCCGTTTAATCTGATTCAAGTGCAGAATTATTCGACGACCGCCGCCGGAAGCTCCCTGCTGCCGTTCATTTTGATGATGTTTGCATTATCACGCTGGTCCGGCGGACTTGTTGGGCGATACGGCTCGCGTCCGCCGCTCGTTGTCGGTCCCGTAATCGCGGCAATCGGCTTTTTGCTGTTCGCACTGCCCGAAACGGAGGCGGCGAGTTATTGGACGAGCTTTTTTCCGGCGATCCTAGTGATGAGTTTCGGAATGACCGTTAGCGTCGCGCCCCTAACGACAACCGTGTTGGGCTCGGTCGCCACAAATCAAGCCGGCATCGCGTCGGGCATTAACAATGCCATTTCGCGCACGGCAAGTCTGCTTTCGGTCGCCGTGTTGGGAATTTTTATGCTTCAGACATTCAGCGCAGATCTCGACCGCAAATTAAACGCGCTCGAAATTCCCGCTGAAATTCGTCTTCAAGTGGAGGGCGGGAAAAACGCTCTCGCCGCCTTGAAAATTCCTGAAAATGCGAGCGACGAATCTAAACAAACCATCAGACAAGTTGTTAATGAATCATTCGTTACCGGTTTTCGCCTCGTCGCATATATCGCCGCCGGTCTCGCGTTGTTAAGCGCGGCGGCGGCGTGGTGGTTGATTGCGAAAAAATAAGACGAGAAATGGGACGAAAACTTTAAATAAGCCACGGTTCTGTTGACATTTGGTCTAGAGATCATCTAACCACTAATGGAAGTTAGATTGATCTATATACAATGGCAGAAAAATTCGGGTCCGCGTGAGGACGATTTACCTGGATATTCGTGCCTTGGAAGATGCCCGCGTTCCGATTTGCGCGGCAGACGGAAGGCTTTCGCTGGCGGTTATGTTCACCGAAAACGAAGCAAACGCTTTAATTTTGGCGGAACAGTTAGTCTAGAAAAACAGCGATAGTTCGCTCATTAAAGATTATTCGGAAGCCGTCGACAAAATCAAAGCCGTCTAAAAAATCATCTCAAAGACAGAGCCAATTTGCTTGGCGAGCGGACCCAATTCGATCAAAACATCGATAAGGAAAGAACCAGCGAATTGCCGGGTCGGATAGAGCAGCGTCGGCGGCTGTAGCGCTTTGGGCATTCCTCCAAGGAGCCGTGTCGCTGAACGCCGCTCAAGGGTTCGGCGCGAACAAACCTGCAAGCGGTCTTGAATTCGGGTTTGACGCGTGGTTGATGGCTGTTTCTATGCGTGAGGAGCAATAGAGGAACTCTGTGGTGGTTTAATAAAATTCGAAAAAACAAATTTGAGTGTTGCAACATGATTATTTTCGTGTTGGGGTTTTTGCAATGACACATAAACTCAAACAACGCCTAAACAAAACTCCGACTTTGAAAGCCCGGTGAACGAGGCCTGAAATTTACTCGGCGGAGAAGGAAGAAATGATTATGAAAACAAACAATGACGAAACGGTTTTCCCAACTTATTTTATTTCGCACGGCGGCGGTCCGTGGTTTTGGTTGGAGGAGCAGAAACCGTTTTACGCGAATTTGAAAAAATCTCTGCGAGCGATGCCCGCCGAAGTTGGCTCGACTCCGAAAGCGATTCTAGTCGTTTCCGGGCATTGGGAAGAAGACGATTTTGCGGTGATGACCCGCCCGCAGCCGCCAATGATTTACGACTATGTGGGTTTTCCAGAACACACGTACCGAGTGAAATACGATGCGCCCGGCTCGCCGGAAATTGCCGCCCGCGTGCTGGAATTGTTGAGAAACGCCGGATTCGAGACGCACGGCGATGCGGAGCGCGGCTTCAATCACGGAACTTTCGTGCCGCTCGCCGCCGCATATCCAGCGGCTGACGTACCGGTGCTTGAGTTATCTATTAGAAAAGATTACGACCCCGAAACGCATCTGGCGGTCGGCAGAGTGCTCGCGCCGCTGCGACGCGAAGGCGTTTTGATTGTGGGAAGCGGTCTCAGCTATCACAATTTGCGGCAGTTCGGAGCGCAGGCGCGCGTTCCTTCGCACGAGTTCGACCGCTGGCTGACCGAAGCAGTGTGCGAATCGGCTGCCGGAGAAAGAAGCGAAAAACTTCGCCGTTGGGCGAATGCGCCGTCGGCGCGGCTCGCGCATCCGCGCGAAGACCATTTGATTCCGCTGATGGTTGCTGTCGGCGCGGCGGAAACGGAATCGGGCGAGCGGGTTTATCACGAGGACGCATTTTTCGGCGGCATCGCCGTATCGAGTTATCGTTTCGGTTAATTTAGCAGTTCGCTGAAACGTTCAGGTCGAAGTTTATCAACTCAAACTTGAACACAGTAATTTGAAAAATAAGGAAAAAACCACGTTTAAAACAAGGAGAACAAAGACTATGAAAACGATGAGGAACACAATTTTAGCGGCAATATTAATGGCATTAATCGCGTTGCCGTTCGTCAGCAGCATCAACAACACTTCGACAGCTCAGGCGCAGGAAAAAACCAAATCGGGAAAAGTCAATGCCACTTCAGTTCCCGCCGGAACTTACAATCTCGACCCGGCGCACAGCATCATCGGGTTCGCCGTCCGGCATCTGGAAATCAACTGGGTTGAAGGGCGATTCAAAGATTTCACCGGCACCATTATATTACAACGATCAGCACGCAACAAAATCTACGGCCGATATCATCGCCAAAATCGAAAGCGTTGATACGAGAGTCGCACCGCGCGACGCGCATTTGAAAACGTTGGACTTTTTCGACGCCGCGGCTTATCCGGAGATGAAATTCGTCAGCACTCGAATCGAGAAAAACGGCAAGGAAAAATACGTTTTGCACGGCGATTTGACGATGAAGGGCGTAACAAACAAATCGAATTCCCTTTCACCTTTACCGGCGCGATCAAGGACCCGTGGGGTAACACTCGTTTTGGCATTGAAGTGCACACAAGGATTAACCGCCGCGAGTACGGTATCAATTACGGCAACGCGCTGGCAGGCGGCGGCTTTGATGTCGGCAATGAAATAACGATTGATTTGAATTTGGAGGCGATTAAGCCGGAAGCCAAGACCGCTGTGCAATAAAACTTTCGAATACTCTTTTTGAAAGAGTGTACACATTCTAACGACCGTGACAGATGACAAGGAGAAAAACCATGACAAATGAACCTAAAATCAATTTTAAATGGTTCAACCAAAGTTGCTTTCTAACCCGGTGCCCTGATCTCAGCCACGACGAGTTTTACCGCTACTGGACAGATGTTCATACGCCAATGCTCGCCAAGCCGATACCGCGCGCACCGATGGTGCATCGCTACGTTCAGCTGCACACCATTACCGAGGATGTGCCTGCACTCTAGACCGCTCTATACGACGGGGTCGCCGAGATCTGGTTCGACAACTTGGCGGATGCCGCCGCGATGTTCACGTCGGACCACTATAACAATATAGTCGCCAAAGACGAGGAGAATTTTCTCGACCGTGCCAAGACGGCGTTTCTCTACAGCTATGAAAAATCAATCATTTAACACCCTGACTATTGATGGTAAACTATAAGTTTCTGCGGATGGTGTTTGCCTGCGACCATCGCGCAGTCCCCGGCTACTGCAAACAGGTGTTTTTTTCAGGCTCCGACTGAACTTGCATCCTGAGATTTATTGGTAAAAGGGGATTATAAGGAAAGTGAAAGGAAATTATTATGACAAAACTTTTAATTATTGAGGCAAGCCCGCGCGGAGAACAATCGATCTCACGCAGCCTCGCAAAAACATTTGTAGAGCAGTGGAAAACTGCGCACCCGGGCGGTGAAGTCGTCGAACGCGATCTCGCAAAGATGGATTTGCCTTACGTGAATCTGCCCTGGCTAGGAGCCAGCCTGACCCCCTTGGAGAAGCACACTCCCGAAATGAAGGAGGTGCTTCGGGTGTCGGACGAACTTGTTGCCGAACTTCTGTCCGCCGACCACATTGCCATCAGCACCCCGGTTCACAACTACAATATTCCGGCAAACCTAAAGTCTTATGTCGACCACATCGTCCGCAAAGGGCTGACCCTGGGAATGACGGGCGAGGGTCTGGTTCACGGCAAAAAAGCCACGATTTTAATGGCTTCGGGCGGTGTCTATACGGAGGGTTCGCCGATTCGGGATCGGGACATCGCAACCGTGTATTTGCGCCTGATTCTCAAAGTAATCGGAATCGAGGACGTGACCTTTGTTGCATCCGGCGGAACAAAGGTTGTCGACCTTGGAGAAACACCGCGAGCTGAATTTCTCCAGAGGTTTGAACCAGCCGTCACGTCGGCAGCGCAGGCGTGACGTTCTGGAGAGCCAGACGAAAGCCATAACGCTTACAAACTAAAAGCGGTGCGCTTCAAATTAGAGCGCACCGCCTTTGGCTTTGACAGCTACAAATGCCTCATCGACGGGCATCCATCTACTTATCGCAGTCCGCGCCCCAAAACGTCGTTTGGCTATCAGAGCCATCGTCCAAATAATCCGGATTCGATGCGACCGGCTTGACCGCAAGACTTTCAAAAACCCACTTGCCGGTTTTGACTGTCGCGCAAGCCGTCAAAAGAAAGGCGCATGTTAAAAGTTATGTGCAACTACGCACAAACATAGCAAAATCGTTTCGTTTACCCTATCAATCAGGGAAGAATTAAGAACTAAATAGGATCAGTATCCGATTGAAAATAATCAGAAATAAAGTGTCGCAGAGCGACAGGAACAACCCCAAAGTTGTATATTAAAACTAGCTCGAACACGACACGTTCAAAGCCGAATTCGGACGGCGAGCGATTTTTCGAGCATTAACGCAGACAATGAACTGCCGGACAAAAGCACAGCATTTAGAAGTGAACCAGCAATTGAAACAGTAGTGACAAGCAGTTAGGAGATTCATCCTGTCCACAGAAATATTGAATATACAAGCTCCAGAGCTGCGAGTAGCTACCTGGATTGATGCCGACGGGAAGAATCGCGCATCGCTGCGCCTGGCGGAACTCGGCGATGGATACAAAATCCTCTATTGCTTTCAGCACTGGTGTCCAGGCTGCCATACAAATGGATTTCCAACACTCAAGCGGCTAGTGGACGAGCTTTCGGACAAGGGTTTCGGATTTGCCGTGGTGCAGACCGTTTTTGAAGGCGCGGAAACCAACACGAGCGAAAGACTGCGCGAGACGCAGTTGCGCTATGCTCTTAAGCTGCCCTTCGGTCATGATCCCGCCCCCGAAGGCGAGAACTACCCGACCGTAATGGCGGATTATCACACCAGAGGCACTCCGTGGTTCATCGTCATCAATCCGCAGGGCGAGGTCTTTTTCAACGACTTTCGGCTGGATGCCGACCGATTTCTGACCGCATTCGCGCCACGCTCTCGTGTTGTCAATCAATCATAGAGCAAGCGGAAATAGTTGATGTTGAACAAAATGCAACCAAATTGCGATAGCAGATTAGAACAGGTAAAAAAAAATGAACAAATCTAAAATAAAAACAAAATTGCTCGAACTCGAACACGGCGATATTGAATCTGCCGTTAAAAGTTATGAATCGTATTTTGGCGAAGCCACAATGGAAAGAGATCGGACAGTTGATTTCGAGCATTCATCCACGGTTATTCGGGATCGCCCCGTTTTGGAAAGCCTCGAAGGACTTATCCACGAACACGAAAATCATTTGGAAATTATCAATTCGATTTCGTTTGATGAAAAAGAAACGGTTGAACCGGGAGCGGTTGTCGAACTCAATAAAAATCGATTTTTCGTGATTGCTGTTCTAACGGATGAATTTGAATGCGAAGGCAATAATTTAATGGGAATTTCTACACAATCCCCCTTATACGACGCAATAAAAGGCTTGAGTGCGGGAGATGATTTTGAAATTCACGACAAAACATTTGAAATAAGTGCGATTTACTAAAAGAAATCGGTAGGAAAATAGTAAAAGCCGTTTGGAATAAAAAAATCGCTGAGGGCGGCGATACATCTGAAATCGCAGGCAATCAGTATTTTCCGCCGGATAGCGTCAATCAATAATCTCTAAAACAGAGCGAAATGCAAAGGGCCTGCCCGTGTAAAAGGCTTTCTTCGTGACGACAAAAATCATTTCGGCAACTGAACTTGCGAGTATTCAGGTGAATCCGAATCGCTACACCGTGCCAAGGTAAAGAGTCTGCCAATCCGCGAACATAATGGCTGAGCAAACTCCGGGAACGGTTATGGCAAATCGGGAAGATTCCGAAAATCTGCGATGTTTGTGCCAAAATATTTATCAAATCTGAATCGGAAACAAAAGACGAAATTGGATTGCGTCAGGATCAGCCGATAAAGTTGAAACTCGCATTCCACAAATTTACAATTTTCTTATGCTTGTACCAAAAATACAGAAGAGGAAAAAACTTGACCGTCTCAGTTTCTATTTTCACCTTGATAATAAGTTTCCTTTTACACGACCAGTTTCAACGTAGGCCCTTGCATCATTTGTTTGTTCAAATGAAAATGCTTCGTCAATATACTGGTTTTACACATCCCGACTCATATAGAGTCGGGCGTGTAGATAAATTTAAATATTTATTGCAATTTTGCCAACAGTTCTACCTTTTTCGAAATACAAATGAGCCTCACGCATCTCGTCAAAGGAAAATGTTTTCGAAACGTGTGATTTCAATATTCCTTTTTTCCAATAACTGTGCAATTTTTAACATATCGTCACCTGATGACTCTACAAGTAAAAATGACAAATCCACACTTTTTGCTTTAGCCTTGTCATTATCTTCATTAGAAATATTCCCAGATGGAATTGTAACAATGATTCCGCCTTCTTTTGTCACATCTATTGATGTGGAAATAATATCCTCGGAAACGGTACTTAGAACAAAATCAGCGTCAGTAACTATCTCGGAAAAATCTTCGGTTGTGTAATCGATATGTTTATCTGCTCCATTTTGCAAAATAAATTCCTTGTTTTTTGTCGATGAAGTGCCATATACATAAGCTCCAAAGTGTTTCGAAGCACCGTGAATTAAAACTCGATCACCTTTTTTACGTTTCCTTTTTTTACTATGGCTTGCCTAGCTGTAAGGGCAGCAAGAGTAGTAGATGATGCTTCTTGATGAGAAATATTTGTGGGTTTTAAAGTTAAATGTGCTGATGGAACTGCGACGAATTCTGAATAAGCATTTCCTTTTCCAGGAAAATTAGCCATTCCAAAAACAGGATCACCGATTTTGAAATCTGTCACGTCTTCTCCAACTTCAACTATTGTTCCTGACAAATCCCAACCTAAAACTGCAGGTCGATCTTCTCCAAGAAGCCAAGTTAATGCACCGCTATTTGACCTTGCTTTATAATCGACAGGATTAATACTTAATGAAACTGTTTTTACCAACACTTCATTATTTTTGATTGCTGGCGTTGCTATATCTATAAATTTTAGATTATCAACACTGCCTGCTTCGCTTAAACTTATTGTTTTATTTTTTATTTATTATTGTTACTTCTATGTGTTATTTAGCTAAAAACCCAATGATCGGGATCAGATTACAGAAACTCGAGCGATATTCGATTTGCTACGACCGTTTCATCCACATCTTCCCTCGTGTGGGCGGTTGATACAAAACATGCCTCGAACTGCGAGGGCGGAAGGTAGATGCCGTTTTCTAGCATGTGGTTGAAATAGGCCGCGAATTTGGCGGTCGGTTACGGCTTCGCTGGAGAAAAAGAGCGTGAACATTGAACCGCAGGTATTGAGCGTGTAATCCAGTTTTAGATCCGCGAGATTGCTGCGGAATCCGTCGTAGAGATATTCGCAAGCGTCGCCCAGGGTTCGGTAGAAGTCGGGGTCTTCGTCGATCGCGAGCAGCGTTTCAATCCCGGCGGTCATGGCAAGCGGATTTCCGGAAAGTGTTCCGGCCTGATACACGGGGCCGGACGGAGCGATGAGCTGCATGATATCGCGGCGTCCGCCATAGGCACCGACGGGAAGGCCGCCGCCGATTATTTTGCCGAATGTGGTCAGATCGGCATTAATGCCGTAAAGTTCCTGAGCTCCGCCGCGGGCAACGCGAAACCCGCTCATTACCTCGTCGAAGATAAGGACAATTCCCTCAGCAGTGCAGAGATCGCGGAGTTTCTGAAGAAACGCTTTGCCCGCCATTACGCAACCCATATTTCCGGCGACAGGTTCGATGAAAACCGCTGCGATCGAGCCGGGGTGCTGTTCGATCAGAACTTCGACGGAGGCGATATCGTTGAATTTCGCATTGAGCGTATCTGCGGCGGTCGAACGCGTAACTCCCGGACTATCCGGCAACCCAAGCGTGGCGACCCCTGAACCGGCCTTGCTGAGGAACGAATCGCCGTGCCCGTGATAGCATCCCTCGAATTTTATGATCTTCTCGCGGCCCGTAAATCCGCGAGCCAGGCGCATCGCGCTCATCGTGGCCTCAGTGCCCGAATTGACCATGCGGATCATTTCGATCGCGGGGACAAATTTCTTGACCAGTTGAGCCAGAACGATCTCTTTTTCAGAACTCGCACCGAAGCTCGTGCTGTTCTCGGCGGCGTCTTTGATCGCATTAATTATTCGCTCATTCGCATGGCCATGGATCATCGGACCCCAAGAACCGATGTAATCGATAAACTCATTGCCGTCCACATCGTAGATCTTGGAACCTTTGGCGCTCGCGATATAGAGCGGATCGCGACCGACTGACCGGAATGCCCGCACCGGTGAATTCACGCCGCCGGGAATGTGTTTTTGAGCCTCGGCGAATAGTTCGCTGCTTTTAGAAGTATTCATTTTTTATTCAGTATGCGGGCCGCGTCTTTGGCGAAATAGGTGATTATCACATCCGCTCCGGCCCGTTTGATAGAGGTCAGGATCTCCATCATTACTTTTTCGCCGTCGAGCCAGCCGTTCGCCGCTGCGGCCTTGACCATCGAATATTCCCCGCTCACGTTGTACGCGGCGAGCGGCATGTTAAATGTGTCCTTGCAGCGGCGTATCAGGTCGAGATAGGACAGGGCCGGTTTGACCATGACGATGTCCGCACCTTCCTGAATGTCGAGTGCGATCTCACGCATCGCTTCGTCGCTGTTGCCAAAATCCATCTGGTACGTCTTTCGATCACCGAACTGCGGAGCCGACTCGGCGGCCTCGCGAAACGGACCGTAGAATGCGGAGGAAAATTTCGCCGAGTACGCCATGATGGGCGTTTCCGCAAATCCGGCTTCATCCAGAGCCTGTCTGATCGCTCCGATGCGGCCGTCCATCATGTCGCTCGGTGCGATGATGTCGGCTCCGCTTTTCGCGTGCGAAACGGCTTCGCGGGCAAGTAGTTTGAGAGTTTCATCATTGTTTACATAGCCGTCCTCGACAACTCCGCAATGCCCGTGCGAAGTGTACTCGCAAAGGCATACGTCAGTGACGACAAGCATTTCGGGGAAATTCTTTTTGATCTCGCGTGTCGCCCGCTGAATGATCCCATCTTCCGCATACGCCTTCGATCCGACCTCATCTTTTTCAAGCGGAATGCCGAAAAGGAGAACGCTGTTGATGCCGAGCGATTCGAGTTCGCCGCATTCGCGGATGACGTTATCGATCGAGAGCTGAAACTGTCCCGGCATCGACGAGATCTCTTTCTTTATTTCCTCGCCTTCGACGATAAAGAGCGGATAAATAAAGTCCGCAGTGTTAACAGACGTCTCGCGAAACATATCTCTGATCGCACTCGAACGCCGGAGCCGCCGAAGGCGTGTGACAGGAAAATTCGGCTGGATAAACTTGGTCATTTGTTCAAATAGTTCTCAACATTATCGGCAGTCTCAAATGCGTTCTTGACGCAATCGCCCACCGATATGCCGCGATAAAAATTACTGCAAAAATATATGCCAGGGTTTTTTTCTTCGAAAATGCCGCAGGCGTCCGTCACCTTTTCGTAACCGAGCTGGTACTGCGGGATCGCATTTTTCCAGCGCTTTATGTGGACGAGGTCTGGTTCCTCGTTAGCACCAAGGATATCGCTCAATTCAGCCTGAACCATTTTTTTAAGATCTTCGTCCGGTCTTGCATCAAGCGTGTCGCCGGAACGCACGCCGCCGACGAATGTTACTAGAAGCGTGTGGCCTTCCGGTGAGCGTTCCGGGAAGACGATCGAGTGAAAAACCGTTCCAAGTATCTGTCGCTTTTCACGGCTTGCGATAAGGAAGCCGAAGCCATCCAGTTTCGAAGCAAAACTCTCCGATCGGAACCCTAAAATCACGACGGCAAGTTGCGGATAGTTTATTTGGCCCAATCGGTCGGCTAATTCCTGATCGCGGTTCTCGATCAGTTTCGATGCGACAAATGCCGGCGTTGAGATGACGGCCGCGTCGAAGGTCTGGCGGTAGACGCTGAATCGTTGACCTGAGTGCTCGATCTCTCTCACCGGGCTCGACAGTCTTATATTACCGCCGATCTCATCGGCCAGAGCCGAGATCAAGGTTTTCAGGCCACCGTGAAATGAGAACGTTCGCGGGAACTGCGGATCGGCTTTCTCAACCTTTCGGCGAAATGCGGCAACGATCAGGCTGCCGTAGTCGCGTTCCATTTCAAAGAGCTTCGGGAAGGCGGAACGCATGCTCAGATCTTTCGGGTCGCCCGCGTATATTCCTGAAACGAACGGGTCGAGAGCTTTTTCGACCAGTTCGGGGCCGATGCGACGCGAAATGAAGTTCGCTACGGACTCGCCCTCTGGTGATCTCGACCGATTGAAAGGTTCACGGATCAGTGCGGCTATGGTTTTTAACGAAAAATAGCCATTAACAAAAGATCGCAGACCCATCGCCTCGAGCTTTCCGCCGAAAAGGACATAGCGTTTCTTAGCTGCCGCATCGGAAGCGAGAACCTGATCTTCGAGCCCTAACAATTTTACAAGATCAACGAGACGGGGCGATTTGAGCAGACTGTTCGGGCCTTCTTCGAACGTGTAGCCGTCGCGGCTTACGGTTTGAATGTTTCCCCCGATCCGCTCCGATGCCTCGAAAACCGTTATCTCGAAACCTTTTCTTTTCAATAGATAAGCGGTCGTCAAACCGGAGATGCCGCCGCCGATGATCGCCACGCGCTTGCTCATTGATGTGCGGCGGCGGAGACCTCAGCTTCTTTCCCGGCTCCCATTTTTTCAAAAACCAATTGAGCCAAGGCATCGACAAATAGAGGCGAATCGTTAAGTCCGGTTGTTATCTCAAAACGATCGACGCCTGCCTCGGTCGCAACGTGCCGGTATTCGATCCCGAGTTCGAACAGCGTTTCCAGGTGATCAGATGCAAAGGCGACAGGAATCACAACCATGTGTTTCACACCTTTTCTCGCCAGATCTTCGATAGTGTCGGGTGTCGAAGGCGTAAGCCATTTGAGCGGACCGACCTTTGATTGGTAACAAAGACTGCTGTCCTGAGTATAACCGCCGCGTTGCATGATCAGATCCACGGTTTGTTTGATATGTCCGGAATACGGATCACCCTGACGCACTAATTTCATAGGCGTGCCGTGAGCACTGAAAACAAGGTGAATTTTGTCCTGTTCATCGGCGGAGAAGCGGCCGATCGCCTCGGTTACGCGTTCTACAAATGCGTCAATGTATGGCGGAAAGTCGTAATAGGATTCGATGAGGCTGGTTTCGATCTGGAGGCTTGGGCGCGCGGCTAGTTGCTTATTCCACTCCTTGACGCTCGATTCCGTTGTTGCCTTTGAATACTGCGGATAAAGCGGCAATAGAATGACCTTACTTATGCCGTCCTTCTCTATCTGATGAAGCGTTTCCTCGGTTGACGGCCGCCAGTAGCGCATTGCAGCGTAAACCTTCGCCGGAAATCTTTCGTTTAGCCGTTCCTCCAGCATCGACGCCTGTTTGAGAGTGTGTTCCTTGAGCGGCGACCTGCCGCCGATCTTTTCGTACTGCTTGCGGATCATCGGCGAGCGGCGACTGGAGATGAGTTTGGCCAGGCCCTTGCGGAAAAGAAAACTTCCGGGAAAATCGATGATGTCGGGATCGCAAAACAGGTTATACAGAAATGGTTCGACCGCTTCGAGCGAGTCCGGCCCGCCGAGGTTTAGTAATACTATTCCTAAACCGTTTTCGAAAAAACGGGCCGCGTCTTCATCATTTCCTCAAGGTACGCATCGAAACACATCGCTACGTTGCGAATGATCAAAATTCCCGAACGTGTGACGCTGATCTTTTCCGAACTCGCCTCGACCAGACCCTCCGCTATGAATGGGGCAAGCTTCAACAGGTCGGCGGCGAAATACTCGTCGAAAATGATGCCGAATAGGTTTTCGACCCGGCGTTTATCGATCTCTAGATTGCACATCATTTGCATGATGGTCTCTTTTCGAATGTGATCGTCCGGCGTCATTCGATAGCCGACATTGGTGGCGGCCTTTCCGCTGTCGATGCGGGCGTAATATTCGTCGAAGGTCTTTATGTTCTGGGCGTAAATATTCTCGAACTGACTGATAGCCGACAGGCCAAACGCGTAGACGTCGCATCCGGAACGTGTCGAATATCCTTGAAAATTGCGATACAAAGTATGATTTTTTTGGGCGATCGCGAGTTCGTCCGTTGGCTTAGCAAAATGGTCCATGCCGATGTATTCGTATCCGGCTGCGATCAGAGTTTCGATCGTCATTCGCAGGATCGACAAACGCTCGTCCGGCGAAGGCAGAGCGTCCTCGGGCATCGCCGCCTGATTCTTCTTGAGCCAAGGCACGTGTGCGTAATTGAAGACGGCTAGACGGTTAGGGGAAATGTCGATCACGCGTTCGACTGTGTCGGCGAATGATTCGACGGTTTGAAACGGAAGGCCGTAGATGAGATCGAGGTTGATGCTTTGGAAACCGAGTTCGCGCGCCCACGTGACGGTTTGGCGGGTGATCTCCTCTGACTGAACGCGGTTGATCGCCTGCTGAACTTTCAAATTAAAATCCTGCACGCCAAAGCTGGTCCGGTTGAAGCCGATCTCACGCAGAGCCTCCATGTGTTCGCGCGTCAGTCCGCGTGGATCGATCTCGACGCTGGCCTCAATGTCGTCCTCAAAATCAAAACTTTGCTGAATGTATTTACCGATATCTCGGATCTCGTCCGGATAAAGGTATGAAGGCGTTCCGCCGCCCCAGTGCAGTTGAGCTACCTTTCGGTCGTCCGCGATCATCGGACGGATGAGATCGATCTCTTTCTTTAGATATTCGTTGTACTGAGCGATCAAGGTGCGGTCACGCGTTACGCGCATGTTGCAGCCGCAGAAATAGCAAAGCTTTTCGCAGAAAGGGAAGTGGAAATAGAGCGATATCGGTTGGCCGCCCATCAGTTCGTTCGTCTCAGCGATCTCGCGGGAATAATCTTCGCCGGTAAACGATTTAGAGAACAGCGGAGCGGTCGGGTAGGAGGTATAACGCGGCCCTTGCTGGTTGAATTTCTTCAACAC
>LNFM01010074.1_pt1 | contig 42351 bp, 23 predicted proteins | sample 596031 | NCBI WGS metagenome assembly LNFM01 (sample SAMN04254537, study PRJNA301005) | activated carbon metagenome | isolation source: dual media filters at the Ann Arbor, Michigan drinking water treatment plant | place: USA: Ann Arbor
CCTCGGGCATCGCCCGCATCGACCGCACCGCCCCCACCGACCCCACGGTCGCCGGCGGGTCGCTGAGCTGGCAGAGCGTCGCCTCGGTCACGGTGACCGCCTCGGGCGGCACGGACGCCGGTGGATCGGCCCTGCAGGGCTACCAGTACCGCACCAGCGCCGACGGCGGCACCACCTGGGCGGCGCCGCTGCTGAACGCGACGGTCGTCATCTCGGTGGAGGGTGAGACCCTCGTGCAGTTCCGCAGCATCGACAACGCCGGGAACACGGGCGCATGGGTGCCGGCCCACTCCGGGGGCGCATCGGCCGAGGGCACCATCCGGATCGACCGCACCGGCCCCACCGCGCCCACGGTCAGCGGCGGATCCCTGAGCTGGCAGAACGTCGCCTCCATCACCATCACCGGATCGGGTGGGTCGGGCGGCGACAGCGGCCTGGCGGGCCACGAGCACCGCGTCAGCACCGACGGCGGCACCACCTGGAGCACCGCAACCAGCGGAGCCTCGATCGCCGTCACCGCCGAGGGCGAGACCCTCGTGCAGTTCCGCTCCGTGGACAACGCGGGCAACACCGGCGCCTGGACGCCCGCATCCGCGGCCGCCGGCAGCACCGCGCGCATCGACCGCACGGCCCCCACCGACCCCACCCTGAGCGGCGGGTCCTTGAGCTGGCAGAGCGTCGCATCGGTCACCGTCACCGGGGCCGGGTCCACCGACGCCGTCTCCAGCATCGCCTCCTACCAGTACCGCACCAGCACCGACGGCGGCGCCAGCTGGGGCACCGCCACCACCGGCAGCTCGCTCGGCGTGACCGCCGAGGGCGAGACGCTGGTCCAGATGCGCGGCGTCGACCAGGCCGGCAACACCTCCGCCTGGGCGCCCGCGTCCCCCGCGGCGGGCAGCACCGTGCGGATCAACCGCACCGGGCCCAGCGCGCCCACGGTCACCGGCGGCTCCCTGTCCTGGCAGAGCGTCGCCTCGGTCACCGTCAGCGGCGGCGGCTCGACGGTGCTGGGCGGGACGATCACCGGGTACGAGCACCGCACGAGCACCGACAACGGCACCAGCTGGAGCGGGGCGATCAGCGGGAACACGGTCGTGGTGAGCGCCGAGGGCGAGACCATCGTGCAGTTCCGCGCCCTCGACGACGCCGGCAACACCGGCCCGTGGGGCCCGGCCTCGCCCACCGCGGGCAGCACCGTCCGCATCGACCGAACCGATCCCACCGCACCCACGGTCGCGGGCGGGTCCTCGGCGTGGCAGAACACCGCGTCCATCACCATCACCGGTGCCGGCAGCGCCGGTGGTGACAGCGGCCTGGCCGGCTATGAGCACCGTGTCAGCACCGATGGCGGCGGCACCTGGAGCACGCCGGCGGCCGGTCCTTCGGTGACCGTCACCGATGAGGGCGAGACCCTCGTCCAGTACCGGTCCATCGACAACGCGGGCAACACCTCCGCGTGGACCCCGGCGTCAGCGACCGCCGGCAGCACCGCGCGTATCGACCGCACCAACCCCACCGACCCCACCGTGACCGGCGGGTCCCTGGCCTGGCAGAGCGTCGCCTCGGTCGCCGTCACCGGATCCGGATCCACCGACACCGTCTCGAGCGTCGCCTCCTATGAGCACCGCACCAGCACCGACGGTGGCGGCACCTGGAGCGCCGCCACCGCAGGGGCAACCGCCACCGTGACGGCCGAGGGCGAGACCCTCGTGCAGTTCCGTTCGGTCGACGCCGCGGGCAACACCTCCGCCTGGGCCCCGGCATCGGCGATCGCCGGCAGCACCGTGCGGATCGACCGTGGCGCCCCGACGACCCCGACGCTGAGCGGCGGCGGCTCCCTGACCTGGCAGAACACCGCCTCCATCACCATCACCGGTGGCGGCAGCACGGACCCGCTGGGCACCGTCACCTACGAGCACCGCACCAGCACCGACGGCGGCACCACCTGGAGCACGGCCACGACCGGCGCATCGGTCACGGTCACCGACGAGGGTGAGACGCTCGTCCAGTTCCGCGCCGTCGACGACGGCGGGAACGCCAGCGCATGGGTCCCGGCGTCCGCCACCGGGGCGTCCACCGCACGCATCGACCGCACGAACCCCACCGACCCCACCGTGTCCGGCGGATCCCTGGCCTGGCAGAGCGTCGCCTCGGTCACCGTGACCGGCTCGGGCGCCAGCGACGCCGTCTCCAGCATCGCCTCCTACCAGTACCGCACCAGCACCGACGGCGGCGCCACCTGGGGCACCGCCACCACCGGCAGCTCGCTCGGCGTGACCGCCGAGGGCGAGACGCTCGTCCAGATGCGCAGCGTCGACCAGGCCGGCAACACCTCCGCGTGGGCCCCGGCGTCGGCCACCGCCGGCAGCACGGTGCGCATCGACCGCGGCGCGCCGACCGCCCCCACGGCGAGCGGCGGATCGCTCTCCTGGCAGAGCGTCGCCTCGGTCACCGTGACCGGGTCCGGAAGCACGGACGCCGGCTCCACCGTCGCCGGGTACGAGCACCGCACCAGCACCGACGGCGGCACCAGCTGGGGCGCGCCGGCCGCCGGCGCATCGCTGGCCGTGACCGCCGAGGGCGAGACGCTGGTGCAGTTCCGCGCCATCGACGACGCCGGCAACCGCGGCGGCTGGAGCACCTCGGAGACCGTCCGGATCGACCGCACCGTCCCCACGGATGCCACGGTGAGCGGCGGCAGCCTGGCGTGGCAGGGCCTGGACCAGGTGGTGGTGTCGGCCACCGGGTCCAACGGCGGCCACAGCGGCCTGGCCGGATACGAGCACCGCACCAGCACCGACGGCGGGACCACCTGGAGCGCCCCCGCGACCGGGGCGTCGGTGACCGTCACCTTCATCGGCGAGACCCTCGTGCAGTTCCGGGGCGTCGACAACGCCGGCAACCGCGGCGCCTGGGTGCCCGCCCACGGGAGCGGTCCGGACGCCGCCGGCACCGTCCGCCTCGCCCAGCTGAGCATGGGCCCGCAGCAGCGGGCATCGGTGACCGGCCCCGACGGCAACGCCGGCTGGGACGCCATCTGGCCGGACGTCGCGTACAACCCCGACCGCAACGAGTACCTGGCGGTGTGGACCGCCGACACGGGCAGCAACCGTGAGGACGAGGTGTGGGCGCGCATCGCCGACGGGTCCGGCACCTGGAACGGCAGCGCGTTCCGCGTGAGCGACCTGGGCCCCGACGGCAGCGCCCTCTACGCCGCCTGGGAGCCGCGGGTCGTCTACAACCCGGACGCCGGCGAGTACGCCGTGGTGTGGTTCGGGGACGACAACACCGGCGGACTGGTGGACAACGAGTTCGAGGTCTTCGCGCAGCGGATCTCCGCCAGCGGCGCCGAGGTGGGCGCCAACGACGTGCGCATCAGCGACATGGGCCCCGACGGCAACGCCGCGTTCGACGCCTGGAACCCGCGCATCGCCTACAGCCCCGCGGCCCAGGAGTACCTGGTGGTGTGGGAGGGCGACGACAACACCGCTCCGCTGGTCAATGACGAGAACGAGATCTTCGCCCAGCGGCTCTCACCCACGCTCGCCCAGGTGGGCGCCAACGATGTGCGCATCAGCGACATGGGCTCCAACGGCAGCGCGGCCTTCGACGCCGGCCGCCCGGACGTGTCCTGGAACGCCACCGCCGGTGAGTACCTGGTGGTGTGGAGCGGTGACGACAACACCGCCCCGCTGGTGGACAACGAGAACGAGATCTTCGCCCAGCGGCTCTCCGGTTCCCTCGCGGAGCTGGGCGCCAACGACGCCCGGATCAGCGACATGGGCGCGGACGGCGCCACCACCGCCGCGGCCCTCACCCCGGCGATCACCGTGAACGGCGACAACGGTGAGTACCTGGTGGCCTGGAGCGGCGACGACGCCACCGGCGGACAGGCCGACGACGAGTTCGAGATCCACGTGCAGCGGCTCACCTCCGCCGGCGCCGAGACCGGCGTGAACGACCGGCGCGTGTCGGACATGGGTCCCGACGGCAACGCCACCTACCGCGCCGTGACCCCCGACGTCGCCTGGAACGACCTCGCCAACCAGTACCTGGTGAGCTGGACCGGCAACGACAACGCGGCCGGGCTGTCCGACACCGAAACCGAGATCTACGCCCAGCGCCTCCTCGCCGACGGCGGCGAGCACGCCGCCAACGACCTGCGGGTGTCGGTGATGGGCGCCGACGGCGACGCCGCCGACATCGTCGGCCGCCCGTCCCTGGCATCCCCCGGCGACCGCCTGGCCTACCTGGTGGTGTGGGACGGCAGCAACAGCTCCCCCGGCGGCATGGCGGCCGGCGAGAACGAGATCTTCAGCCGCCTGCTGGCGATCGACGTGACCGCACCCACGGCCCCCACGCTCACCGGGACGAACACCGCCTGGCAGAACACGGCGTCGATCACGCTCACGGCGGCCGGGTCGGCCGACCCCGAGAGCGGGATCACCGGCTACCAGTACCGCACCAGCACCGACGGCGGCGCCACCTGGACCGCCGTCACCGCCGGCGCCACGGTCACCGTGAGCGCCGAGGGTGAGACGCTGGTCGAGTTCCGTGCCGTCAACGGCGACGAGAACGGCAGCCCGTGGGTGCAGGGCGTCGCCCGCATCGACCGCACCGCCCCGGCCGACCCCACCGCGAGCGGTGGCTCGCTGACCTGGCTGAACGCCGCGTCCACCACCGTCACGGCATCCGGCTCCGCCGGCGGCCCGTCGGGCATCACCTACGAGCACCGCACCAGCACCGACGGCGGCGGCACCTGGTCGGCGGCCACCACCGGTGGCTCGCTGGCCGTGACCGCCACCGGTGAGACGCTGGTGCAGTTCCGTGCGATCGACGGCGCCGGAAACACCAGCGGCTGGAGCCCGGCGGCCGCGACGGCCGGTGGCACCGTGCGGCTCGACCGCACCGACCCGTCCGCGCCCACCGTGAGCGGCGGGTCGCTGACCTGGCAGAACGTGGCATCGGTGACCGTGACCGCGGCCGGCGCCGGGGACACCGGCGGCGCCGGGCTGGCCGGATACGAGCACCGCGTGAGCACCGACGCCGGGGTCACCTGGTCGGCGGCCGCCGCGGGGGCGAGCCGCACCGTCACCGCCGAGGGCGAGACCCTCGTGCAGTTCCGCTCCGTCGACGCCGCCGGGAACACCAGCGCATGGACCCCCGCGGTCGCGACCGCGGGATCGACGGTGCGCATCGACCGCGGGCCGCCGCCGCAGACCACCGGGCTCACCGGCCCCGCCGCCACCAACGCGGCCCCGGCGCTCACCTGGACCGCCACCCCGGACGCCGTGAGCTACGTCATCACCCGTGACGGGGTGGAGATCGGGACCAGCGCGACGACGTCCTTCACCGACACCGGCCTGACCGCCGACGGCGCATACGTGTACCGGGTGATCGCGGTCGACGGATCCGGCAACCGGGGGACCGCGTCCGCCCCGCTCGCGATGATCTACGACACCACCCCGCCGGCCGACCCGTCGGCGGGCGGCATCACCGGCGGCGGCACGGGCTGGACGAACGCCGCGTCGGTGACGGTGACCGCCACGCCGCCCTCGGGCACCACGTTGGAGCACCGCACCAGCACCGACGGCGGCGTCACCTGGAGCGCCCCGGCCGCCGGGGCCACCGCCACCGTCACCGCCGAGGGCGAGACCCTGGTGCAGTTCCGCTCCGTCGATGCCGCGGGCAACACCGGCGCATGGGTGCCGGCCACCGCGACCGCCGACACGACGGTGCGCATCGACCGGACCGCTCCGTCCGCCCCGACCGGCCTCACCGGGGGCGGCACCGCCACCTCGGCACCGGTCATCGGGTGGAACCCGGTGGGTGACGCCACTACCTACACCGTGTTCCGCAATGGCGTCGCGATCGGCACCACGAGCGGGACCAGCTTCACCGACAGCGCCCTGTCGGCCAACGGCTCGTACACCTACACCGTGAAGGCCAACGACGCGGCGGGCAACGCCTCCGCCCCGTCCTCGGGCGTCGCCGTGACGTTCACGCCGGCCGACACGATCGCCCCCAACACCACCATCACCGGTGCGCCGAGCGGCGGGACCAACGACACGACCCCGACGCTCACCGTTACCGCCGGGGAGACCTCCACCTTCGAATGCCGGATCGACGGCGGGCCCTGGACCGCGTGCACCGCCACCTGGACGCCGGGGCCGCTCGCGGAGGGCACCCACACCCTGGAGGCCCGGGCCACCGACACCGCGGGCAACACCGACCCGTCCCCCGCGTCGGTGACCGTCACCATCGACACCACCGCCCCGCCGGCCCCCACCATCACGGCGACCGCCGACACCGGCCTGCCGCTCGGCTCGTCGGCCGGCGCGGTGCAGCTGGTCACCGGGATGAGCGGCGACGCGGTGCGCGTGGTGGTGAGCGAGGGCGTTCGGACCGTCGCCGACGGCCCGGCCGGCTCCAGCACCGATGCGGCCCTGACCGACGACACCGCCTACACCTATTCGGCGATCGCGTACGACGCCGCCGGCAACGGCTCCGCGCCGATCACCGCAACGGCCACCACCCCGGACCGCACGCCCCCGGCGCAGCCCGCCGCCCCCACCGGCAGCGGCTACCCGCTCAACGTCACCTGGACCGCCGTCCCCACCGCGGCGCAGTACGTGCTCGCCCGTGATGGGAGCACGGCGGCGACCGGTGCCGGCACCACCGCCACCGACGCCGGCGCGGTCGACACGGCGGCGCCGCCGGCACCGACGGGGATCGGCGCGAACGTCGGATCGGACGGCGCGATCGCCCTGTCGTGGTCGGCGGTGACCGACCGCGGCACCGACTACACCATGGCCGTCCGCGCGGTGGACGCCATCGGCAACGCCAGCGCCTTCTCCCCCGGCACCACCATGACGGCGCGCTCCGGCGTGAGCGCCTACCGGGTGATCGTGGACGGGACGCACGTCGCCGACACCCCCACCCCCGCGTTCTCGGTGACCGGCCTGGGCCGCGGCGTGGACCACGTGATCACGGTGGTGGCCGTGGACCACGCCGGCAACGCGTCGGCCGCCTCGACGGGCGTCACCGTGAACATCCCCGCCGCCGGCGGCGCCACGCCGACGCTGCGGATCACCGCCGACGAACGCTTCGTGCAGCCGGGCAAGCCGGTGACGTTCAACGCCGTGCTCGACGGAGTCCCCGGGCCCGTCACCTGGACGCTCGACAGCGGGATCAACGCCGCTACTCCGATGCAGGAAAGCGCCTGGTGCGCGCGATCGCATCGGTGTCGGGCACGCCGGTGGCCACGGCCACGGTCGAGGTCATCGTGGACGCCACGCCCCCGGTGATCGAGCTCACCCCCGGCGCCACCGCGGTGGCGGTGAAGGCCACCGACGCCGAGACCGACGTCGCCCGCACGGAGTGGTCCATCGACGGCGGGCCCTTCCAGCCGCTGGACCCGGTGCTCGGCATCCCGCTGCGACCGGGCATGAACCGCCTCACGGTGCGGTCGGTGGACCTCGCCGGCAACGTGGGCACCGTCACCCGGGACGTGGTGCGCGACACCACCAAGCCCGCGCTGAAGGTCGTGACGCCGGCGATGGTGGTGGGCCGCAAGGCCACCATCACCGTCACGGCCACCGACGCCGGCTCGGGCCTGTCGGCGATCGAGTACGGGACCAAGCGCTTCACCTCGGGCACCATGAAGATGGTGGTGCCGAGCGGCCGCCGCATCTACGTCGGCGCGGTCGACCGGGCCGGGAACCGCTCGGTGGCGTACTTCACCGTGCAGCGCGCGAAGTCGGTCCCCAAGTCGACCCGCCTGGTGTGGGTGCCCGGCGAGCCGCGCATGAAGAACCGCCAGGCGATCCTGCTGCGCAGCGTGCAGGACCAGCTGAAGCTGCTGAAGAAGCTCCCCGCGAGGGCGAAGCCGGTGGACCGCTACACCAGGAAGCTCGTGAAGACGGTCACCGGCTACCAGAAACGGTCGAAGCTGAAGGCCACGGGCGTGGTGGACTGGCCCACCCGGGCGCGTCTGATGCGTGACCTGGCGAAGGTGAGGATCACCGTCGTGGGGCGCTGACCCCCGGGCATTTCCTCGCGCCGGAACGACGCGTTCCCTCCTGCGGCTCAGTTCCTGACGCCGCCGTGTCGATCCATTGAGTGCCGGCTGAAGACCCCCTCGCCCAAGGACGGGCACCCGCATCACGCACACCCCGCACATCCGACACGGACGTCGAGGCGCCGCCCGCACCCGCGCGGCCCGCTGGCGCACGCCCCTGGTGGCGCTCCTGCTGGCGCTCGCGGCGAGCTCCCATGCCGCCGCGCTCGACCTCGCCACCGGCGTGAACGTGCACATGCGCATCGACGGCGCCGCGGCCGGTGACAGCATCATCGGGCCTCGCGACCTGGGCGACGTCAACGGCGACGGCCGCAGCGACATCCTGGTGCGGTCGAACATCGCGGACCCCGCCGGGCGGACGGACGCCGGCGCCGCATGGGTGGTGTTCGGCTCGGCGACCCCGAAGACCGTCGACCTGGCGAGCCTCGGCACCGACGGCTTCCAGATCATCGGCGCCGCCGCCGGCGACAACTTCGGCCAGACCGGCCTCAAGATGGGCGACGTCAACGGGGACGGCCTCGCGGACATCGCCATCGGCGCGCGGAACGCCGACAACAACGGGCGGACCAGCTCCGGATCCGTCTACGTCATCTTCGGCAAGTCGTCGACCACCACGGTGGACACGGCGTCGCTCGGCAGCGGCGGGTACCGCATCGACGGCGCGGGTGCCGACCAGTGGTTCGGATCGCGCATCGGGACCGGCGACGTCAACGGCGACGGACTCACCGACGTCATCGCCGGGGCGTCCGGCACGGACTTCAACGGCCGCGCGGAATCCGGATCGGTGTACGTGGTCTTCGGCAAGGCCTCGACGTCGGACATCGACGTGTCGGTCCTCGGCTCCTGGGGACGCCGGATCGACGGCGCGATCGCGAACGATCAGGTCGGCCTCTCGCTCCCGGGCGGCGTTGACGTCAACAACGACGGCAACGATGACGTCATCGTTGCCGCCGGCAACGCCGATCCCTCCGGTCGCACGAACGCCGGCTCCGCCTGGGTGATCTTCGGCGGGACCTCCACCTCCACCATCGACCTGGCCGCGCCCCCGGGCGGCTACGGGTTCCGCATCGACGGCGCCACCGCCGGCGACCGCCTCGGCAACATCGGCCCCCTGGGCGACATCAACGACGACGCGTTCGACGACTTCGCGATCACGGCCGCGTCGGCCGACTACAACGGCCGCACCAACTCCGGCTCGCTGTTCGTCATCCACGGTGGCACCTCCACCGCCGACATCGACCTGGCGAGCGGCTACAACGGCTTCCGCATCGATGGTGCCGCGGCCGAGGACGGGCTCAGCTTCGGGTGGGCCGCGGGCGACATCGACGGGGACAACTACCCCGACATCCTGCTGGGGGCATCCGGCGCCGACAACAACGGCCGCACCGACTCCGGGGCCTCGTACGTGGTGTTCGGCAGCTCCTCGGGCGCGAACATCGACCTGAACACCGCCGGCACGAACGTCGTCCGCATCGATGGGGCCGCCGCGTACGACTACCTGGGGACCTCGCTGTCGACCATCGCCGACCTCGGCGGCGACGGCTATCCCGAGCTGATGCTCACCGCCCAGGGCGACGACCGGAACGGACGCGCCGACTCCGGGTCCTTCTACGTGGTCGGGTTCACCGAGGCCCTGCCGACCGCCGAGACCGACGGCGTCACCGCCGTGACCGGGACCGGCGCCACGCTCCAGGGCACCGCGAACCCCAACGGGCGTCCCGCCAGCTCGCAGTTCCAGTGGGGGCCGTCCCCGCTGCTGGGCAACACCACCGCTTCGGTTTCGGCGGGCTCCGGTACGGCGGACGTCGCCGCCACGGCGGCGATCTCCGGGTTGCAGCCCAACACCACCTACTACTACCGGCTGCGTGTCACCGACGCGGACGGCTACGTCCGTTACGGCCGGTTCCGGACCTTCACCACCGACACCACGGCGCCCACCGACCCCACGGTCTCCGGGGGGTCCCTGTCGTGGCAGAGCGTCGCCTCGGTGGCCGTCACCGGATCCGGTGCCACCGATGCCCCTCCGGGCCTCATCGGCCAGTACTTCAACAACACCGCCCTCAGCGGCGCCCCGGCGCTGCAGCGGACCGAGAACGTGAACTTCGACTGGGGCACCGGCTCCCCGGGCCCCGGGGTCAACACCGACAGCTTCAGCAGTCGCTGGACGGGCGTCCTGGTGGTCCCGGCGACCGGTGACTACCGGTTCCGCACGAGCTCGGACGACGGCGTCCGCCTGTGGGTGGACGGCAGCCGCGTCGTCAACAACTGGACCTCGCACCCCACCACGGTCGACACCAGCACCTACATCTCGCTGACCGGCGGCGAGCGGGTGGCCATCACGCTCGAGCACTACGAGAACACCGGCTCGGCCGACGTGAGCCTTCAGTGGGAGACGCCGAGCACCCCGTCGTCGTTCACCGCCATTCCGGCGAGCGCGTTCGAGCCGGTCGGCGCCGGGCTGACGGGCTACGAGCACCGCACCTCGACCGACGGCGGATCGACGTGGTCATCCGCGTCGTCGGGGACCACCGCCACGGTCACGTCGGAGGGCGAGACGCTCGTGCAGTTCCGCAGCGTCGACGGCTACGGCAACCGCAGCGGCTGGGTTCCCGCGAGCGCGGCGGCGGGCAGCACGGCGCGGATCGACCGCACCGCCCCCACCGACCCCACCGTCGCCGGCGGCAACCTCGGCTGGACCCAGTCACCGGCCACCGTCACCATCACCGGCGGGTCGTCGACCGACGCCCTCTCGGGGCCGGCGACCTACCAGCAACGCACCAGCACCAACGGCGGCACGACCTGGAGCTCCCCCACCGCCGGCGCCTCGGTGGGCATCACCGCCACCGGGGAGACCCTGGTGCAGTACCGCTCGGTCGATGGCGCGGGCAACACCAGCACATGGACGCCCACGCACAGCCCCACGCCCACCGATGTCGGCACCGTGCGCATCACCACGCAGATCGGCGTGGACCTCGCCGTCGCCGCCAACGTCCACCTCCGGGTGGACGGGCAGGCCGCCGGCGACAACCTCGGCGAGATGGGGATCTTCGGCGCCGGGGACGTCAACGGCGACGGGCGTGCCGACCTGGTGGTGGGCGCCCCGTACGCCGACAACAACACCCGCAGCAACTCCGGTTCCGTCTACGTGGTGTTCGGCCAGGCAACGGCCACCACCGTCGACCTCGCCGCCCTGGGCGGCAACGGATTCCGGGTCGACGGCCCCGCCGCCGGTGCCGTGGCCGGGTACGGGGCGGGTCCCGCCGGGGACGTCAACGGCGACGGCCTGATGGACATCCTGGTGGGCGCCCACGGCGCCACCTTCAACGCCCGCAGCGGCTCGGGCGCCGCCTACGTGGTGTTCGGCACCGCGTCGACGGCGACGATCGACACCGCCACCCCCGGCGCCTGGGGGTACCGCATCGAGGGCGCCACCGCCAGCGAGAGCGCCGGCGTCCGGGTCGCCAACGGCGGCGACGTCAACGGCGACGGACGCGCCGACGCGCTCATCTCGGCGCGGCTGGCCGACAACAACGGCCGCACGGACTCCGGCTCGGTGTACGTCGTGTTCGGCAAGGCGTCCACCACCACCATCGACCTCGCCGCGCTGGGGACCGGCGGCTACCGGATGGACGGGACCGGCGCCGGCGACTGGTTCGGCAACTGGGTCGCCAACGCCGGTGACGTCAACGGCGACGGCCGCACCGACAGCCTCATCGGCTCACGCCTCGCCGACGGCCCGAACGGCGTCGACGCGGGCGCCGCCCACGTCGTGTTCGGCAAGACCGACGCCACCACCGTCGACACGGCCGCGCTCGGATCCGGCGGCTACCGCATCGACGGCGCCGTGGCCGGCGACAACCTGGGCTGGCGCGTCTCGGACGCCGGGGACGTCAACGGCGACGGCACACCCGACCAGATCGTGTCCGCCCCATGGGCCGACAACAACGGGCGTCAGGGCTCCGGCTCGGTCTACGTGCTGTGGGGCAAGGCGGGCACCGGCACGATCGACCTCGCGAGCCTCGGTTCGGGCGGGTACCGCATCGACGGCACCGCTGCCCTGGACGACATCGGCGGCGGGGCCGTCGCATCCGTCCAGGACATCAACGGCGACGGCCGGCCTGAGCAGATCGTCGCCGCGCGCGGCCAGGGCGTGCGCGGCCGCGCCGCCAGCGGCGCCGTGTACATGGTGTACGGCAGCAGCTCGACGGCCACGGTCGACCTGCGGTCCGCCACCAGCCGGATCCTGCGGTTCGACGGCGCCGCCGCCAACGACGGCGCGGGCGGCGGGGCCGGCTCGATCGCCGACCTCACCGGTGACGGCCGCCCGGAGATCCTGGTGAGCGCCTGGAAGACCGACCCGGCCGGACGCACCGACGCGGGGTCGGCCTACGCCGTCCCGCTCTCGGTCACCACACCGTCGGCCACGACCACCGCGGTCACCGGGCTCACGTCCGGCGTGGCGACGCTCAACGGCACGGTCAACCCCAACGGCTACGCGACCACCTGGTACGTCGAGTGGGGCGCGACCACCGCGTACGGCAACCAGACCGCGCCCGTCGCGCTGGGCAGCGGCAGTGCGCCGGTGGCCGTCTCCCACGGCCTGACCGGCCTCACCTGGGGCCAGACGATCAACTACCGGGTGGTGGCGACCAACGAGTTCGACTACACCACCTACGGGGCGAACCAGGTGTTCACCGCGGTCGACACCGACGCGCCCAGCGCCCCCACGTCGGTGAGCGGCGGCTCGGCGTCGTGGCAGAGCGTGGCCTCGGTCACGGTCACGGCCACCGGCGGATCCGACACCGGCACCTCGGGCTTCGCAGGCCACCAGTACCGCACCAGCACCGACGGCGGCACCACCTGGGGCGCCGCGACGTCCGGCAGCTCGGTGACCGTGACGGCCCAGGGCGAGACACTGGTGCAGTTCCGCAGCATCGACAACGCCGGCAACACCAGCGCGTGGACGCCCAGCCACACCGGCGGCGTCACCGCGGCGGCCGCCGTGCGGATCGACCGCACCGCGCCATCGGCGCCCACCGTCTCCGGCGGATCGGCCTCCTGGCAGAGCGTCGCCTCGGTCACCGTCACCGGCTCCGGCGCCATCGACACCGGCGGCTCCACGCTGTCGGGCTACCAGTACCGCACCTCCACCGACGGCGGCACCACCTGGGGGACCGCCACCTCCGGCGCCTCGCTGGCGGTCACCGCCGAGGGCCAGACGCTGGTGCAGATCCGCGCCGTGGACGTCGCCGGCAATGCATCCGCGTGGACGCCCGCCCACTCGGGGGGCCCCACCGCCGCGGCGACCGTTCGCATCGACCGCACCGCGCCGTCGGCGCCCACCGTGTCCGGCGGGTCCCTGAGCTGGCAGTCCGCGGCATCGGTGACCGTCACCGCCGCGAGCTCCACGGACGCCGGGGGCTCGGCCCTGTCCGGGTACCAGTACCGCACCAGCACCGACGCCGGCGTCACCTGGAGCGCGACGCCGGTCACCGCGTCGAGCCTGGCCGTGACCGCGGAGGGCGAGACCCTGGTGCAGTTCCGCAGCACCGACGGCGCCGGGAATGCCAGCGCGTGGACCCCGGCGTCGTCCGGCGCGTCCAACACGGTGCGTCTCGATCGCACCGGCCCCTCCGCGCCCACCGTCGCGGGCGGCTCGCTGAGCTGGCAGAACGTGGCGTCGGTGACCGTCACCGGTTCTGGCAGCACGGACACCCACACGGCGGTCGCCGGCTACCAATACCGCACCAGCACCGACGGCGGCACGACATGGGGCGCCGCGACGTCCGGCGCATCGATCACCGTGAGTGCCGAAGGTGAGACCCTGGTGCAGTTCCGCGCCATCGACACCCCGGGCAACGCGGGGCCGTGGGCGCCCTCCTCGCCGGCAGCGGGCAACACGGTGCGCATCAACCGCACCGGCCCGACGGCCCCCACCGTCGCCGGCGGATCGCTGAGCTGGCAGACCGCCGCATCGGTCACGGTCACCGGCTCGGGCGCCACCGTCCCGAACGGCACGATCACCGGCTACGAGTACCGCACCAGCACCGACGGTGGTACCACGTGGAGCGCCGCCACCGCCGGAAGCTCGGTCACGGTGAGCGCCCAGGGCGAGACGCTGGTCCAGTTCCGCGCCATCGACGACGCCGCGAACACCGGTCCGTGGGGCCCGTCCTCGCCGGCCGCCGGCAGCACCGTCCGCCTGGACCGCACGAACCCCACCGCGCCCACCGCGAGCGGCGGGTCGTCCTCGTGGCAGTCGGTCGCGAGCATCACCCTGTCGGCGACAGGCGCGACCGACGCGCACGGCGGCATCGCATCCCACGAGTACCGCACGTCCACGGACGGCGGCACCACCTGGAGCGCCCCCGCCGCCGGTGCGATGGTCATCGCGAGCGCCGAAGGTGAGACGCTCGCCCAGTTCCGCGCCCTCGACGCCGCCGGCAACACCTCCGGCTGGAGCGCAACCGGCACCGCCCGCATCGACCGCACCACGCCCACCGCGCCCACCGTCGCCGGCGGGTCGCTGACCTGGCAGAGCGTGGCCTCGGTGGCGGTGACCGCCTCCGGCGCCACCGACGGTGGGTCCGGTCTGTCGGGGTACGAGCACCGCACCAGCACCGACAACGGCACCACGTGGAGCACGCCGTCCGCGGGCGCATCCGTGAGCATCACCGCCGAGGGCCAGACCCTGGTGCAGTACCGCTCGGCCGACGCCGCCGGCAACACCAGCGCATGGACCCCCGCCTACACCGGCGGCCCCACCGCGGCCGGCACGGTCCGGATCGACCGCACCGCCCCCACCGGGATGTCGGTGACCGGCGGCTCGAACACCTGGTTCAACGCCGCCTCCGGGGCCGTGAGCGGGGCCGGCGCGGTGGACGCGCTGTCCGGCGTCGCCGGCTACGAGTACCGCACCAGCACCGACGGCGGCACCACCTGGGGCACCGCGACCTCCGGCGCCACGGCCACCATCACCGCCGAGGGCGACACCATCGTCCAGTTCCGCGCGACCGACGCGGCCGGCAACGCCCAGAGCTGGTTCCCGGTGGCCCGCAGCGCGGCGAGCACCGTGCGGCTCGACCGCGCCGCGCCCACCACGGACTCGGTGACGGGCGGGTCACTGAGCTGGCAGGACGTCGCCTCGGTGACGGTCACCGGCTCGGGCGCCACCGACGCCGGCTCCGGCATCGACCGCCACGAGTACCGCACCTCGACCGACGGCGGCACCACCTGGGGCAGCGCAACCACCGGCACGTCGGTCGCGATCAGCGCCGAGGGCGAGACGCTGGTGCAGTTCCGGGCCGTGGACGTCGCCGGGACCGCCGGCGCCTGGGCCCCGGCCGCGGGCACGGCCGGCGCCACCGTCCGGATCGACCGCACCACGCCCACCGCACCCACCGTCGCGGGCGGATCGCTGACCTGGCAGAACATCGCCTCGCTCACGGTGACCGCCTCCGGGTCCACCGACGCGGGCGGCTCCACGCTGACCGGGTACGAACACCGCACCAGCACCGACGGCGGCACCACCTGGGGGACCGCGACGGCGGGCGCCTCGGTCACGGTGAGCGCCGAGGGCGAGACCCTGGTCCAGTTCCGGGCACTCGACGGCGCCGGCCACGCCACCGCCTGGACACCGGTCACCGCGACCGCGGGGAGCACCGTCCGGCTCGACCGCACCGCCCCGGTGGCCCCGTCGGTGAGCGGCGGCTCGGCGAGCTGGCAGAGCATCGCGTCCGTCACCCTCAGCGCCACCGGCGCCACCGACGCGCACGGCGGGGTCAGCGCGCAGGAGTACCGCACCAGCACCGACGGCGGCGCCACCTGGAGCGCTCCCGCCGCCGGAGGGATGCTCATCGTGAGCGCCGAGGGCGAGACCCTCGCCCAGTTCCGGGCCATCGACGCCGCGGGCAACACCTCCGGCTGGAGCGGCTCCGGGATCGCGCGCATCGACCGCACGAACCCCACGCTTCCCATCGCCACGGGCGGCTCCACCGCCTGGCAGAGCGTGGTGTCGGTCACCCTCAGCGCCGCCGGCGCCACCGACGCCGGCGGATCAGCGCTCACCGGATACCGGTACCGCACCAGCACCGACGGGGGCGCCACCTGGAGCGCGCCCGCGGCGGGGTCCTCCATGGTGGTCACCGCCGAGGGCGAGACGCTGGTCCAGTTCTCCTCCGTGGACGGCGCCGGCAACACCTCCGCCTGGACCGCATCCCAAACGGCGCGCATCGACCGCACCACGCCCACCGCACCGTCGGTGAGCGGCGGCGACACCACGTGGAGGAACGCCGCATCCACCGTGCTCACCGCCTCCGGCTCCACGGACGCCGGCGGCGCGACGCTCACCGGCCACGAGTTCCGGACCAGCACCGACGGGGGCGGGACCTGGAGCGCGGCGGCGGCCGGCGCGTCCCTCACCGTGACCGCGGAGGGTGAGACCCTCGTGCAGTTCCGCTCGCTGGACGGCGCCGGCAACACCAGCGCCTGGACGGCGTCGGCCACCTCGCGCCTGGACCGCACCGCGCCCACCGCGCCCACCGTGGCCGGCGGATCGCTGACCTGGCAGAGCACCGCGTCGGTGACCGTCACCGCCTCGGGCTCCACCGACGCCGGTGGATCGACGCTGACCGGGTACGAGCGCCGCACCAGCACCGACGGCGGCACCTCGTGGGGCGCCGCCTCGACGGGGTCGTCCGTGACGGTGACCGCGGAGGGCGAGACGCTGGTGCAGTTCCGCTCGGTTGACGGGGCGGGCAGCACCTCGGCGTGGACGCCGGCATCCGCGATCGCCGCGAGCACCGTCCGCATCGACCGCACCGACCCCGTCGCCCCCACGGGCGTGAGCGCCCCCGCCGCCACCAGCGCCGACCCGGTGATCACCTGGAACGCGGTGGCCGGCGCGGTCTCCTACATCGTCACCCGCGACGGGGTGCAGATCGGCACCCCCACGGGCACCACGTTCACCGACACCGGCGTCCCCGGTGAGGGCACCTACGTCTACCGGGTCATCGCCGTCGACCAGGCGGGCAACCAGAGCCCGCCCAGCGCGCCGGCGACCGTGGTGCGGGACACCACGACCCCGGATGCCCCCGGCATCGCCACGGGCAGCGACGGGTCGCTGAACTGGCGCAACGTGGCCTCCATCACGATCGCGGTGGACCCCACGGCCGGCGCCACCACCGAGTACCGCACCAGCACGGACGGCGGCACCACCTGGAACACCCCCACCACGGGCGCGTCGGTCACCGTCACCGCCGAGGGCGAGACCCTGGTGCAGTTCCGCACCGTCGACGGCGCGTCCAACGCCAGCGCATGGATCCCCGCCCACTCCGGCGGCCCGGCGGGCGCGGGGACCGCCCGCATCGACCGCACCGACCCGGCCACCCCGGCCAACGTGTCCGCACCGGCCGCCACCAACGCCGACCCGGTCATCACCTGGGATCCGGTGGGCGATGCGCTCTCCTACATCGTCACCCGCGACGGGGTGCAGATCGGCACGCCCGCGGGCACGACGTTCACCGACACGACCACCCCGGGTGACGGCACCCACGTCTACCGGGTCATCGCCGTGGACCGCGCCGGGAACCAGAGCGCGCCCGGCGGGCCGGTGAGCGTGCTCCTGGACACCGTGGACCCGGCCGCCCCATCGGTCGCCGCCGGCAGCGAGGGTTCGCTGGCCTGGCGTGATGTCCCGTCGGTCACCATCGCCGTCGACCCCACCCCCGGGGCCACCACCCAGTACCGCACATCCACCGACGGCGGCACCACCTGGACCACCCCAGCCACCGGCACGACGGTCACCATCACCACCGAGGGGGAGACCCTCGTCCAATTCCGCACCGAGGACACCGCCGGCAACACCAGCAGCTGGACCCCGTCCGTTGCGGGCGGCCCGGTCGCCGCCGGCACCGCCCGCATCGACCGCACCGACCCCGCGGTCCCCGCCAACGTCACCGCACCGGCGGCCACCAACACCGACCCGGTCATCAGCTGGGACCCGGCATCCGGCGCCAACAGCTACATCGTCACCCGCGACGGCGTCCAGATCGGCACCACCTCGGGCACCACGTTCACCGACACCGCCGCCCCCGGCGAGGGCACCTACGTCTACCGGGTCATCGCCGTCGACGCGGCCGCCAACCAGAGCGCCCCCAGCAGCCCCGTCAGCGTGACCCTCGACACCACCGACCCCGCCGCACCATCGGTTGCCGCCGGCTCCGACGGCTCGCTGGCCTGGCGTGATGTCCCGTCGGTCACCATCACCGTGGACCCCACCCCCGGCGCCACCACCCAGTACCGCACAAGCACCGACGGCGGCATCACCTGGACCACCCCGGTCACCGGCACCACGGTGACGGTGACCGACGAGGGCGAGACCCTCGTCCAGTTCCGCACCGTCGACGCCGCCGGCAACACCAGCAGCTGGACCCCGTCCGTTGCGGGCGGCCCGGTCGCCGCCGGCACCGCCCGCATCGACCGCACCGACCCCGCCGCGCCGGGTGGCGTGTCGGCCCCGGCCGCCACCAACACCGACCCGGTCATCACGTGGAGCGCCGTCGCCGGCGCGACCTCGTACATCGTCACCCGTGACGGTGTCCAGATCGGCACCACCTCAGGCACCACGTTCACCGACACCACCGCGCCCGGCGAGGGCACCTACGTCTACCGGGTCATCGCCGTCGACCAGGCCGCCAACCAGAGCGCCCCCAGCAGCCCCGTCAGCGTCACCCTCGACACCACCATCCCCACCGCCCCTTCACCGGCGGCCGGCAGCGAGGGTTCGCTGACCTGGCGTGATGTCCCGTCGGTCACCATCGAGGTCGACCCCACCGCCGGCGCCACCACCCAGTACCGCACGTCCACCGACGGCGGCATCACCTGGACCACCCCGGCCACCGGAACCAGCGTCACCATCACCGACGAGGGCGAGACCCTCGTCCAGTTCCGCACCGTCGACCCCGCTGGCAACACCTCCGCATGGACGCCGTCGGTCGCCGGCGGACCGGTCGCCGCCGGCACCGCCCGCATCGACCGCACCCCGCCGCCGGCGATCACCGCGGCCGATGTGACCGGCGGATCGCTGTCCTGGACCAACGCCGCCTCGGTCACCATCACCGGCACCCCGCCCGCCGGCACCACCCTCGAGTACCGCACCAGCACCGACGGCGCCGTCACCTGGAGCGCACCGGCCGCCGGATCGTCCGTCGTGGTGACCGCCGAGGGCGAGACGCTCGTGCAGTACCGGGTCATCGACTCTGCGGGCAACGCCTCCGCATGGGGCCCGGCAGCGACGCCGCCCACCGCCGGCGCCACCGCCCGCATCGACCGCACCGCCCCGCCCCTGCCCACCATCACCGCCACGGCCGACGCCACCGTCGCGCTGGCGAGCCGCACCGGCCGGGTGAACCTGGTGACCGGCGGCACCGGCGACACCGAGCGTGTCGTGGTGACCGAGGCCTCGCGGGTCGTCGTGGACGGCCCGGCGGGCGCGTCGACCACCTACGGCTACGAGGCGGTGGCGGTCGACCGCGCCGGGAACCGGTCGGCGGTCGTGACGGCCGATGTGACCACCCCGGACCGGACCCCGCCGGACCAGCCCACCGCGCCGAACGGCGCCGGCTACCCCATGGGGCTGTCGTGGACCGGCGTCGCCGACGCGGCGGGATACGAGATCTCGCGTGACAGCACGGTCGCCGGCACCTCGGCGGGCCTCACCCTCACCGACCCGGGTGCGGTGGACGCCGCGGCGCCCCCGGCGCCGACCGGCGTGACCGCCGCGGCCTCCGGACCCGGCCGCGCGGCGGTCGACTGGACCGCGGTGACCGACAACGGCACTCCGTACGCGTTCACGGTTCGCGCGCTGGACGCCGCGGGCAACGCATCCTCCTACTCGCCGTCCTCGACGTTCACGGCCCGCTCCGGCATCGCCCGGTACCGCGTGATGGTGAACGGCACGCAGGTCGCGGAGACCACCACCCTCGCGGTGGACCTGGAGGGGCTCGCCGGCGATGTCCCCCACACGATCACCATCGTGGCGCTCGACCGCGCGGGCAACGCCTCCGCGCCCTCGGCGCCCATCGTCATCACCGTCCCGGCCGCCGCCTCCACCGGGCCTACGTCCGGCCCGGCGACGTGGTGCGCCTGAACGCCACCGTCGAGGGCACCGCGGTGGGCGAGGTGAACTGGCAGTTCGGCAACGGGGGGACCGGCGCCGGCACGGCGGTGGAGACCACCTACGCGGCGGCCGGCCGCCACACGATCGCGGCGTCGGTGGCCGGTCCCGACGGACGCAGCTCGCAGGCCGCGCTGGAGGTCGTGGTGGACGGCACCAAGCCCAACCTGGACCTCACGCAGTCCGGCCCGGTTGCGATCGTGCAGGCCAGCGACGACCACTCGGGCCTGGAACGCGTCGAGTGGCTCCCCGCCCCCGGCCAGCAGGGCACGACGGTCCCCGCCGACAACCGCATCCCGCTGGCCAACGGCGCGAACTCCATCACGGTCCGGGCGATCGACCGGGCGGGCAACGTCGCCGAGATCACCAAGGTGCTGGTCCGTGACGAGACGGCCCCCACCCTCAGCGTCCGAGTCCCGGCGCTGGCGCTGGGCAAGTCGGCCCCCGCCACCATCACGGCGGCCGACACCGGCACCGGCCTCGCCGCCATCGAATACGCCGGCAAGCGGTTCCCCGCCAAGACGACCCGCCTGGTGCTCCCCGCCGGCCGGCGCATCACCGTCACCGCCATCGACACCGCCGGCAACCGCAGCAACGCCACCTTCACCGTCCGCCGGGTCGCCAACGCCAAACGCTCCACCACGCTGGTCTGGAAGGCCGGCGAACCCAAGCTCAAGGGCGACCAGAAGGTGCTCTACACCACCACCTGGGCCCAGCTGCAGATCCTGGGACGACTGCCCAAGAAGGCCAAGCCCAACGGCCGGTACACCAAGCGAATGGTCACCGCGGTCACCAAGTACCAGAAGAAGGCCAAGCTCAAGAACCCGGGCATCGTCGACACCAAGACCCGCGCCCGCCTGGCCAAGGACACCGCCAAGAAGACCGTGGTGATCACCGGACGGTGACCACCACGGCCCGCCGAGCGGCTCAGGCCGCGCGGGCTCCCCGCCAGGCGGGACCGGTCACCATCACGGCGCGCTGGCCGATGCCCAGGCAGCTGGGACAGGCCTCGGACTCCATGACCCCGGCGCCGGGCGTGCGGGACCAGATGACGCGCTGACCCCAGCAGCCGCCGCACGGCTCCCAGACGGTGGCGAACTCATCGGCGTGCTCGAACGGGACTCCCATCGCGGCCTCCTCGGGCGGGTGGGGTGCGGATCGTGTGTCCCAGGATCGGCCAATGCGCGGCCCGAGCTGATGGACCCCGGCACAGGATTCCCCCGCGCCGCGTTGGCCGACCGTCCGATCTGTGCGAGGAGCTACAAGCACCGGGGTGTGACGACTGCTACACGCCGGTGAGCGGCGTGACGACGGTCCACGGGATGACCCGGTGCCCCATCACCAGCCCCGCGGTCACGTAGGGGTCCCCCGCGGGGAAGGCCGCCGCCTCCGCGGCGTCCCGGAACACGATGAGCCCGCTCTGCGGCGGGTCGCCCATCGCGCCGGCGATGACGATGCGGCCGTCCGCGTGCCAGGCCGCGATCCGGGCCAGGTGCTCCTCCCGGTACGGCGCGCGCCGCTCCAGGATGTCGGCCGGGTAGTCGTAGATGAGGGCGTGCAGGGTCTCGGGCATGCCGGGAACCTACCGCTGCCGGCGCACGCGCAGCGTGTAGGGCGTGGTCCCACGGCGCGCGTACACGTTCACGTAGAAGGTGCCGCCGCGCTTCGCCCGCACCACCGCCACCTGCCGGCGGCCGGACTCCCCCGCGAACGCCAGCAGGTTGCGCCGGGTGTTGGCGCTGCTGATGGTCTGGACGGTCCGGGTACCGGGACCCCACAGGTACAGGTTCAGCAGGCCCCGGGCGTTGGTGACCTCCACCCGCAGCCGCTGGCCGGCGCGCACCTTCACCGCGTAGACGTCGTCGGGGTCGTCCTGCCGGTCGATGTCGGCCTCCACGACCAGCGGGGCCGTGGCGTTCGACAGGTCCGTCGCGTTCGACAGGAACGGGATGTCGTCGTTCACCTCGTCGGTGTCGTCGGGCGGCACCGGGGTGGTGATCGCGCGCCGGACGTCCACGGCACCCCAGCCGCTGCGGTTGTCGCGTCCCGGAGCACCCACGTCCCGGGCCGTGGCCTCGAGGTGCCGCATGACCTGGTAGGCGCTCAGCGAGTTGCCGTTGGCGGCCTGCACGAGGGCCGCGACACCGGCGACGTAGGGCGCCGCCATCGACGTGCCGTCGCGGAACGCGTACCCCGGGGCGATCTCGTCACCGGCGATCTCCCTGGGCACCGTGGAGAGGATGTCCACGCCGGGGGCGATGATGTCGACGGATCCGTTGCGCTGGCTGAAGACCGCCACGCCCAGCGGGGTGGGGCAGTCCCGCGTCCGCTCGGGACTGCACTGGGCCCCGACGCCGAGCACGCGCCGGTACGCCGCCGGGTACAGCAGCTCGTTGTCGGTGTCGCCCTCGTTGCCCACCGCCGCGACGATGAGCACCTTGTGGCGGCTGGCCCAGTAGACGACCCGCTGGAACGCCCGCGTGTCGCCGGTGCCGCCGGCGGAGATGTTGATGACCCTGGCGCCGTTCACCACGGCCCAGCGGATGCCCCGGATGATGTCCTCGTCCAGGAACTCCCCGTCCCGGTCGGCGACCTGCACCGGCATGATCTGCGCCTGGGCGCTGGCGGGCGCCACGCCCACCACGCCGATGCCGTTCGCCGGCGCCGCCGCGATGCCGGCCACGTGGGTCCCGTGGCCCGTGCGGCCCCAGTCGTCCACGTTCAGGGGGTTCCGGCCCGGGATGACGCTCTGCGGCGCGACGATGGCCGCGGCGTTGGCGCCGCTCCACTCCTCGTGGTCCACGTCGAGCCCGCCGTCGAGGATCGCGATGATCGGGCGCGGCTCCCGGCCGGTGATCTCCGGCGACCAGCCGTCGTGGGAGAGGCCCCACTGATCGCCCGCCAGGGGGTCGGTGATGGGGGCCGCCAGCGGCAGCGGATCCAGCGGCGCCGCCGGCTGGGTGCGCACCGCGGCCCGGCGGACCAACGGCCATTCGGCCGCCCGGACCATGGGCCGGCGCAGGGCCGCCTCCCGGACGCCGTCCCGCCGCGCGGGGTCGAGCCTCCACACGCCGGCCTCCGGGGCCAGCGGGGAGACCTCGCCGAGGCCGCGCAGGCGCGCCGCGGCGGCCGCGGCGGTGGGGAGGTCGGTGAAGGTCACCATCAGGCGGTCCGCGCCGGGCGCCACCTCGCCGAACGCCCGCGCCGGGTCGGTCTTGGGCGGTGCGGGGACGCCGGCCACGGCCTGGGCGGACGCCACCAGGCAGCCGGCGGCGGCGAGCGCGAGCCCGCGGCGGATGCGCCGTCTCACGGCGTCAGGGCGCGACATACCCATTGGTGATCGGCATCCGGCGGTCCTTCCCGAAGGCCCGCGGGGTGACCTTGATGCCCACCGGTCCCTGGCGGCGCTTGTACTCGGCGCGGTCGATCATCCGCAGCACGCGGCGCACCGTCGCCGCGTCGTGCCCGCGGGCGACGAGGTCCTCGGCGTCCAGTTCGTCCTCGACGTATCCCTCGATGATGGGGTCCAGGTCGTCATACGGCGGCAGGCTGTCGGAGTCCAGCTGGTCGGGGCGGAGTTCCGCCGTGGGAGGGCGCTCGATGGTGGCCTCGGGAATGACCTCGCGGCCCGCGCTGGCGTTACGCCAGCGCGACAGACGGTAGACCCAGGTCTTGGAGATGTCCCGCAGCGGGGCGAAACCTCCCACCATGTCGCCGTACAGCGTGCTGTAGCCCACCGACATCTCGCTCTTGTTGCCGGTCGCCAGCACCAGCGCGCCGCGCTTGTTCGAGAGCCCCATCAGCAGGGTCCCGCGGGCCCGCGCCTGGAGGTTCTCCTCGGTCACGTCCCGCTCGGTGCCGGCGAAGGCGCCGGCGAGGACCGTCTCGAACGCGGCCACCACATCGGCGATCGGGAGGGTGATGAGCTCGATGCCGAGGGCCGCCGCCAGTGTCGCGGCGTCGTCCTCGCTGCGGCGGCTGGTGTAGACCGACGGCATCGAGACGCCCAGCACGCGGTCGGCGCCCAGCGCCGCCACGGCCAAAGCGGCGGTGAGCGCCGAGTCGATGCCTCCCGAGAGGCCGATGACCACGCCACCGAACCCGTTCTTGCCGACGTAGTCGCGGATGCCGGTGACCAGTCCCTCCCACACCTCCGCCTCGGGCTCCGGGGGCGCGACGAGGCTCGTGGGCGCGGGTGCGGCGGGACGGCGCGCCGGCGAGGACTCCAGCACGACGGCCTCCACGCGCGGTCCGCGGGGCAGCCGGCGGCCCAGCGGCTCGCGCAGCCGGCGGCGCACCGCCAGGTCGCGGTCCACGTCGGCGATCACCAGCGCGTCGGAGAATTGCGGGGCCCGGGCGGTGATGACGCCGGTGGCGTCGGCAACCAGGGAGCGGCCGTCGAACACCAGCTCGTCCTGCCCGCCCACCAGGTTGCAGAAGGCCAGGGCCGCCGCCGAGTCCGCGGCTCGGGTGGCCAGCATGCGCTCGCGGGCGTCGGCCTTGCCGCGGTGCCAGGGGGATGCCGAGATGCAGGCGATGAGGTCCACATTGGCCGCCGCGAGATCGCTGGTCACCGGCGACGGGTACCAGATGTCCTCGCAGATGGCGATGCCCACGCGCATCCCGGCCAGCTCCACCACCAGCGGCGCGTCACCCGAGGCGAAGTACCGCGCCTCGTCGAAGACGCCGTAGTTCGGGAGGAATCGCTTGCGGTACACCGCCTGCACCCGGCCGCCCGCCACGACCGCGGCGGAGTTGAACACGTCGCCGTCCCATTCGGGGAACCCGATGATCGCCGCGCCGTGCATGACCTCCGCCGCCAGCTCTTCCACGGCGCGGCGACAGGCGCGCGCGAACCGCGGGCGCAGCAGCAGGTCCTCGGGCGGGTAGCCGGCGATCGCCAGCTCCGGGAGGAGCGTGAGGTCGGCTCCGGCGTCGGCCGCGGCCGCCAGGGCCTCACGGATTCGGCGGGCGTTGCCGTCGATGTCACCGACGACCGTGTTCAGCTGGGCGAGCGCGAGGCGCATGCCGCATCCTTCGAGGGGGTGGGCCCGATTCGGCTCCCGCCCTGCCCGCGTCGCGGTAGGCTGGTTTGCCGCGTGTGAACGATACGCCCTGGGCAGTACGGCCTCATCGGGTCGCGCCCTGGCGGGAAGGATGGTTCGAGGATGAGCAGTCTGCCGCCGCAGCGCACAGGACCGGGTGGTATGCAGGGCGGAGGTGGTGGCCGCGGGCCGGGCCAGCAGTCCACGCCCCGTGGGATGTCGCCGGCGCAGGGCGCCCAGGAAGCCGAGCGCCGTCTCGGCAAGCCGTGCTTCCACGTCGGCCAGCGCGTTCCCGGCTTTTTCGGGTGCGTGGCCTGCCAGTTCCAGATCCGGAACCGCAAGGCGCTCCCCACCTGCCCGCAGTGCGGGGAGATCATCTGGTGCTACCTCGACGACGGACCGCGCCCGGTCCCCGAGGGCGAGGACCCGGTGCAGGTGCCGGACCCCACGGCCGGCCAGCAGCCGGTGAAGGTGGAGGAGGGCGTCGACCTGGGCGCGCCCGCCGCGCCGGTGATCGTCGAAGAGGGCGTCAAGCTCGAGTAGCGCCGGAGCCCCCCATCCGGGGAGGGAACTCCCCCAGGAGCGGGGGCTCTTCATATCTTCGTAACAGTTCGCACCCTGAACGCTTACGTCCAGGGTCCGTCGAGCCTCACGAACTGCGCCGACCATCCGATGTACGGGCGAACCCCTGCGCCCATCGTCCGGATCCGAGGTGCCGTGCCCCGCGCCCTGCGCTCCACCACCATCGTCACGCTCGTGCTCGCCCTGCTCGTGGCCCTGGCCGCGACCGCGGCGGCCGCCCGCGCTCCCCGCCAGATGCAGCCGCAGCAGCTGCAGGCGGCCGGGGAGGGCACCACAACGCTCGACGGCAGCTACTCGGTGCTCGGCTGGGTCGACGCCGGCCGCCGCAACTCCATCCGCGTCGTGGACCGCGCGGGTGACGGCCGCATCGTCTTCCAGGGCCGCAACATCCCGTTCGGCCGCCGCGGCCAGGCACGGATCCCCGGTGGAGGGGGCCGCTTCCTGGTGACCGGCACGCGCATCCAGCTGGAGGTGCGCGGCAAGCAGCAGCTCAGCGCCTCCGGCTTCGGCTGGGCCCGGTTCCGCGGCGAGGGCGAGTTCGCCATCGTCGACGACGAGGCCGGCGAGTGGGACGGCTCGCGCATCTCCATCGGCGTCCCGATCCGCAGCAACCGCACCGACCGCGACAACACGGCGCCCGCGGCGCCCACGCCCCCGCCGGCTCCCCCCGCCCCCGCACCGTCACCGGAGCCCGCGCCGGCTCCCACCCCCTCGCCCGGAGTCGCCAGCGGCCCCCAGGCGATCGGCGGCAGCGTGCCCGAGCTGCTCACCCGATGACCTCCGTCCCGGCGGCGGGACTACCGCCCGCGCCGGTGCGGCCGTTAGCATCGCTTCCGATGCCCGATTCCACCGCCGACCACGTCCTCATCATCGAGGACGAGTCGAACATCTCCTCCTTCGCCCGGATGTACCTCGAGGCCGCCGGGTTCCGCGTGTCCGTCGCGGAGCGAGGTGATGACGGCCTGCGCATGGCGATCGAGGAGCGCCCCTCGCTGGTGCTGCTCGACCTGATGCTGCCCGGCATGGACGGCTACGAGGTCACCCGGCGCCTGCGCGCCGAGGGGAACATGCCCATCATCATGCTCACCGCGCGCGACGACGCGGTGGACAAGGTGGTCGGCCTGGAGCTGGGCGCCGACGACTACGTCACCAAGCCGTTCAACCCGCGTGAGCTGGTCGCCCGGGTGCGCGCGGTGCTGCGTCGCACCGACGAGCGGCAGGTCGAGCCCGCCGGCCCGGAGGACACCGTCCTCGAGCTTGCGAGCCTGCGGATCGAGGTGGGCGGCCGCGAGGTGTTCGTGGACGAGGAGCGCGTCGCCCTCACGCCCAAGGAGTTCGACCTCCTGGTCACCCTCATCGAGAATCGGGGGATCGTCCTCACCCGGGAGCAGTTGCTGGAGCGGGTGTGGGGCTTCACGTTCCTCGGCGACTCGCGGACCATCGACGTGCACGTCCGCCAGCTGCGCCGCAAGCTCGGAGACGCGTGCCCGATCCAGACCGTCTGGGGAACCGGCTACAAGGTGGCCGCGAAGCGGTGACCTCCGGCGCCGCCCCGGAGGCGGCGCGCGGGCGCACCCGCCGCCGGCGGCTGCCACCGTGGCGCACCCTGCGCGGACGGCTCGCGATGGGCGCGCTCGCCGGCCTGTTCGCCGCCGCCCTCGTGTTCGGCGTCGTGTCGTCGAGCCTGGTGCGCACCGAGAGCTCCCGGCAGGGACGCGAGGACTTCGACGAGCTCACGGTGCGCCTCGCGAACCTGGTGACGCTGCGCCTGAACCGCTCCGCCCTCGACGGCGGGTGCAACACCTTCGGCCGCCAGGACCTCCAGGCCTATCTGGGGCCCGGCGCCCGGCTGTACGTGGCGCCGGGCCCGGAGTTCTGCCCCGGGTCCGTCGAGGCGTACGGCGAGATCCCGGTCGCCGAGCGCCCGAAGATCGACCCGCAGGAGATCGAGGAGAACGGCTTCCAGCGGCTGGACAGCGCGTTCGCCGCCGCCGGGAAGGACCGGGTGGCCACCGCCGCCCTGGTGACGCTGCAGGGCCGCCCGTGGAACTACATCGTCCTCTCCAAGCCGCGCAGCGAGGTGTCCACCCAGTGGGAGGACGTGGCGCCGAGCCTGCTCATGGCCGCGCTCATCGGCTTCGTGCCCGCGCTGCTGCTGACGCTGCTGCTGACGGCCCGCGTCACCCGGCCCCTGGAGGACATGGAGCGCGCGGCCGACCAGGTGGCCGCGGGCGACCTGTCGGTGATCGTCCCGGCCGCCGGGACCGCCGAGCTGGACCACCTGGGCGCAGCCTTCAACGGCATGGTCACGCGCCTGCGGGAGCGTGAGGACAGCAGCCGCGAGTTCCTCATGAAGATCACCCACGACCTGCGGACGCCGCTCACCGCGATCCGCGGCCACGCCGCCGCCCTCGCCGACGGCATCGTCCCGGAGCAGCAGGTGCCGCGGTCACTGGCCGCGATCGAGGGCGAGGCCAGCCGCCTGGAGTCGATGGTCGCCGACCTGCTCGACCTGGCCCGCATCGACGCGCGGCGGTTCCGCATGGACCACGTCCCGGTCGACCCCGAGGAGGTGCTGCAGCAGGCGTTCGACGCCCTCGGGGCCGATGCCGCCCGGCGGGAGGTCCACTACACCCGTCGTATCGCCCCGCTGCCGGTGGTGGTGACCGACCCCGCCCGCCTGCGGCAGATCGTCGGCAACCTGCTCGACAACGCGCTGCGCTGGGTCCCCGAGGGCGGCACCGTGGTGATGGAGGCCGAGCCCGGCCCCGGCGGCGGTCTGCGCGTGCGGGTGGGCGACAGCGGCCCCGGTGTGGCGGTGGGCCAGCGTGAGGAGATCTTCCAGCCGTTCCGGTCCACCGAGACCCCGGACGGCCGCACCGGAACCGGTCTGGGGCTGGCGATCTGCCGGCAGCTGGCCCGCGAGCTCGGCGGGGACGTGAGCGTGGACGACGCCCCGGAGGGCGGCGCGCGGTTCGAGCTGCGGCTCCCGTCCGCCCCGCCGGGCCACCCCTCGCCCTCCGGCCGGCCCCCGGTCACCGCCACGACGCTGGGAAATTCCTAACACCCGGCACCACGCGATATCACCGGTGAGGCGCAGAATGTGCGAATGCGCCGAACCGCCCTCAGCCTCATCCTGCCCGCCGTGGCCACCCTCGCCCTGGCCGCGCCCGCCGCGGCCCAGACGGACGTGCCCCAGGGCGTCCTGGCCGCCAACGGCGCGGGCGTCGTCATCCTGGACGGTGACGCCGCGATGCTCGGCGTGGTCCGGGGCCCCGCGCTGCTGGTGCTCCAGGACCGGGCGGGCGACGCCCGGCTGAGCGTGGGCGGGCGAGTGATCCGGCCGCTGCGCGTGCGCCCCGCCCCGCCCTTCGTGACGGTGCGTCGCTACCGCCTGGAAACCCTTCGCCGCCGCTTCATCCTGTCCGGCACGAACATGCGCGTCCGCATCGAGTCGGGAGACCTGTCGGTGACCGCGGCCGGCCACTTCCGGGTGCGGCTGCAGGGCTCCGGCAGCTACACGGTCGACAACGGCCAGCCGCAGGCCTGGGTGGCCGGGACGACCGTGAAGGTCGGCCTCAGCACGCCCCGCCGCACCCGCCGCGGCTAGCGGGGCCCGCTGGCGCCGCAAACGACGAGGGGCCCGGCATTCGCCGGGCCCCTCGTGAGCCGCACATCGCTCGGTGGGGTGGGTGACCGGGGTCGCCCACCCCACCCGGATCCGTACCGCTAGGCGTTGGCCTCCTCGGGGTGCGGGGCGAGCACGACGTCGCCGCGCTCTCCGGTCCGCACGCGGACGGCCTCTTCGACCGGGATGATGAAGATCTTCCCGTCTCCCGGCTCGCCCGTGTGGGCGAGCTCGAGGATCGTGTCGACCGCGCGGTCGAGGTCGGCGTCATCGACGACCATCTCCAGCTTCAGCTTGGGACGCAGGAAGATGGTGGTCTTCGAGCCGCGATAGCTCTCGGTGAAACCCTTCTGGCGGCCGGAGCCCTTGACCTCGCTGATGCTCATGGACGGAAGGCCCATGGCTGCCAGGCGGTCCCGGATGGCGTCGAAGGCCTCGTGGCGGATGAACGCCTCGATCTTCTTCACTTTGACCAGCTCCCTTACGACGAGGTGGCGGGCGACGTGGCCGTGGACCCTGATCCGGCTCCGGCAGCGCTCGAGGCGCGGGCGGACTCGGGCTGGGCACCCGGCACATCGATGAACTGCTCGGGGTAACCGAACATACCGTGCTCGGAGATGTCGAGACCCGACATCTCGTGCTCCTCGCTGACGCGGAGGCCGACGGTGTACTTGATCGCCAGGAACACGATGGCGCAGAGGGCGCCCGTGAAGCCGACGGTTGCGGCGATGCCGTAGAACTGGACCCACAGCTGGCCGAGGCCGCCGCCGAGGAACAGGCCCTCACGGGACTCCAGGCCCACGAGCGACACGAGGACGGGGTCCATGCGCTCGGCGGTGCCGAACAGGCCGATGGCCAGGGTGCCCCAGATACCGGAGACACCGTGCGCGGCGAGGGCGCCGAGCGGGTCGTCGATCTTGAGCTTCTCGACCGCGACGACGATCACCGGGATGAGCAGACCGGCGACGAGGCCGATCACGATGCCCGCCCAGTAGTCCACGAAGGCACATGGGGCGGTGATGGCGACGAGGCCGCCGATGGCGCCGTTGCCCATCTGCGAGACGTCGAGCGTCTTGAACATCAGCAGGGAACCGATGGTCGCGCCGATGATGCCGGCGGCGGCCGCCAGGTTGGTGTTCACGATCACGTCGGCGAAGTCCAGGCCGTTCGCGAGGAGGCTCGAGCCGCCGTTGAAGCCCATCCAGCCGAACCACAGGATGATGACACCGGTGATCGCCAGCGGGATGGAGTGACCCGGGATCGGGATCGGCTTGCCGTTGCGGAACTTGCCGATGCGTGGCCCGAGGATGAGCGCACCCATGAGTGCACCGAGGGCACCCTGCAGGTGGACGATCGAGGAGCCGGCGTAGTCGAGAAACCCGTCCTTGAAGAGCCAGCCGCCGCCCCACGTCCAGTGGGCGACCACCGGGTAGATGAACCCGGCGAACGGAATCGCGAAGAGCACGTATCCGGCGAACTTGGTGCGGTCGAGCATCGAGCCGAAGACGATCGCCAGCGACACCGCGCAGAAGACCGACTGGAAGAAGAAGAGGCTGGAGACGCTCGCCGTGCTCGCCGAGTAGACGTACTCGGTCGCCTCGGGGAAGCCGGTGCTGGAGAAGAACCAGCCGCTCGTGCCCCAGAAATCATTCCCGTTGCCGAAGCCCAGGGCAAAACCCGTGGCCCAGAACATCAGGAACGCGATCGCCACGTTGATGAGGATCTTGCCCATGACGGCGCCGGCGTTCTTCATCCGCGAGAGACCGACCTCGAGGAGACCGAAGCCCGCCTGCATGAGGAGGACGAACGCGGCGGCGACCGCGACCCACACCGAGTCGACGGCGGTGACGAGCTTGCCGACGGACTCGGCGAGCTCCTCGGTGGTGGGCGGCGCATCCTGCGCCGCGGCCAGGACGGGCGTGACCATGAGCAGCAGCAGTGCCCACAGCGGCGCCAGCCTGAATGCCTTGGATCGCATAGCTCTCCTTGACGAGGGTTTGGAGGGACCGGCCCGCACGGGGCCCAATGTCCTGAGCAATCTAGGTTTGGCCCGCCCTCGGGGGCTTTGGCCCTGAGGCGAAGGTCCGCCCTCCCGGCTTCTCCCTCTGGCGAAACGGGCGTGAGGCGGCGCGTCGTCGTAGGCTTGCCCGATGCCGATCGGGGTCGCCTGGTTCACTCGCATCCTCTGCGCGGTCGCCGTCGCTCTCCTCGCCGCCGGCTGCGGCGATGGCGGGAACGTCGCCACCACGCCGTCCACGACGACGTCGGCGGCCCAGACGCCGCTCCCCGGGCTGCCCGAGTCCACCGCCGGCTTCGAGGACTGGTTCCGGCTCAACGACCGGCCGATCGCCGACTCGCCGGACACGCCGCACGGCACCGCGAAGAACGTCTACATGAACCGGGACCGCGACGAGGTGGTGGACGGCCCCAAGCTGCGGGTGCCGCTGCCGCCGGGCACCGTCGTGGTGAAGACCGGCGGGCGGGGCGGCGATCCCATGGCGTTCGTGTCGGTCATGGAGAAGGTCCCGGATTTCGACCCGCAGCACGGCGACTGGCGGTTCACCGAGTACGTCCGCACCGGCGAGGCGGCCGGCTACACGGTGCTCGCGGAGGGCCCGGCGTGCTGGGCCTGCCACGCGGGCGTGACCGGGCAGGACTGGCTCTTCACCACGCCCGATTGACCCGTGCGGGCGGCGCCGGCGCCGCCCGCACGGACCGTCGGTTCAGGAGCGGGAGCCGATGCCCGTGGCGATCCAGTCCAGGAGCCACGTGGGATTGCGGCTCTGCGTCCACACCTCGCCGGGGCCGGTGAACTCGAACACGAAGCCCTCGCCGCTCTTGAGCGAGGTCATGGTGGACGACACCCGGCGCAGCACCGAGGTGACGGTCTCGTCGTAGGCCACCATGTGGCCCGAGTCGACCACGATCGTCTCCCCCGGCGCCAGCTGGACCCGGTCGAGCGCGCCGTAGCAGGACAGCAGCACCGTGCCGTTCCCCGAGGCGCGGATCATGAACCCGCCCTCCCCGCCGAACAGGTTCTTGAAGCCGCCCCACTTGGCGTCGATCTCCACCTCGGACTCGGAGGCCAGGTAGGAGCCGCGCTGGATGAACAGCGCGCGCTCCGGAAGCACCTCGCGCTGCACGATGTCGCCGGGCAGGTTCGCGGCCACGTCCACCCACCCGCCGCCGTCCGGCCCGGTGAAGGTGGTGACGAACAGCGACTCCCCGCCCAGCACCCCGCGCTTGAGGGACTTCATGAGGCCGCCCTCCATACGGGCCTCGACGGCGACGCCCGCGGAGGTGGCCATCATCGCCCCGCTCTCGGCCCGGACCCGTTCTCCGGAGCCCAGCACGCAGCGGGCGACGGCGAATGCGGGCGAGTGGCGGACGGTGATCTCCATGGGTTCCTCCCCATCGGCTGACGTGTCGCACCGATGGTAGGCGGGCATCCGGTCGGCCGGACCGGCCGCGGGTGCGGTCAGCAGGTGGAGGACGGCGTGATGCCGGCGCTGTCGCCGTGCACGCGCAGGGTGTCCCGGCCGCCGTGCTTGGCGGCGTAGAGCGCCTCGTCGGCGCGCTGGTAGATCTCCTCCGGGCCGATGCCGCCGTCCACGGCGCAGGCGCCGGCGGAGCACGTGAGACGTCCCACCAGCGGGAAGGGCTCGGTGCGCACCCACTCCAGCAGACGCCCCACCGCCACGCGCGCGCCGTCGGTGCCGGTGTCCGGCATGAGCCAGGCGAACTCCTCACCGCCCACGCGGCACACCAGGTCCGAGCCGCGCGCCGACCGGCGCAGGCGGCCGGCGATCTCCCGCAGCACGTCGTCCCCCGCGGTATGCCCATGGGTGTCGTTCACGCGCTTGAAGTGGTCCAGGTCGAGCAGCACGAGCGCGGAGGAGCGCCCCTGGGCCCCCTGCGCCACCGCCTCGCGCAGGGCGTCCCAGAACACCCGCCGGTTGCCGAGGCCCGTCAGGGGGTCGCGCTCGGCCCGCGCCGTGAGGGCGGCCTTGGCCTCCGCGGCGGAGCGGGCCATCGTCATGAGCTCGGCCAGCCGGCCGGCCGGGCACCGCGTCCCGGGCGGCGCTCGCCGCCTCCATCACCGCCTCCATCCCCGGGTCCGAGGCCACGACGGCGGCGACCTGCGCCAGCGCGCGCTCCCGCAGCTCCCGCAGGTGCTCGTCGGTGATGTCGGTGACGGTGCACAGGTGCCGGCGGTCGGCGCCGGTGCCCGCGGGCACGGCCTGCACGCGCAGGCGCGCCTCATCCCCGTTGGGATGCCGGATGCCCACGGCGGTGGAGAGGCGCTCGCCGTCCCGGACGGCGACCCGCAGCGCATCGGCGAACCGCTCCCGGTCAGCGCCTGCCACCGCGGGGCGCACCAGGGACTCCCCCACCAGGCCGGCGATCGACACCCCCAGCAGCTCCGCGCACCGCTGGTTCGCGAACTCCACGATCCCCTCGGGGGTGAGGATGCAGATCCCCACCGGGACCTCCTGGGCCAGCACCCGGAACCGGTCCTCCCGCAGCCGCAGGGCCGACTCCGCGGCGGTGCGGGCCTCGGACTGGTGGGCGAGCGCGGCACGGACCTCCTGGTCGCGACGGCCGGCCTGCCGCATGAGCAGTGCGGTGAGCAGCACGATCGCGAACCCGGCGACGCCCACCGCGAGCGGCAGGCGCACCTGGGCACGGAACCTCGAGGTCACATGGATGTGCATCCACTGACCGCCGGTCCTGGTGGACGCGTCCGGGCCGTCGGCGACCTCCCGGGACCCGGCCTCGATGACCAGGGACACCTCGTCCGGCAGGCCGCTGCGGACGCGGCGCTCCAGCAGCGCCAGCGGGACGCTGTCCACGACCACCCCCGACAGGCGCGCCCGGCGCTCGGCGGGCGGCGGTACGTCGGGCGCGGTCCCGTAGACCGGAAGCACCAGCACGAGGCCCTGCGGCCGGGACGGTGTCGGCAGGGCCACCGCCGGCGACACGGCGAGCGTCCCGGACGCGATGGCACGGTCGGCCGCGGCGGCCCGCCAGGGGTCCGAGAGCAGATCCACGCCCAGGTGCCAGCTCGCCCCGCCGGACGTGGCGCCGAGGGCGGCGGGCAGATAGAGGTCGCGCACGGCGGCGGCGCGACGGTTCCCCGCCGCGTCGAGGGCGGCGATCGGCGCGACGGCGCGCTCGAACGCGACCCGTCCCGGCTCCCTGACGACCGGATGCCAGGTCGCATCCGATCCGGAGCCGAGGGCGAGCCGGCCGAACCGGCGGAACTCGGCCGCCTCCACCCGATCGCTCGCCGCGATGAGTCCCTGGGCGCCGCGCAGCGCCGCCGCGCGCACCGCCATCTCGCGTTCAAGGGCGTGGGCGGCCGCATCCACCACCGCACGTTCCCGCTCACGGGCGCCCTGCCGCTCCACCGCGACCGTCGCAACGGTGGTCGTGACGGCCGCAATCGCCACCGCGCACACCACGAGGGCGCGATGGAACGACGGGGACCGGCGGGTGTGTGAGGGAGTGCGCGGCATCGTGTGCGCGCGGGGGTCCCCTCACATCGTCACGAAATCGTCCGCCTTGAGACGAACCGCTGATGCCGGGCGGAAGATCCGTCCCGCATCTTTCGCCATAGGGCCAAGGAGCGGCCGCTTCCGCGGCGGGCAGACTGCTGCTGCGGACGCGGTGGAGTGCACTGCCTACCTGGTCAAACGCGTGCGGGTCGGGGGCCGTCCCCTCCTCGACCCGCCGCCGACCGCCCTCATGTGCGGCGTGCGGCGGCCTCCACCAGGCTGCCGATGATCCGGCTCGCCGGGTCGGCCTCCGGGTGCCATTGCACCCCCAGCAGGTACCCCGCCTCCCCCTCGACGGCCTCAACGACGCCGTCGTCGGAGTACCCGGTGCACACCAGCCCGGGCGCGAGATCCCGGATGCCCTGATGGTGGTGGGAGACCACCACGTGCCGGGTCTCCCCGGCCGCGCGGGCCGCCAGCGACCCCGGCGTGAGATCCACGGGGTGCTCGTTCCCGTCGAAGTGCCCCAGCCGTCGGCGGTGCTCCTCGGTGCCGTGCGTCTCGGGCAGGTGCTGCCACAGGGTGCCGCCGAGCGCGGTGTTGATGATCTGCAGGCCGCGGCAGATGCCGAGCACCGGGATGCCCGCCCGCGCGGCGTGGCGCACCAGGGCGATCTCGACCCCGTCCCGGACGGACTGGGCCGGCTCGGCCGTGGGATGCGGGTCCTCCCCGTACCGGCACGCGTCGATGTCGGCGCCGCCCACCAGCAGCAGCCCGTCGACCGCCCCGAGCACCGACCCCGGGTCGTCCTCCAGCGCGGGGTCCGGCGGAAGCAGCACCGTCCGGCCGCCGGCGTCCCACACGGCCTGGAGGTAGTTGGCCGCGACCAGGGCGGCGGGCATGTCCCACACCGCCCACCGCGCGCGCTCCAGCGGCGTGCACACCCCGATCACCGGCGCCCGTCCGCTCATCCGGTCCTCCATCCCAGGTCCGTCAGCCGCCCGTGCACCACCACGTACTTCGCGCCACGGCCGCGGCCGCCGAACACCACCGACACCGTCTCACCCTCCGTGAGGGCCAGCTCCACGGGCAGTCGCCGCGCCGCCGCCGACGCCACCCGTCCGTCGGCGGACCGCACGTGCAGCAGGTGCCGGCCGCCCAGGTACCGGGCCTCCAGGCGGGGCCGGCCGATGAGCACCCCGCCGACGATCGCGTCGAACATCTGCGAGCACGCCGGGCACTTCACGCTCACGGTCCGGCCGCCCTGGTCGGGAACCGCCGACAGCGTCGCGCAGATCGGGCACGGCAGCTCCCGCAGCCGGGGCCCGTCGTCCCGCTGCCGCCGCGTGCGGTCGTACCGGGACCGCGCCGAGGCGTCACCCAGGACCTGCCACGCGGCGTTCACCCGCTTGGCCATGTGCTCGGCCCGTTCCCGCTGCCCGTCATCCCGGAAGCGGTCCGGGTGGAACGCCATCAGCTGGAAGCGCCACGCCTCGTGGATCTGGTCATGCGTGGCGTTCTCGTCCACGCCGAGCGCGGCATAGTGATCGGTCTCGGGCACGGTGGGGAGGTTAATGAGGTTCGGCTGTTTCAGCCCGGCCTTGGCCGGGCGGGTCGGAGTGATCCGGGCTTGGAGTGATCCGGGCTTTGCCAGGTGCAGTAGTTCCTTCGGCGCCCGGAGGGCGCCGTTTGCTTTGCACCTGTGGTCGAAGTCCGTTGCTTCTTATGGCCGCCCGGCCTCGCGCAAGGTTTGGCGCTGAAAGGCGTTCGGCGACGTTGGCCCCAGACGCACACATGGGCAACGCTCGCGCGAGTCGACCAGGCGATGAAAAGCCCCGTCTACGACCACAAGCGAAAAGCAAACGGCGCCCCTGCGGGGCGCCGAAACAACTACTCCAGCGGAAAAGCCCGGATCACTCCAACAACGGATCACGCGACGCCCGGATCACACGAGGCGTCACCCGATGTCTCGGCGGTCGGTGACACCGACCGCCGCCGCGGCAAGCACGGCCGTGTAGGCCACCAGCAGCAGGCCGCCGGCCCACGCCGGGAGGACGTCCTCGCTGGTGGCGGTCACCGCGCCGAGGGCGCCGCTGGGGAGCCATTTCCCCACCTCGGGCAGGAAGGCGAGCAGCAGGCTCTCGCCGATCAGGAGCCAGGACAGGCCGGCCACGAGGGCGATCACCTGGCTGCGCACCAGGGCGCCCAGGGCGGCCCCCAAGCCGGCGAACAGCGCGATCGCCGCGATGGTCCCCGCTCCCACCGCGACGATGCGGGAGGCCTCCAGCGGCGCGTGGTCCAGGAACCCCAGCCACGGCAGGGCGACCGCGAAGGTCAGGGCAACCGAGACGACCCCGTAGACCAGCCCCGCGATCACCGACGCCAGCACCTTGGCGGCGATCACGATCGCGCGCCGCGGCTCGGCGAGGAAGGTCGCGACGATGGTGCCGTGGCGGTACTCACCGGTGGAGGCGAGCACGCCGATCACGAAGCTGAACAGGTAGGCGCTCGAACCGAGCCCGAGTGTCAGGTCGAGGCCCTCCGGGGTGGTGACGTCGGCGGGCGATCCCTCGGCGCCCTGCAGCGCCAGCACGGCGATCACGTTCAGCAGCACATAGCCCAGCGCGATCCCGAGCAGCCCGAGGGTGATGCGCAGCGTCCGCAGCTTGCGCAGCTCGGCCCGCAGCGCGCGGGTCACGCCACCTCCTCCACCAGGCGCAGAAAGACGTCCTCCAGGCGCTCCTCCACGGGTGCGAGCTCGTGCAGGGCCCACCCCCGCTCACGGCAGAGGTCGCCCACCCGGGCCGCGGTCGCGTCCTCCACGTGCAGCAGCCCGTCCGGCTCCTCGGTCACCCGGGCGCCCTCGGCGCGGAGCGCGGGCGCCAGCAGCGCGGCCTCGGGGCTGCGCACCCGCAGGCCGCGGTGCGCCTCGGCCAGGAGGTCGTCCAGGGAGGCATCGCGCACCAGTCGCCCGCGGGCGATGATCACCACGTCGTCCACCGTCTGGGCGACCTCGGACAGGACGTGGCTGGAGACCAGCACCGTCCGCCCCTGCGCCGCGAGGGCGCGCAGGGTGTCGCGCAGCCATCTGATCCCGGCCGGGTCGAGGCCGTTCGCCGGCTCGTCCAGGACCAGCACGCCGGGGTCGCCCAGCAGCGCCGCGGCCAGGGCGAGGCGCTGGCGCATCCCCAGGGAGAACCCACCCACGCGCCGCCCGCCGACGTTGTCGAGGCCCAGCTGCACCAGCACCTCGTCGGCGCGGCTCACCGGCAGGCCGGTGGCGTCGCACAGCACCCGCAGGTGCTCCCGCGCGGTGCGGCCCGGATGGAAGCCGGACGCGGCCTCCAGCACCGCGCCCACCCTGCGCACCGGATCGGTGAGGGTCACGTAGGGGACGCCGTCGATGGTGGCCGCGCCGCCGTCCGCCCGGGCCAGTCCCAGCAGGACGCGCAGCGTGGTGGTCTTGCCCGCGCCGTTCGGCCCGAGGAACGCGGTCACCCGGCCGGGTGACCGCCGTGGCGGCGCCGAAGTGCTTCACGAGCCCCTCGACCGCGATCACCGGCTCAGCGCCCCAGGATCGAGCACGGGTCGAAGGTGTTGAACGTCTGGAACACCTGCACGGCGCCCTCGTCGTCGATCACGAAACAGCCGCCCTCGGGGGACATCGTGTCACCGATGAACTCGCCCTGGCCGTCCTCACCCGCCCGCACCACGCGGAAGTCGCCGGGGTCGGCGTCGGGAACGCGGCGTCCCTCGGCGATCCCCTCCGCCCTGCCCTGCTCGATCCCCTTCGCCAGGCCGTCCCGGGTCCCCTGGGCGATCCCCTGCTTCAGCCCCTCGGCCCTGCCGTTCTTCGCCCCCCGGGCGACCCCGTTCTTGAAGCCGTTCCGGTACGCCTGCTCCCTGGCCGCCTCGGCCTCGGTGGCACGCTGGTCGGCGTAGGTCCACCCGGCATAGGCACCACCGCCGGCGACGGCCAGGACGCCCACGGTGGTCAGGATCGCCACCCTCCGGCCACGGCGCCGCCGCGGAGGAGGCGGCACCGGGGCGGCGGCGTCGCGCGGCGTGCCGAGGCGGGTCACCGCCTCCATCACGCGCGTCCCGCCGGCGCCCTCGGCGTCGCCGGTGGAGAAGCGCCGCAGAACCTGCGTCCATCCCTCGGGTTCCTGAGTGGGCGAACCGACCACCTGGGGCTCCCACCCGGCGAGCGAGGTGCGCAGGTCGGCCACCAGGTCGCGGGCCTGCCGCGGCCGGTCCTCGGGGGATTTGGCCAGGGCGCGGCCGAGTGGACCGTCCAGCGACGTGGGCAGCACCGGGTTCGCGGCGGTCACGGACGGCGGCGCCTCGCGCACGTGCGCCAGCACCACCGCGCTCGGCTGCCGGTGCACGAACGGCGGCCGCCCGCACAGCACCTCGTAGGCAAGGACCCCGAAGGCGTAGATGTCGGACGCCGGCGTCGCCGGATGGCCGGCCGCCTGCTCCGGAGAGATGTACTCCACGGTGCCCAGCCAGTCGCCGCGCTGGGTGAGCCCCGGCTGGTCGTCGAGGCGGGCGACCCCGAAGTCGGAGAGGAACGCCCGGTCGTCGAGATCCAGGAGCACGTTCGCGGGCTTGATGTCGCGGTGCACCAGACCGCTGCGGTGCGCGGCGTCGACGGCCTCGGCCACGTCGTCCAGGATCGCCAGCGCCCGGTGGGGGTTCACCGCGCCGAACCGCGAGAGGACCTCCGCCAGGGAGGGGCCCGGTACCAGGCGCATCGCGATGAACGGGACGCCGCTGACATCGCCCGACTCGTACACCGTCACGATCCGGGGGTGCTCCACGCGCGCGGCGGCGACGGCCTCGCGCCGGAAACGGGCCAGCGCGGCCGAGTCCTCGATCTGGGTGAAGACCTTCAGCGCGACGGCGCGCTCGGTGCCGACCTGCCGCGCGCGGTAGACCGACGCCTGGCCGCCTCGGCCCAGCTCCGCCTCCACGACGTACCGGCCGAACCGCTCACCGGGGACCAGATGCACGCTCACTCCTCCACAGCTTCGGGAGGATGGTAGGGGACGGCGCCCCGCGGGCGCTGCGCGGTGGTCAGGCCCCGGCGCCGGCGGGCAGGCGCACCTCGGCGACCAGACCGCCACCGTCCCGCGGGCGTAGCGTCGCCCTCCCGCCGCACGCCCGGGCGAGCTGGTCCACGATCGCCAAGCCCAGCCCGGACCCCTCCCGCCCGCGCGTGGTCCAGAACCGCTCGAAGGCCGACGCCAGCTGCTGGGGCGTCATGCCGGGCCCGCGGTCGGCGACCATCAGCGTGACCCAGCCGCCCCCGCGCTCGAGCCCCACCAGGACCTCGCCCTGCGCACCGGTGGCCAGCAACGCGTTGTCGAGCAGGTTGTCGAGGATCTGCTCCACGGCACCCGGCACCACCCGCGCGAGGACCGCGCCCGCAGGGGCCGACAACTCCAGCCGGATCGCCTCGTCCTCGGCGAGCGGGGTCCAGGCCGCCACGCGCTCGCGCACCACCTCGGCGACGTCCTGGGCCACGAGGGTCTCCTCCACGCGCTCCGCGCGCACCAGGGTGAGCAGCCCCTCCACCAGGCGGCCCAGGCGGTCGGCCTCCCCGAGGGCACCCTCCAGATCGTCGCGGCCTCCGGGGGTGATGTCCCGCTCCAGGTTCTCCAGACGCAGCCGCAGCGCGGTGAGCGGGGTGCGCAGCTGGTGGGAGGCGTCGGCCACGAAGTCCCGCTGGGAGGCGATGAGGGCCTCGATCCGCGCCGTCGAGGTGTTCAGGCGCCGGGCGAGCGCACGGACCTCCGGCGGCCCCTGGGACTCGTCCGCGCGCGCGGAGAGGTCGCCGTCCCCCGCGCGCCCCGCGGCGCGCCCCAGATCCTCCAGCGGCCGCGCGATCGACCGTGCGAGCAGCCAGCCCACGACCGCCACGGCGGCCAGCACCACCACCGCGATCCCGGCCAGCGCGAGCCGGTACTTCAGGACGCGCTCGTCCAGGGAATGGGCGCTCACGCTCACCCGGACCGCCCCGTGCACCCGTCCGCCCGACGAGGACGGCACGGCGATGTAGACGATCCGGTCCCCGAGCGTCTGGGACTCGCGCTCGCCGACGGCCGGCCGGCCGGCCAGGGCCCTCGCGATCTCCGGGCGGCTCGCGAACGAACGGCCCTCCGGGCGCGTGGAGTCGGTGTCCACGAGCAGCGTGCCGGCCCGGTCCACCACCACCGCGCGCGCGCCGGTGTCGGCCGCGTAGCCGTTCACCACCCGGCGCAGCTCGTCGTACGGCCCCCCTGCCTCCAGCGCGTCCTCGCTGATCGACGCGAGCGCCACGGCGTCGCGCTCGATCCGTGCCTCGAACGCCTGCCGCTCGGTCCGGCCGTAGATGACCCCCAGCGGGATCTCGAGCGCCAGCAGCACCACCGCGGCAAGCGCCAGGTAGCTGGCGACGAGCCGGCGGGTCACTGCTCGCGCAGGCGGAACCCCACGCCGCGGACCGTCTCGATGAGGCCCGGGTCGCCGAGCTTCCGCCGCAGGGCGCTGATGTGCATGTCGATGGCCTTGCTGGGCCCGTACCAGGTGGTGCCCCACACCTCCCGCAGCGCCCGGGTCCTCGGCCAGCAGCGCCAGGACCTCGAACTCCTTCGGGGTGAGCGACACCTCGCGGCCGTCCACCGACGCCCGGCGCGCGCGGGTGTCCACCAGCAGCGACCCCGCCTGCAGGCTGCGCGGCGGATCGGGCTCGGCATCCACGCGGCGCATCACGGCATGGATGCGGGCGATGAGCTCGCGCAGCCCGAACGGCTTCACCAGGTAGTCGTCGGCGCCCAGCTCCAGGCCCACCACGCGATCGACCTCCTCGCCGCGCGCCGTGACCATGATGATCGGCACCCGGGAACGGGAGCGCAGCTCCCGCGCGACCTCGTAGCCGTCGATGTCCGGCAGGCGCAGGTCGAGCAGCACCATGTCCGGCTCGGGCGCCTCCAGCGCGTCCCGCCCGGTGCCGACCCGCTGGACCTCGAACCCCTCGCGCCGCAGCCCCTCCGCAAGAGGGGCCGCGATCGACTCGTCGTCCTCCACAACAAGCAGCCGCATGGCCGGATCATTGCGCGTCAGGCGGTCGGCGACGCGGCCCTTGACGAACCCTTACCCGCCGCTGGGAAAGAGCTGGGCATCCTGGGGGAGAGCCGCGGGTGCCTCCGGACGGACACTGCATCCGTCAGCTCGACCACCCGGAGGTTCCCCGTGCAAGGCGCACACCGTCGCATCGTCGCAGCCATCGTCGGCCTCGCCGCAGTCCTGGGCGTCGTCGCCATCTCGCAGACCGCCGCCCTCGGCCCCGACGAGCC
>LNFM01002129.1_pt1 | contig 42331 bp, 39 predicted proteins | sample 596031 | NCBI WGS metagenome assembly LNFM01 (sample SAMN04254537, study PRJNA301005) | activated carbon metagenome | isolation source: dual media filters at the Ann Arbor, Michigan drinking water treatment plant | place: USA: Ann Arbor
TTGAAATCTTTGGTGGGCGCACAAGGATTCGAACCTTGGACCTACTGATTAAGAGTCAGCTGCTCTACCAACTGAGCTATGCGCCCGGTCCACCACCGGGGACCGGCGGGGCGCGGGTCGTTTAGCAAAGGGGGCCCCCCCTGTCCAGCAATTGCAGGGCTTATTTCGGACCCTGATTCAAGCGCGGCTTCCGGCTCTCCGGATCGCGGCGGCGGTAGAGATTTTCGGTGGCGCGGTCGCGAATATCATCGACGGCGGGGTTCCGGCGCTTGCGCCACGCCATCGCGCCATAGGCCAAGGCGCTGGCCAGGATCAGCACTAGGCCGACGTCAATCAATAGCCACATCCAGCCGCCCGCTTCACCGCTCATCCTGAACTCCCAAAATCGCCGTCCTGAACCCAACGTGCGACCGCCGGGAGCGATCCCCCCGGCCAGGAAAAAGCCGCCGGGCGAACCCGGCGGCTTTCAGCGTGAGGACGGTCGCGGGGTTGGGGGCATCTCCGACCGCCGCTCTGCTGGAACGGGCTTCAAAGCTTGCGATCCTCGCCGCGAGACCCGCGCGGGCCATGCGCGCCGCGCCAGTACCCTCCCCGCATCGCCTGACGGGTGAGCACCGTGAGCCGGCGCTGCTGGGCCTCATCGAGGCTCTTGTAGAGCGGCTCGCTGGCATCGGCGAGGCGCTTCAGGCCCGCCGCCGTTTCGGTCATCATGTCGGCGCGCTGCCGCAGACGCTGGATCGGATCGCGTTCACGGTCGCCGTCATGCCGCGCCTCCCGGCGGGTGGTCATGCGGTCATAACGGGACTTGGCCAGATCGCGGATAGCGGTTTCCACGGCCGGCCAGTTCTTTTCCTGGTCCGGGGTGAGCTTGAGACCGGCCTTGAGACCGGCGATGCGCGCATCGGTGAAAGCCTGCACGTCCTCCGCGGACAGCCGCCCGCGCGGCCCGTACTGACGCGCGCTGACTTCAGGCTCGGTGCCCGCTCCCGACGGCTTCTGCTGGGCGTAGACCACAGACGAACCGGCAATGACAATCGCCGCCGCTCCGGCAAGCAAAGGCTTCAACATCGCGACCTCCAAAACTGCTTCGATAGAGGCCAGCTAAGACCGCAAAGTATTCGGCCACAAATTAAATATTGGACAGGTTACAACCAAGTAATGTTCCAATATTGAGAGCCTCAAATCAGCGGCTTTTTGCCACCCTGCCGCCCTTTTTTGTGGCGTGCAGTGGTGGGCAGATCGGTTACACTCCGAGCTGACAGGAACGGCCCGATCCGGTTGGCTGGATTTCTGGACAAAAATAAAATTCGCTAGGGAGAAGATCATGGCAATTGTGAACCGAAACTACCTCTTGGCCGCCTCTGCGGTCGCGCTCGTCCTTTCCGTCTCCGCCGTCGCGCTGCATCCGGTCGAGGCGCAGGAGCGCAAGTCGATCCGCTGGTCCACCTCGAGCGTCGATTCCTACGGCTACAAGGTCGCGGCCGCGATGGTGAAAGTCGCCGAGGAAGCGCTCGGCGGCGAATATACCGTCACCGTCAATCCCTATCCGTCGACCACCGGCGCGATGAAGGCTGCCATGGATGGCACCGGCGAGATCGGCTACACGGCCGATGTCGGCATGACCCAGCTCTATGCCGGCGAAGGCGGCTTCAAGAGCTACACACCGGCCAAGGGCAAGCTGGTTCACTCCTGGTATGCCTATCCGATGGAATCCTTCATGGCGGTGCCGGCCGACAAGGCCTCGCAATACAAATGCCTGAAGGATCTGAGCGGCAAGCCGACCTTCTTCACCCCCGCCGGCTTCATGAACTGGCTGAACTTCCAGCGCATGTACAAGGCGCTCGGCTACGACTTCAAGCATGTGCAGATCGATCCCAAGACCCAGGCCGATGCGCTCAAGGGCGGAACGATCGCGGGCTCGGTGGCCTACACCACATCCGGCGCCTCGCTTGCGCCGTACTGGAAGGAAACCGAAGTCCGCATGGACGTGACGGTGATCAATCCCTGCCCGGATGAAGTGGCCAAGCTGAAGGCGGCCGGAATGGTCATCAGCGACGTCAGCCCGAAGGTGTTTGCGAAAGACGTCGGCGTGAAGGACATCCAGGCGGTGCCGATCCTGTTCGGCTACAACATGCGCGCCGACATGCCCGAAGACGTGGTCTACAAGCTCCTCAACGCCTTCTACAAGAACCGCGACGCGCTGGCCAAGTCCGACGCCGGTTTCACGCCGATGGCGAAGGATTTCGTCGGCATGCAGGTGAACGGCATCCGGGCCAATCCGGATATTCCGGTCCATGCCGGACTTGCCAAGTTCCTCAAGGAACATAAGGCTTGGGACGACAAGTGGAAGATCGCATCCAGCGGCAGCTGAGCACGCGATAGGCAGTCCGGAGCGAGGCGTCTGCACACAAGCAGCGCCTCGCTTCGCAATGCCGTTATCAGAACCTGACGGCAATGGCAGAACGGATGCTGGGGAGCGTCCGCGGGGTGACCAGATGGATTGCCCGGTCTAATCAGCCGGACCTGCATCCGTCGCCTTTCAAATCTCCCGCCAGAAAAGGCGGCAATAAAAATCTTCCAGGGGACGAGGGCAGCGATGGTGCTTGAGCAGATCAGGAAGCAGATCAATCTCGCGAACGCGATTCTTCTTTTTTCAGCCATCCTGCTGAGCTGGCTGCTCTGGTATTTCTATACAGGCTCGGGCGGCCCGCAGGAACTTGTGTCGCGGCTGCTGTCAATCGCGATGATCCTGCAAATCCTGTTCATGTACCGCGACAATTATCTTTATCCGTGGCTGCCGCCGCGCGTGAATGACATCATCGTCGCCGTCTATATCGGCATCTGCATGTATGCGTTCTGGCACTTCTGGTGGGAATTCGAGGAAATCGCGATCTACCGGCAAGGATCCTACACCAAGCAGGATTTTATCGTCGGCCTGCTGATGTTCCTGCTGGTCATGGAACTGTCGCGGCTCGCGCATCCGGTGCTGTTCTGGATCAATCTGATCCTCGTCTTCTATACCCTCTATGGTTATCTCAGCCCCGTCGACTTCTTCTGGCATCCCGGCACATCCTTCCATCGCGTCGTGACGTCCAGCACTGTCGAACTGTCGACCGGCATTTACGGCATCTACGGACAGATCGCCCTTACCGTCATTGCGGCCTTTCTGCTACTGGCGGCCGCGGCCCGCGGCTTCGGCGCGCAAAGCGCCATGATCAATGTCATGCGGCGGCTGGCCGGCCGGTCCCGCCAGATGGTGCCACAAACCGCCGTGCTGGGATCGCTCGCGGTCGGCACCATCAGCGGCAGCGGCTCTGCCAATGCCGTGGTTGTCGGCAGCATCACGATTCCGCTGATGAAGCGCTATGGCGTGCCCGGCACTTTCGCCGCCGCGGTCGAAACCGCAGCCTCGATGGGCGGCCTGATCATGCCGCCGCTGATGGGCATCGGCGCCTTCCTGATGTCGGAATTCCTCGGCGTGCCCTATTGGGACGTGGTCGCGCGCGGATTTGCGCTTGCCCTCGTCTATTACGCCTCGCTCGCCCTCGCCGTCTATCTTTTGTGCGTGCGCCTGCTGCCGCGCGACAGCATCACGCCGCCGGCGGTCGTCACATACGACCAGGTGAAGACATCCATTTTCTTCATCTCCGTGCTGTTCCTGATCTTCCTGATGGGTTGGCTCGGAACCGGCGAACTGCTGGCTGCGCTCTACACGGCTGGGTTCATGTTTGTCGTGCTGATGCTCAATTTCTTCTACTTCAAATACGTTCTGAAGGATCCGGAAGTCGTCAAGGAATCGCTGTTCGACAATATCCGCCTGAGCATCGAGACCCACGGCGACATGACGTCCTATCTGACGCTGCTGCTCGCCACGCTCGGCATCATGATCGGCCTGTTCACGGTGACGGGCTTCATCAACCGGATGGGCGCGACGTTGCTCGACCTCGGCTCCTGGAACATCATGGCCATGGTCGCCATGGCCTATATCTTTGGCTGGCTGGTGGGCGCCGGTTTGCCGCCGACAGCCACCTACATCATTGGCGCCGTCATCATCGTGCAGCCGCTGGTGAGCCTGGGCGTGAATCCCTGGGTCGCCCACTTCTTCGTGTTCCTGCTGTCGGTCTGGGGCGAATTGTCGCCGCCTACCTCGCTCACCGCGGCGATCTCCGCGCGCATCGCGGAAGCGTCGTTCATGCGGACCATGTGGGAAGCGCTGAAGATTTGTCTGCCGATCACGCTGATGACCTTCGCCATCTTCACCCGCTCGAACATGGTGATTACCACCGGCTGGCCGCAGATCGTGGACACCGCGCTGGTGCTGACCGGCACTGCCGGCGTCGCCTTCGCGATGTTCGGCCGCTACACCAAAGTTGTCGCAGGCGACATTGCTGCCCGGCTTCTTGCGGCCATCCTGTCCGGGCTGGTGCTGTTTCACCCCAATGACACGATCGCCCTAGCGGTCAGCCCGCTGGTTCTTGTCGCCCTCGGGATCGGTCTCTGGCGGCATCGGCTGGTCGCTCCCGGCACCAGCGCGATGATCGACACCGATGCAGACGTCCATGACGAAGCGGACCTGTCCGCGCTCGTCATGGAGGCCAAACGGGAAGTCTGAAAAACGAACAGGGCCGCTTCTGAGAGCGGCCCTGTGCGTATTCTAAACTCCAACGAACGCGATTATTCGAAGCGCGCCGCAACGCCGCCAAAGCCCATGGCGCGGGCCAGCGTGATGGCCTTGCTCTTCTGGTCCTGATCGAGCGTCTGCATGAGCGGCTGCGCGGCGCTGATCAGGCGCTTCATCGACGCGGCCGACAGCGCCATTTCGGTCGCCCGACTGCCGATCCGGCGCAGCATTCCGCGCGGCTCGCCGCCCTCGGACTGATCGGATGCGCGAACAAGAGAGCGCAAGGCAGCCTCGACGCGCGGCCAGTGCTTCTCCTGGTCGGGCGTCAGGCGCAGCGCCGACTTGAAGCGGGCGATACCCGTTTCCAGCTCACCGGCGGGGGCTTGCGACGCGACGCGATAATTCGCCTGAATGGTCGGGGTCTCGGCGTAGGCGCCAGTCGATCCGGTGATCGCGAGCGCAACGACACTCGCGAGTGCTGCCTTCCACATGCAGTTCTCCAGTAATGTTCGATTGCTGCGATGCGAAATACTGGATGAAAGGATCCGTTACAACCCAAATCGTGTTTGGTTCAACCCGGAAGGGATCAATTAATCTTACAGATCAGATAGTTAAGCTTGCTCGCCCGATGGCGAAAGCTGGGCCATTTTAGGGCCACGAACCCCGCGTCGCAGCATTCCCTTGATTTTTCATCAGAATCCGGAAGAGGCTGGCTCGGCGGCGCAAGCGGCAGGCCCTTCCGGGGACCTGCCGCGCCTGCACCAGCTTATTGCGCCGAGTGCTGGGCGTGGGTCCGCGCGCCGCGCGCCGTCAGCTTGTTGAGCGCGCCCAGATAGGCCTTGGCGGAGGCGACCAGCGTGTCCGGATCGGCGCCACGCGAGGTGACCGAATAGTCGCCCTGCGCCAGCCGGACCGACACTTCCGCCTGCGCGTCGGTGCCTTCGGTGACGGCATGGACCTGATAGAGCTCCAGCACCGCCTCATGCGGCACCAGCGCCTTGACGGCGTTGAAGATGGCATCCACCGGACCATTGCCGGTCGCCTGGACAGTCTGGTGCCGCCCGTCGATGTCGAGTTCCAGGGTCGCCGATTGCGGGCCGCGCGTGCCGGCGATCACGGTGAGCGACAGCAGCTTGATACGGTCCTGCGCGGTCGCGATCTCCTCGTCGACCAGCGCCTCGATATCCTCGTCATAGATGTGCTTCTTGCGGTCGGCCAGGGCCTTGAACCGGATGAAGGCGTCTTCCAGCTGATTGCTGCCGAGCTTGTAGCCCAGCTCCTCCAGCTTGTGCACGAAGGCATGGCGTCCGGAATGCTTGCCCATGACCAGCGAGGTCTGTTTCACGCCCACCGATTCCGGCGTCATGATCTCGTAGGTCTGGGTGTTCTTCAGCATGCCGTCCTGATGGATGCCGGATTCATGCGCGAAGGCATTCCGGCCGACGATCGCCTTGTTGTATTGCACCGGGAAAGAGGTCGCCGCCGACACGAGTTTGGAGGCGCGCGTCAGCATGGTCGCCTCGACGCCGCTCCAGTAGGGAAAGACGTCGTTGCGGGTCTTGATCGCCATCACGATCTCTTCCAGCGCGGCATTGCCGGCACGCTCGCCGATGCCGTTGATGGTGCATTCGATCTGGCGCGCGCCGCCGGTGACGCCGGCGAGCGAGTTCGCCACCGCCATGCCGAGATCGTCATGGCAATGCACCGAGAAGACCGCCTTGTCGGAATTCGGAACGCGCTCGCGCACCATCCGGAACAGCGCCGCATATTCCTCCGGCACCGTGTAGCCGACGGTGTCGGGGATGTTGATGGTGGTGGCGCCGGCTTTGATCGCGGCTTCCACGCAGCGGCAGAGGAAATCGTGCTCCGTGCGCGTGCCGTCTTCCGCCGACCATTCCACGTCGTCGGTATGGCTGCGCGCGCGCGTGACCTGCGAGATCACCATCTCGTAGACCTCGTGCGGCTCCTTCTGCAGCTTGTATTTCATGTGCACCGGCGAGGTGGACAGGAAGGTGTGAATGCGCCCGCGCCTGGCCGGCTTGATCGCTTCACCAGCGCGATCGATGTCCTTGTGCGAGGCGCGCGCCAGACCCGCAATCACGGCGTTCTTGGAACGCTTGGCGATCTCGTGCACGGCGGCGAAATCTCCGTCCGATGCGATCGGAAATCCGGCCTCGATGATGTCCACGCCCATCTCGTCGAGCAGCTCGGCGACTTCGAGCTTCTCGTCATGGGTCATGGTTGCGCCAGGGCATTGCTCGCCATCGCGCAAGGTGGTGTCAAAGATGACGACGCGGTCCTTGCCGGACGGTGTCTGCGTGGCCATGGGAAATGTCCTTCTTCTCGTCACGCGCCCTTGACTGTCCGGGCGCTCAATGGGGTTCACTCCTGTGTCACCCCCTGAGTGCCCAGGCGCGCGCGCCCAGCCGGCCCTCAGGGGCTGATAAGAAGCAGACCGCCGAGAATAAGGGCAGCGGCCGGCAGAGGCTGAAAAGCCTCCCGGTTGGTCGCGCGGAACGAACCTTGCGCAGACATGCCAAAACCCTCAAAAATCAAGCTTCCAGCGTCGCGGAGAATACTTAATGCCGCGTAAAGCCGGAAGCCGACACCATCTCCTTCTAGCGGAGGACGGGGCCACCGGGCAAGGCCATTTGTCCTAGGATTTCTGGCCTTTGCCGTTCCTGCCTTTCGGCAATTCAGCCTGCAATGCGCCGCGGGCCGCCTGCATCTCCTTCAACGCGGCCTCCCCGACCTTCGGAAAATGCAGGTCCAGGCCATCCAGAGCTCCCACGATGGCGGACGAAATCACGAGGCGGGTGAACCACTTGTTGTCGGCCGGCACTACAAACCAGGGGGCCTCCGGGCGGCTCGTTGCGCGGATGCAATCCTCGTAGAAATGCATGTACTCGTCCCAGAGCTTGCGTTCCTCGACATCTCCCATCGAGAATTTCCAGTTCTTGGCCGGTTCGTCGAGACGCTCGAGAAAACGGCGGGCCTGCTCCTCCTTGGACACATGCAGCATGAACTTGAGAATCAGCGTGCCGTTGCGCGCGAGATAGCGCTCGAAGGCGCGGATGTCGTCGAAACGCTGCTCCCAGATATTTTTGGTGACGAGTTGTTCCGGCAATTTCTGGCGCGCCAGGATTTCAGGGTGCGCCCGCACCACCAGAACTTCCTCGTAATAGGACCGGTTGAACACCCCGATACGGCCGCGCTCCGGCAGCGCGATGGTGGTGCGCCACATGAAATCGTGGTCGAGCTCGTGCGCGGTCGGCGCCTTGAACGAGAAAACCTGGCAGCCCTGCGGATTGATGCCCGACATCACGTGCTTGATGGCGCCGTCCTTGCCGGCGGCGTCCATCGCCTGGAAGATCAGCAATACAGACCAGCGGTCCTGCGCATAGAGCTTCTCCTGCAGCCTGGACAGCCGCTTGACGCTCTCTTCCAGCATCTCCTTGGCGTCGCCCTTGTCGATGGCAAGACCGCAACAATCCGCGGGATCGACGGACTTGAGCCGGAAGTCATCGGCCTTGTTGACGCGAAAGCGCTCCGCGAGGTTTTCGATTTTCATGGGCACATTCAGCCTTCGCCGCTCCTCTGGACAGGGGACTTCCAGCGATCCGTCAAGAATTCCGTCACAAACGGTAGCATGGCCGGCACAATGTCGCCCGGCCCTCGTGCGACATAGGCATCCGCCAGTTCCGCCGCGCTGTCTGCGGCGATGTGACGGCGGATGCGCTCGCGCAGGACCTCCGCCGTTTCCCTGGCCCGCATCGGCTTCATGAGAGCGATGCGTGGGCCGGCGAACACGACGTACCAGCCCGGGTCGATCTCGACGTCGTTTTCCGACAGCCCGGTTTCCTCGAACAGCTCGCGGCGCACGCTGCTTTCCATGTCGACGCTCCCGGCAACCACGTCGCCGGGTTCCGGCGTGCCGCTGGGGAAATATATTTTTCCGGCATTGGCGGTGCGCGGCCCCATCAGCGCCAGCACATAGGCGCCATCCGCCCCTTGCAGCGCCGCCTGCGCAAAACAGTTCAGAACGCCCGCCTCCGGACAGCCCCAATCGCGCCAACTGATGAAACTCGCGAAATCGGTTTCCAGATAGGCGCCTTCCAGCGTTTGCCCCTGCACAGCATGGTTGCACATCAGCAGCACGCGGCCGTTCCAAAGCGGCTTGTCGCGCTTCAGCGCCTCGAAATGCGCATCGATCTCCGCGCGCCGTTCGTCCGCGAAGGCCCAGCGCCGCGGCTCGACCCGCAGAGCGAGCCGCTCGATCCGGCGGATGGACATGTCGGTCATTGGACCCGCTCGGGCGCGAACATCTCGCTCGGCCTTGCCAGCTCGTCCTGCGCATCGATCAGCAGGATTTCACGCGACCCCTTGTCGGCCGTCACCTTCAGCACCCCATAGATTGACGAGGCCGCGGCGGATACGGCATCCGCCGTCGAGCCTTTGCGCAACAGATGCGCGAAAAACAAGGCCGCGATGGCGTCGCCCGCGCCGTTGACGGAGATCGGCAGCAACGGCGTGCGGACGCGAAAACGGCCGTCCGGGCCAGAGGCGAGCAGATCAAGCCTGTCTCGTGGCGTTTCTTCCGTATGCAGCGATGTCACCAGGATGTGGCGCGGGCCGAGCGCCTGCACGATATCAACCGCTGACAGCACCTCGTCGAGTGTTTTCGTTGCAAGGCCGGACAGATAACCCAGTTCGAACTGGTTCGGCGTGATGACATCGGCGGCCGGGACTGCCTTGCTTCTCATGAAATCCGGAATGCCGTCGCGCACAAAGATTCCGCGGCCGGTATCGCCGATCACCGGATCACAGCAATACAGCGCCTGCGGATTGGCGCGCCGGACTCGCGCGACGGCGTCGAGGATGGCATCTCCGGTGGCCGCCGATCCCATGTAACCGGACAGCACACCACTGCACTCACCCAGCATCCCGCGCGCTTCGATGCCCTTCACCAGGTCGCCGATCAGGCCGGCCTCGAACACCTGCCCGGTCCAGGCGCCGTAGCCGGTATGGTTGGAGAACTGCACGGTGTGGATCGGCCAGACCTCGACACCGATCCGCTGCAGTGGAAAGGTCGCCGCGGCGTTTCCGACATGACCATAGGCGACATGAGACTGGATGGAGAGAAGATTCACGGCCTCACCAAAAAGCTGAAGCCCTCTCCTAGCCGGAGAGGGCTTCGCTTGTCACTCCGTCAATCGCATCAGTTGGTCTTGCCAGCCGCCTCGACGAACCTGTTGGTGTAGGTCTTGGACAGATCGATATTGGCCTTGGCGACATCCGGGCTGGACTGGCTGAACACCGCCAGCACGGCCTGCGCGCCCTTGGGATCCATCAGGCCGGTCTGTGAATACATCGGGATCGTGTTCTTCAGGGCTGCGAGATAAAGCCCCTTGTCCGCCCCGATCAGTTCGTCCGGCATCTTCGCCATGATCTCTTCCGGCGTATGCGAATGAATCCATTTCAGGGTATTGACGATGGCCGTTGTAAGAGCCTGGGCGGCTTTCGGATTCTTCTCGATCCAGTCGGTCCTGGTGTAGAGCGCGCCGCCGGGATAGTCGCCGCCGAAGACATCGATGTTGTCCTTCTGGGTGCGCGTGTCCGACAGGATGCGCAGATCCTTGTTGCGGCCCTGCAACTGCGTGACAGCCGGATCGAGCATGACGGCGGCATCGACCGAACCTTGCTCCATCGCAGCGACGGCGGTGGCGCCGAGACCGATTCCGATCACGCCGATCGAGCCGGAATCCACGCCGTTTTTCTTGAGCAGGAAATTCAGGAAATAATGCGTTGAAGAGCCGGGCGCGCTAACGCCCACCTTCTTGCCGGCAAGATCCTTGATCGACTTGATGCTACCGACCTGCTTCGGCGAGACGACAAGGACCAGCCCGGGATAGCGGTCATAAACGACAAAAGCCTGCAGGCTCTGCCCCTTGGCGGCGAGATTGACGCAATGATCGAAATAGCCGGACACAACGTCGGCGCTGCCCCCGAGCACGGCGGTCAGCGCCTGCGAACCGCCCTTGAAGTCGACCATGTCGACCGTGACGCCGGCCTTCTCGTATTCGCCGAGCTGCTTGGCGAGTACGGTCGGCAGGTAGCACAGGCAGCTCGCGCCGCCGATCGCGATCGTGACCTTGGATTGCGCGACCGCAAAGCCGGTCATCAGCATCAGCGCGGCGAGCGCGGATATCAGCCGCCGCAGGAACATGGCCGTCATGACGTCCTCCCTGTTGTTGTGCGGCCCTTTGCGGGCCGTCTCATCCACAACGATAAAGCAGCACACCGGACGTGGAAAGGCCGGCGGTGTCACGTCCGCGTATCGGCGGCGACCGGCCGCCAGACCAGAAGACGCTTCTCCACCACGGTCACCAGACCGTCGATCACGATCACAAAGGCGGCAAGAACGAACATCCCGGCAAAGACCCCGGCGATATCGAAGGTTCCTTCAGCCTGCAGGATCAGATAGCCGAGCCCGGCCGCCGACCCGAGATATTCGCCCACCACCGCGCCCACCACCGCGAACCCGACCGAGGTATGCAGCGAGGAAAACATCCATGATAAGGCCGAAGGCCAATAGACGTGCCGCATCAATTGCCGCTCGTTCATGCCGAGCATCCGGGCATTGGCCAGCACGGTCGGGCTCACTTCCTTGACGCCCTGATAGACATTGAAAAACACGATGAAGAAGACGAGGGTGACGCCGAGCGCCACCTTCGACCAGATACCGAGCCCGAACCAGAGTGTGAAGATTGGCGCCAGTACGATCCGCGGCAGCGCATTGACCATTTTCACATAGGGATCGAAGACCGCGGCAATAAGCGGCTGGCGCGCAAACCAGAAGCCAACCAGGATTCCGGCGACCGAGCCGATGACGAAGGCCAGCGTCGCCTCGGTGAGCGTGATCCACAAATGCCGCCAGATCGTGCCTTCGGCGAACCACTTGATGATGCGGTTGATGACATCGATCGGCGTGGAGAAAAAGAAGGGCGGCACCAGCGGCTTGCCGTCGCTCATCGGGATGGTGGTGAGCAGATGCCAGGCCAGCAACGTAACGAGCGCGACGGCGAGTTGAAGCGAAATGAGCACGATGCGGTTCATCACCCGCCACCCGTCTGCGCATAGCCCTTCAGCACTTCATCCTTGAGGGTCTGCCAGATCTCGCGGTGCAGATCGTGAAACGCCTTGTCGAGCCGGACTTCGGAAATATCGCGCGGACGCGCGAGCGGCACTTTCCAGTCGCCGATGATGCGCGCGGCCGGTCCCGCCGACATGATGACGACGCGGTCGGACAAGGCGATCGCCTCCTCCAGATCGTGCGTGACGAACAGCACCGCCTTCTTGTCGGCGCTCCACAGATCGAGCAGCAGATTGCCCATGATCTGCCGCGTCTGCGCGTCGAGCGGGCCGAACGGCTCATCCATCAGCAGGATTTTCGGATCGCGGATCAGCACCTGGGCCAGCCCCACCCGCTTGCGCTGGCCGCCGGACAGCATGTGCGGATAACGGCCGCCGAAATGTCCGAGGCCGACGCGGGTCAGCCAGGCTTGCGCCTTCTCCTTTGCGGCGGCCGGCGCCGCGCCGGCCGTTTCCAGACCGATCGCGACATTGTCAAGCGCGGTCTTCCACGGGAACAGGGCGTCGGCCTGAAACAGATAACCGGCCTGACGATTGAGCGCGGTCAACGGCGCCCCGAAAATCGACGCCGTGCCGGACGTCGGCGGAAACAGGCCTGCGGCCACATTCAGCAGCGTCGACTTTCCGCAGCCGGTCGGGCCGACTATGGCGACGAACTCGCCGTCCTCAACGGACAGCGAGGCGCTATCGACCGCGGTGAAGGCCGCGTTATCGGCCAAGCGAAAGGTGATCGTCACGTCGCGCAGCGACACCGCGTGGGCTGCGGCCCGCTGCGCAGACGGGCACGCCGATGCAGCCGCACCTTCTGCCATGTCCCCCCTCATTGTTGTGGCGGGACAATCGAGACGCCCGCTGTTGCCGGCGAAGCTACCCGGCCTGACGGCAAATGCAAAGCGCAGCGCTGGACCTACGCCATCATCGTGACAAGACGTCGCTGTTCCTGCAAACTCATCAGATTGTTGGCGAAGGCGGTATCGAAGAACTGGACGAACGAGCAGATCTTTCCGTCCTTGAACTCGACCAGATCCAGCACCTCGGTCTTTGCGACATGACCCGTCTTGCGGGCGCGGACGGTGAACATGGACCGCACCGCCGCCTTAGGTCCCTCCACGACGCTGTCGACGATCTCGAAATCGCTGAACTCGAAATTGTCGATCAGGTCGGTCATCGCGCGGCGCAGTTCATCACCAGCGATGGCGTGGACCGCGGTCACGCGATTGAAGGGTGCGGCGTTGAGACGAAAGACCGCGTCCCCGGTGAAGACGCTCAGCACGCCCTCGACATCTCCACACACACGCGCCGCATAGCCTTTCCTGAGAACCTCCAGCATCTTGTCGCGATCACACATTCCCTCCCCCCACGGCAGAACAGGTGACGGCAGATGGTCGCGCGAAAATTATGATCTGTCTACCGGTGCGTGCGGCCGGCGGGGCGCATCATCGTGCCCCCTGAAGCCGCATGGACCCGACCGGTTCGAGCGCCGTCAGTTCTTGCCTTCGAGTTCCAGCGCCCGGCTCTGGGTCATGCTGCGCATGCATTCGCCGGCTTCGAGCCGGGCAATCGTCCCCTCGCCCAAACCGTAATAGAGGCAGTTTGCGTCACGGAACTGGATCCAAAGCCGCTGAGCCGCGCGTAACTGGTCCCGCTGTTTTGGCGCCATGTCCTGCAGCAGCTTCTGATAGGCGTCGTTCAGCCGCTTGTCCCAGCGCGCGGTCAGGCCCGACATGCACTCCACCATCTCGCGCGTGTTGCCGTCGCATTGCGGCTCCGGCCCGCGCCCGTCCTGCGACCGCGCGGACGGCGCCAGCATCAGAAAAACAAAAAGGAGGGCAAATGATGTCCACATCTGCCCTCCTCCAATCACTCTCATGTCTTTGGCGTCAGTTCTTGGCCTTGTCGACCAGCGCGCCCTTGCGGATCCAGGGCATCATCGCGCGCAGCTTCTCGCCGACTTTCTCGATGTCGTGCTGGGCCAGCTTGGCGCGCGTGGCCTTGAACGAGGTCTGGTTGACCTTGTTCTCCAGCATCCAGTCGCGGGTGAACTTGCCGGACTGGATGTCGTCGAGCACGCGCTTCATTTCCGCCTTGGTCTCCGGCGTGATGATGCGCGGGCCGGTGACATATTCGCCGTATTCGGCAGTGTTGGAGATCGAATAGTTCATGTTGGCGATGCCGCCTTCGTAGATCAGGTCCACGATCAGCTTCACCTCGTGCAGGCATTCGAAATACGCCATCTCCGGCGCGTAGCCGGCTTCCACCAGCGTCTCGAAGCCGGCCTTGATCAGTTCGACCAGACCTCCGCACAGCACGCTCTGCTCGCCGAACAGGTCAGTCTCGCATTCTTCCTTGAAGGTGGTCTCGATGATGCCGGCACGGCCGCCGCCGATGGCGGAGGCGTAGGACAGGCCGAGGTCATGCGCGTTGCCCGAGGCGTCCTTGTGGATCGCGATCAGGCACGGCACGCCGCCGCCCTTCAGATATTCGCCGCGCACGGTGTGGCCGGGGCCCTTGGGGGCGACCATCAGCACGTCGAGATCGGCGCGCGGCTCGATCAGGTTGAAATGCACGTTCAGGCCGTGGGCGAACAGCAAGGCCGCGCCCTGCTTCATGTTGCCATGCAGGTGCTCGCGATAGATGTCGCCCTGCAGCTCGTCCGGGGTCAGCATCATCATCACGTCGGCCCATTTGGCCGCCTCGGCGACCTCCTTGACCGGCAGCTTCTCGCCTTCGGCCTTCCTGGCCGAGGCCGAGCCCTTGCGCAGGGCGACCGCGATCTCCTTGGCGCCGGAATCGCGCAGATTCAGCGCATGGGCATGGCCCTGGCTGCCATAGCCGACAATGGCCACCTTCTTGCCCTTGATCAGGTTGATATCGGCGTCGCGGTCGTAATAAACGCGCATGGTACTGAACCCCCAGCTTGGGCGGCCTGCCGCCCCGGTTTCTTGATGGACTATCGAACTTGGCGCTGCTTCTAGGGCGCTTGGGGCGGCTCGACAAGTCCGCCCCCCCGGCATGCCCGCCAAACGGGCCTTACATCGGCTCCGGGCCGCGGCTGATGGCCACGACGCCGGTGCGGGACACCTCGATCAGGCCGAGCGGCAGCATCAGCCCGATGAACTGTTCGATCTTGTCGCTCTTGCCGGTGATCTCGAACACGAAGCTTTCGGTGGTGGCGTCGATCACCCGGGCGCGGAAGGCGTCGGCCAGCCGAAGGGTCTCAACCCGCTGGTCGCCCTTGCCGCGCACCTTGACCAGCGCCAGTTCGCGCTCGATCGAGGGGGCGCCAACCGTCAGATCGACCACACGGTGCACCGGCACCAGCCGCTCGAGCTGATGATGGATCTGCTCGATCACCATCGGCGTGCCACGCGTCACAATGGTGATGCGCGAGACATGCTTTTGGTGCTCGGTCTCGGACACCGTCAGCGAGTCGATATTGTAGCCGCGACCGGAGAACAGGCCGATCACGCGCGCCAGCACGCCCGGCTCGTTGTCGACCAGAACCGACAGCGTGTGCGCTTCGATCTGTTGCGCCGCGCCGGCGGCGGGATAGTGAGAGGACGTTGGAGCGTTCACGACTGGAAATCCTTCTTTACGCAGACGATGTGACGGCAGATCACACCATCACCTTGCCTTCTTCCGTGATCGCATCCTCGATGCTTTCGCCGGCGTCGCCCAGGATCATCTCGTTATGCGCACGGCCGGACGGAATCATCGGGAAGCAGTTCTCGTTCTGGTCGACCACGCAATCGAAGATCACCGGCTTGTCGACGTCGATCATCTCCTTGATCGCCCGGTCGAGATCGCCCGGCTTGGTGCAGCGGATGCCGACGGCGTGATAGGCCTCGGCAAGCTTGACGAAGTCCGGCAGCGCCTCGGAATAGCTCTCCGAATAGCGCCCGCCATGCAGCAATTCCTGCCACTGGCGCACCATGCCCATGTATTGGTTGTTGAGAATGAAAATCTTGATCGGCAGCCGGTACTGCACCGCCGTCGAGATTTCCTGCATCGTCATCAGCACCGAGGCTTCACCGGCGATGTCGATGACGAGCGAATCCGGATGCGCCATTTGCACGCCGACCGCGGCCGGCAGGCCATAACCCATGGTGCCGAGACCGCCCGAGGTCATCCAGCGGTTCGGCTGCTCGAAACGATAATGCTGCGCTGCCCACATCTGATGCTGGCCGACTTCGGTCGTGATGTAGGTGTCCCTGCCCTTGGTCAGCTCGTACAGCCGCTGGATCGCATATTGCGGCTTGATCACCGTATCCGAGTTCTTGAAGCTGAGCGACTTGCGCGCGCGCCAGCCGTCGACCTGTTTCCACCACTCGGCCAAAGCCTTCTTGTCGGGCTGCGCCGAGGTGCCGCGCCACAGACGGATCATGTCGTCGAGCACATGTCCGCAATCGCCGACAATGCCGACATCGACCTTCACCGTCTTGTTGATCGAGGACGGATCTATATCGACATGAATCTTCCGCGATCCCGGTGAAAACGCATCCAGCCGTCCGGTGATGCGATCATCGAAGCGTGCACCGATGCAGATCATAAGATCGCAATCGTGCATCGCCCAGTTCGCTTCATAGGTGCCGTGCATGCCGAGCATGCCGAGCCATTGCGGATCGGCGGCCGGATAGGTGCCGAGCCCCATCAGCGTGGAGGTGATCGGATAGCCGGTCAGCTTGACGAGCTCGCGCAGCAGATGCGTGGCTTCCTTGCCGGAATTGATGACGCCGCCGCCGGTGTAAAATACCGGCCGCTTTGCTTTCGACATCAGTTCCACCGCGGACTTGATCTTCTCCATGTCGCCCTTGAGCCGGGGCGTATAGGTCTTGTGCTTGACGTTGGTCGGACCGGTATAGATGCCTTTGGCGAACTGCACGTCCTTCGGGATGTCGATCACCACCGGCCCCGGGCGTCCGTTTGCGGCAATGTAGAAGGCCTCGTGCAGGATGCGCGGCAGATCGGCGATATTCTTCACCAGATAATTGTGCTTGGTGCAGGGCCGCGTGATGCCCACCGTGTCGCATTCCTGGAACGCGTCGTTGCCGATCAGGTGCGTCGGAACCTGTCCGGTGATGCAGACCAGCGGAATCGAATCCATCAGCGCGTCGGTGAGACCGGTGACCGCGTTGGTCGCGCCGGGACCCGACGTCACCAGCACACAGCCGACCTTGCCGGTCGAGCGTGCATAACCTTCCGCCGCATGCACCGCGCCCTGCTCGTGCCGCACCAGAATATGCTGCACCTTCTCCTGCTGAAACAGCGCATCATAGATCGGCAACACGGCGCCGCCGGGATAGCCGAAGATGTGCTTCACGCCCTGGTCGGCGAGCGCCTCGATGACCATCTCGGCCCCGGTCATTTCCTTGCTCATGGTCTGCTCCACTCGAACTCTGTCTGGCCTGCTCCGGAATCAAAAAGGGCCCCGAAGGACCCCGTCAGCGCACCGCCTCTCGCGGGATGGTCATCCACCCGCGGCGATGCGCCTTCCTACTACGACAAGCGAAATAAAATTGCGTGACATAGGTCTATCCAGAACGAAGATTTCGCGAATTTTTATATAGTCATCCCAGTCCTTGGTCAAGAGAAGTCGTTTTCAGCCCTTTGTGGATGGAACCCGTTATTGTGAGTATGAAACGGCGTCTTTCGGGGACATGGCCATGCAAACATCTAGAACCGTCCTGGCCGGGCTTGCCTGCCTCGCTCTGCTGCTCCCGGTGCCAGTTCTCAGCCAGTCCGCCCCGCCGACGACCCAGGAGGCCCCAGCCGCGGCCAAGGAGACGCTGCGCAAGCGGGCCTGGGACAAGGTCTCCGGCAACTGGAAGCGCTTCAAGGGCAGCGTGCGCCAGCGCTGGGGCAAGCTGACGCATAACGAGATCCAGCAGGCCCAGGGCCGCCGCGAAGTTCTCAACGGCTTCATCCAGTCCCGCTACGGGATCGACCGCGAGGCGGCCGACCGCCAGATCGACGACTGGCTGAAACTGCAGAAGATGAAATAGCCGTCCGGCGCGGCTTAGGCCTGCGCGGCTGACATCGCCTTCAGAACTGCCGCCATCCCCTCTTCCGGCTTCATCCAGATCCATCCCGGCATCTGGTTGCGAAACCAGGTGACCTGCCGTTTGGCATAGCGGCGGGTATCCATCTTGCCGCCCTCGGCGGCTTCAACGAGCGATATCTCGCCGCGCAAATAGCGGCGCAGCCACGGCACGCCGTGCGCCTTCATCGCCGGGAGATGCTCCGCCAGGTGGCGGGCATCCAGCGCACGCACTTCCTCCAGCGCGCCAGCGTCCAGCATCAGGTCGAACCGCGTCTCGATCCGGCGTTTCAGTTCGCCGCGATCCGGCGTGAGGAAGACTTTGACGGTGCGCGCGGGAGCGAGCACCGGCGGCATGCCGTCGCGATGCCAGTCCGAGATCGGCCGGCCGGTCGACTCCACCACTTCCAGCGCCCGCAGAATACGCGACTGATCCCGCACCATGACGCGCGCGGCGGTGACCGAATCGCGCGACTGCAATTCGGCATGCAACGACTCGACGCCCTCGCTTTCCAGGCGCGCGCGCAGTCCTGCCCGGATATCAGGATCGATCGGCGGAATGGCCGCGAGGCCTGTCGTCAGCGCCCTGAAATAAAGCCCGGTGCCGCCGACCAGGATCGGCATCCGTCCCGCGCCATGCGCGTCCGAAACGCTGCGCTGCGCGTCGGCCAGCCAGCGGCCGACCGAATAATTTTCAGCCGCATCGACATGACCGTAAAGCTGGTGCGGCGCCCGTGCTTCTTCCTCCGGAGTCGGGCGCGCGGTGATGATGCGCAGATCACGATAGACCTGCATGGAATCGACATTGATCACAACGCCGCCCAGGCGCTCGGCCAGGGCGAGTGCCAGGGCGGACTTGCCGCTCGCGGTCGGCCCTGCAATAAGCACGGCATCCTGGCGCCGTTCCCTGCCCCGATCGCTCATCGCATGACTCACATCGCAACCCTGATTGCCAACCCGACCGGACCCGCCTTCGGCGAGGACACCGTCGCGCGGGCGCAACCTGCCCTGTCGGGTGCCGGCGCCGTGTGCTGGCTCGATCGCGGCATCGCCGCCGACATTCCCTTTACCCCGGATAAAGGCGCCGACCAACGTGTTCTCGCCGATCTGGTGCGCGCGAGGCTCAACGGCGCGCCCATCGATGTGGTGGTGCAGCCCATTGAACACCGCCGCAAGGCGCTGTTCGTCGCCGACATGGACTCCACCATCATCGCACAGGAATGCATCGACGAACTGGCCGATCTGGTCGGACTCAGGGGGCATGTTTCCGCCATCACCGAGCGGGCCATGCGCGGTGAGATCGCCTTCGAGCCGGCCTTGCGGGAACGGGTCGCGCTGCTCAAGGGCCTGCCGGAATCCGTGGTGGAAGATGTCATCGCACAGCGCATAACGCTTACCCCCGGCGCAAAGACGCTTGTCGCCACCATGCGCCGGCACGGGGCGCATACTTGCCTGGTCTCCGGCGGCTTCTCGCTGTTCACGCAGCGGATCGCAGGCATGATCGGTTTCGACGAGAGTCACGCCAACACGCTGCTGATCCAAGACGGCAAGATGATCGGCGAAGTCGAGGAACCGATCCTGGGCCGCGAAGCCAAGCTCGACACGCTGCTCGAACTGGCGCGGCATCTGCGCGTGCCGCTGGAAGCGACGCTGGCCGTCGGCGATGGCGCCAACGATCTCGCCATGATCGGGCGCGCCGGGCTGGGCGTGGCCTATCACGCCAAGCCGGCGGTGGCCTCCGCCGCGCATGCGCGCATCGATCACAGCGACCTGACTGCGTTGCTGTATATGCAGGGATACAGGCGGGACGACTTCGTCAATCCCTAGCCGGGATGCTCCGGCGTCAGCGCTGAGCCGGCGCGACCTTGCGCGGACGAACCCGCCGCAGCACCGCGACAATATCCTGACGGCTGCACACGACCGCGCCGCGCGCAATCGCCAGCCGCCGTTCATATCCCGTCAGATCGTAGTGAGGCGCGCCGGTTTTCGGCGGCCCCTGGTAGGAAGTCCGCTTCAGGCCAAGCAGCGCCGCAAACCTGTGCAACTCGCTTATGTCGTCGGCCAGCAGATGACACCATCGCAGTCCCTGCCAGGACCACATCGCGTCATCGACATAGACCGGCATGCAGTTCCGGTCCTGTGAAGTCTATTGCAGGCCCAGCGCGACGAATCGCAATTCCCCCGCGGCATTGGCGACCAGAAGCAGCGCGGACTTGCGCCCGTCCTTCTTGAGCTTGTCGATCTTCTTCTGGAAGTCGTCGGCATTCGCGACCGCTTCCTGCGCCACCTCGACGATCACGTCGCCCGCCGACAGCCGTTTCTCGGCAGCGGCCGACGACGGATCGATGGCGGTGATCACGACACCCTTGATCGTGTCCTTGATCTTGTAGCGCTTGCGCAGTTCGTCAGAAATATTGGCGAGGTCGAGACCGAGCGCTTTCTTGACGACGCTCTTTTCCTTGTCCTGCGGTGTGGTGCTGCGCGCGGAGGCCGGCTGCGGCTTCTCGCCGTCCTCAAGACGGCCGAGTTTCACCGTCTTTCTCTCTTCCTTGCCCTTCCGAATGATGACGACCTCGACATCCTTGCCGACCGCGGTGTCGGCCACGATGCGCGGCAGATCGCGCATCGCCTTCACATCCTTGCCGTCGAACCTGATGACAATATCGCCGGGCTCGATACCGGCCGGCTTGGCCGGACCTTTGTCGTCGATTCCGGCGATCAGCGCGCCGCGCGCCTGCTTGAGGCCGAGGCTTTCGGCGATGTCGTCGGTGACTTCCTGGATGCGCACCCCGAGCCAGCCGCGGCGGGTCTCGCCGAATTGCCGCAACTGGTCGATCACCGCCGTCACCGTCTTCGACGGCACGGCGAAGCCGATACCGATCGAGCCTCCGGACGGCGAGATGATCGCCGTGTTCACGCCGATCACATCGCCGTTGAGGTTGAACAGCGGGCCGCCGGAATTGCCGCGATTGATGGCGGCATCGGTCTGGATGTAATTGTCATAAGGCCCCGAATTGATGTCGCGGTTGCGCGCCGAGACAATGCCGGCGCTAACCGAACCGCCGAGGCTGAACGGATTGCCGATCGCAATCACCCATTCGCCAAGTCGCAGTTTTTCGGAATCGCCGAATTTCACCGCCTTGAGCGGCTTGTCGGACGTCACCTTCAAAAGCGCGATATCGGTCTTCTGGTCGCGGCCGACGATTTCCGCTTTCAGCCGCGCACCGTCATTGAAAACGACGGTGACTTCGTCGGCTTCCGCAATGACATGATTGTTGGTGACCACGAGGCCGGAAGCGTCGATCACAAATCCCGAGCCAAGCGAATTGACGCGCCGCGGTGCGTTCGGAGTCTGGTTCTCGCCCTGCTGTCCGCCCGGGCCACGCCGGTTTTTGAAAAACTCCTCAAAAAATTCCTCGAACGGCGACCCCGGGGGCACCTGCGGTGTCTGGTTCTGGCCCTGCTGGCCCTGACCGGGACGCGCGGGAGAGCGGGCATTGCCCTCCACTTTCTGCGATGTGGAGATATTCACCACCGCGTCGATCACCGTTTCCGCCACATCCGCGATGCCGTCCGGGCCGCGCGCCGAGGCGGGAACTGTCAGCGCCGGCAACGCGATCGCAGCGGCGGCCAGCAAAGCCAAGGCCGGGCGGCGCGCCGTCTCAAGGGATCGGGCAAAAAATGCGGACATGATCTTCGGGGCTCCTGGAAAACGGCATAGCATGACACTGCCCCTGTCAGCGCAAGGGTGCAAGGGCAAGGCCGCTGGCCGCCATTAGCTCAGGGATTGGGGCGGAAAAGCGGCCTGAATTCCGAGGCCGGATCATTCTCACAAAGCCGTGTGCAGGCTGCGGCGACGCTATCCGCGCACCGCCCAGATCAGGATCACGCCGATCACGGCGGAGGAGATTCCCACGATTCGCAACGCCGCATCATTGGCCTCCATCACGCTGGCCATGGCGCGCTTGGTCCAGTCCGGGAAGGCTGCGAACAGCAACCCTTCCAGAACGAATACAAGACCGAGTGCGACGAAAAAATCGGACATTCCGGAAATCCGTGCGCACCCGCCCCTGAACAATCGTCTCAGCGCGGCGGACTTTGCTGGGCCGGCGTGCCGGTGGCGCCTTCGCGCGGCTTGCCGCTCGGATCGACGAAATAGCGGAAGAATTCCGAGTCCGGCTTCAGCACCATGCGGGTATCGGTGTGGCGTAATCCCGCTTCATAGGCCTGCATCGACCGATAGAACGAGAAGAACTCCGCGTCGCGATTGAACGCCTCCGCGAAAATCCGGTTGCGGGTGGCGTCGCCCTCGCCGCGGACCTGTTCGGATTTCGAGGTCGCATCGGCGATCAGAACCGTCACGTCACGATCGGCGCGCGAGCGGATTTCCTGGCCGCGCTGGTTGCCCTGGGCCCGGAATTCCGCGGCTTCCCGTTGACGCTCGGTCTGCATGCGCTGATAGACCGCCTGGCTGTTCTGTTCTGGCAGATCGGCGCGGCGGATGCGGACATCCACCACGTTGATGCCGTAGCGCTCGGCTTCGCGGTCGAGCTGCTCGCGAATGCGTCCCATCAATTGCTGACGTTCGTCGCGAACCAGCGACTGGAACGAGGCCTCGCCCAGCACACGGCGCAGAGCCGAATTCAGCAACGTCGACAATTGCGAATTCGCCGCCTGCACGGTGTTGATGGCCTGATAGAATCTCAGCGGATCGACGATCTTGTAACGCGCGAAGGCATCCACCACGAGACGCTTCTGATCCGAGGCGATAACTTCCTGCGCCGGATTTTCGAGATCGAGAATGCGCTTATCGATGTAGATCACGTTGTCGATAAACGGCATCTTGAAATGCAGACCCGCTTCATTGACCATGCGGATCGGCTGGCCGAGACGAACCACCAGCGCCTGGCGGGTCTGGTAGACTGTGAAAATGGAGCTGTAGCCGACGACCGCGGCTGCGATGATGAGGATGAGGGCAACGCCTCCGGCAATACCGAGCCTCATTGGGTGCCTCCCGTCCGGCGCTGCGGCTGTTGCGGAGCCTGCGGCCGCGCGATTTCATTCAAGGGAAGGTAGGGCACGACGCCGCTGCCGGTACCTGAATCCAGAATGATCTTGTCGGTACCGCCGAACAGCCGTTCCATGGTTTCGAGATACATGCGCTGGCGCGTAACCTGCGGCGCCTTGGCATATTCCTCGTAAACCTTCAGAAAGCGCGAGGTCTGACCGGTCGCTTCCGCCACCGTCTGCTCGCGATAGGCTTCTGCAGCCTGCAATATCTGCGCGACCCGGCCGCGCGCTTCCGGCACGACGCGGTTGGCGTAGGTCTGCGCCTCGTTCTGCGCACGCTCGAGGTCGGCGCGCGCCGCCTGCACGTCGCGGAACGCATCGATAACCTGCGCCGGCGGATCGACCTTCTGCATCTGCACCTGGGTGATCAGAATGCCGGCGCCGTATTCGTCCAGCGTCTTCTGCATCAGGTCCTGCACGGCGTTTTCAATGTTCTGCCGCGCGCCGGTCAGAACCGGCTGGATGTTCGAACGGCCGACCACTTCGCGCATCGCGCTTTCGGCCACTGCCTTCACCGTGCCTTCGGGGTTCTGGATGTTGAACAGGTAATTGCCGGCCTCGTTCGGCTTGATCTTCCACAGCACGGCGAAATCGACATCGACGATATTCTCGTCGCCGGTCAGCATCAGGCTTTCTTCCGGAACGTCGCGCATCGTGGTGCCGCGGCGCGCATCATCGACCAGCCGCATTCCGACATCGATGCGATTGATGCGCTCGATATTGGGCGTGAGCACCGTCTCGATCGGATAGGGCAAATGATAGTTCAGGCCGGGCACGGTATCGCGGACATATTTTCCGAACCGCATCACGACGCCGAGTTCGCCGGGCTCGACCCGGTAGAAGCCGGAAAAGCCCCAGACCACGACCGCGGCCAGCGTCAGCAGCAGGATGCCGCGGCCGCCGAGATTGCCGCCCGGCAGGACGTTTTTCAGCTTGTCCTGACTGCGACGAAGGAGGTCTTCCAGATCGGGCGGCGTCGAGCCTCCCGATTGAGGACCCGAACCCCAAGGACCCTTCGGGCCCGAACCCCAGGGCCCGCCGCCCTGATTGCTCCACGGCATAGACACATCTCCTTGGACAGTCCGGATTTGCCCCGGCAGCCCGTGTTTCCCGGCCGGGGTTATAGGGGAGCGCAAGCCCCCTTACAACGCGCGTTCATGCCGCGCCCCGCCGCTCATAAGTTACGAAACTAAAGCCATAATCGTCGTCCGGTCCCTTCGGCTGCGGGCGGCGTTCGATTTCGCGCCAGAGCCCCGGGTCGATCTCGGGGAAATAGGTATCACCCTCTGGCCTTGCATGCACCTCTGTGATTACCAGACGTGCGGCCTGAGGCATTATTTGCTTAAAAATCTCCGTCCCGCCGATAATGGCAATGGAATCGGCATTCCGCCGCAAGGCGTCTCCGCGTGCCGCCTCCAGCGCTTTGGCGAGATCGGCGGCCACCAGAATGCCGGGAGCGGCGTAGGCAGGGTCACGGCTGATCACGATGTTGGTCCGCAGCGGCAGCGGACGCCCGATCGACAGATAGGTCTTGCGGCCCATCACCACCGGCCGGCCGATGGTCATGGACCGGAAATACTGCAGATCGGATTTGATCCGCCACGGCAGGGTGCCGTTGCGTCCGATCACCCCGTTCTCAGCGACAGCGACGACCAGAACGATGTCGATCGGCTGTGACGCTGACGCGCAGGTTCCGCTCACACCGCGACCTCGGCCTTGATATGCGGATGCGGGTCGTAGTTCTGCAAACGGAAATCCTCATAGCGGAAGGCGAACAGATCCTTTACGTCCGGATTTATCGTCATCACCGGCAAAGCGCGCGGTGCGCGCGACAATTGCAGATGCGCCTGCTCGACATGATTGAGATAAAGATGCGCGTCGCCGAAGGTGTGAATGAACTCGCCCGGTTTCAGGCCGGTCACCTGTGCCATCATCATGGTCAGCAGCGCATAGGATGCGATATTGAACGGCACGCCCAGGAAGATGTCGGCAGAGCGCTGATAGAGCTGGCAGGACAGCCGTCCCTTGGCGACATAGAACTGGAACAGGCAGTGGCAAGGCGGCAAGGCCATGCGATCGACGTCCGCGGGATTCCAGGCACTGACGATCAGCCGGCGGGAATCGGGATTGCGCTTGATCGCCGCGACGACATTCGCGAGCTGGTCGATGGCGCCGCCATCCGGCGTCGCCCATGAGCGCCATTGCCGGCCATAGACCGGCCCGAGATCGCCTTTCGCGTCCGCCCATTCGTCCCAGATACGGACGCCGTTCTCATTCAGGTATTTGATGTTGGTGTCGCCGGCCAGGAACCAGAGCAATTCGTGAATAATGGATTTCACATGCAGCTTCTTGGTGGTGGTCAGCGGAAAGCCGTCTGCAAGATCGAAGCGCATCTGGTGCCCGAACACCGACAGCGTGCCGATACCCGTGCGGTCGTGTTTCTCCACGCCGTCGGCGAGCACATGCTCCATCAGTTCCAGATATTGACGCATGGCGGCGCCTCGCGACCTCGACTCGACTTGTCCCGCATATAATGCCGGGACCGCCGAAAACGAAACAGGGACTTTTTCGGCCTGATTTCAACGAAAAAGGGCGGCCGTCTGGCCGCCCTTCAACAGATCTTTCTGCGATCGCGCCTACTGCGTAATGCCGGACGCCTTGATGATCGGCGACCACTTATCGATTTCGCTGGTCACCAGCTTGGAGAGCGCCTCCTGCCCGCGGCGGTCCTTGCCCGGAATGTCGCTGCCCAGATCGAACAGCCGCTTGCGCGTGGCCTCGTCATCCAGAGCCTTGTCGAGCGCGGCGGTGAGCTTGTCGAGGACCGGCTTCGGCGTGCCCTTGGGCGCGAACAGCGCGTTCCAGGCAACAGCATGGAACGCCGGCAGACCGGCTTCCTTCGACGTCGGGACATCCGGGAGAGCCGGATTGCGCTCGGGCGTTCCGATCGCATAGGCCTTGATGTTGCCGGCCTTAATCTGCGGAACAAGATTGACGATCTGGTCGCACATGTAATCGACCTGGCCGCCGACCAGCGCATTCAGCGCCGGGCCGGTGCCCTGGAACGGGATCGCAGTCGGCTTGACGCCCATGAGGGAATTCAGCAGCAGGCAGGTCGTGAACGACACCGAACCGACACCGGCATGAGCCATGTTCATCTTGTCGGCATTCGCCTTCACATAGGACACGAAGTCCTTCAGGTCCTTCGCAGGAAAGTCCTTCCTGGCGACGATCAGAATCGGCGTTCCGGCAGCCAGACCGATCGTCTCGAAATCCTTCGACGGGTGATAGGCAAGCTTCGGATAAAGAGCGACGGACGCAGCATGCGTGCCCATATGCCCCATGATGATGGTGTAGCCGTCATTGGTGGCGCGCATGGCTCGCGTCGAGGCAGTGGTGCCGCCAGCGCCGACAACGTTTTCGATCACCAATTGCTGGCCCAGCGTTTTCGACATGTGATCCGCGACGATGCGGGCCACGATGTCGGTGGGACCGCCGGCGGCAAACGGGACGATCAGGGTGATGGGACGGGCCGGATATTCGGCCTGTGCGGCGACGGGAACAGCATGCGCCAGAAGGGCGGCGCCAGCCAAAAGCCCGACAAGACGGGACATAATACGCATAACGGGATCTCCCTAACGGTCTTGCGACCTAACACCGCAGAATGCGGTGTTATTTGGCGAGGGAGATAATCCAGGTGGGCGTATTGCGCCAGCCTGCGACGCCTCAGGCGCATTAGCTTTTCGTCCAAACCGCCCGGCGACTAACCAACGCTACTCGACGAAGACCTCGTCGCGCTTCTTGCGCAGTGTCGGCAGCACCGACAACAGCAGCAGGATCGCGGCAATCGTGAGCAATGTACCGGAGATCGGCCGCGTCAGGAAAACCGTCGCGTCGCCACGTCCGATCAGCATGGCGCGGCGGAGATTTTCCTCCATCAGCGGCCCGAGCACAAAGCCGAGCAGCATGGGCGCGGGTTCGAAATCATGCTTGACCAGCCAATAGCCGACCAAGGCAAATGCCGCGGTCATGTAGACGTCGGCGGGCGCGTTGTTCACCGAATACACGCCGATGCAGCAGAAGATCAGGATCATCGGATACAGGTGGCGGTACGGCACGCGCAGCAGACGCACCCACACACCCACCAGCGGCAGATTGATGATCACCAGCATCAAATTGCCGATCCACATCGAGGCGATCATGCCCCAGAAAAGATCGGGCTGCTTGGTCATCACCTGCGGGCCCGGCACGATGCCGTGAATGGTCATCGCACCAACCATCAGCGCCATCACCGCGTTGGGCGGAATGCCGAGAGTCAGCAGTGGAATAAACGAGGTCTGCGACGCCGCGTTGTTGGCGGTCTCCGGGGCGGCAACGCCTTCGATCGCGCCGCGACCGAAACGCGACGGGTCCTTGGCCAGCTTCTTTTCAAGTGTATAGGCCGCGAAGGCCGCGATGATCGAGCCGCCGCCGGGCAGGATGCCGAGAACGGAGCCCAGCACCGTGCCGCGGCCGATGGCGGGCGCAGCCTGGATCAGATCCGCACGCGTCGGCATCAGTCCGGTGATCTTGGCATTCACGATGTCGCGGTTATGCGACTGTTCGAGATTGCGGAGCACCTCGGCAAAACCGAACACGCCCATCGCGATCACGACAAAACCGATGCCGTCCGCCAGTTCGGGAATATTGAAATTCATCCGGCCGGCGCCGGTCTCAAGATCCGAGCCGATCATCGACAGGACAAGGCCGAACAGGATCATGGAGATAGCCTTGAGTACCGATCCCTTCGCCAGCACCACCGCGAAGATCAGGCCCAACACCATGAGAGAGAAATACTCGGCCGGCCCAAACAACAGTGCGATGCTGGTCAGCGGCGCCGCGGCGGCGGCGATCACGACCGTTGCAACGCATCCGGCAAAGAATGAACCGATCGCGGCGATCGCCAGCGCCGGGCCGGCGCGCCCCTGTTGCGCCATGGCAAACCCGTCGAGCGTGGTCACAACCGACGCGGACTCGCCGGGGATATTCACCAGGATCGCCGTGGTCGAACCGCCATACATAGCGCCATAATAAATGCCGGCCAGCATGATCAGCGCACCAACCGGCGGCAAACCGTAGGTGATCGGCAGCAGCATCGCGATGGTCGCGACCGGTCCGATTCCCGGCAGAACGCCGATCAGCGTCCCGACCAGAGCGCCGATCAGGCACAGCATCAGGTTCATCGGCGTTATGGCGACGCCAAGCCCGAACACGAGATTGTTGAGGAGTTCAAGCATGACGGGTCAGAACCTCGGCCAGAGCTGAAGCGGCAGCTTGAGCCCATACACAAAAAGAACGACGCAGAAGACGGTCAGGATCGCTGCCCAGATCACGCTCTCAATCCATTTCACTTCGGTCGTCGCAGCCGCCGCGATCACGAGCGTGACAAAGCTGGAGATCACGAGACCGACCGGCCGGATAGTGGCCGCGAAAAAAATCACCGAGGCGATGAACAGGATGGGGCCGCGCACGCCGTACTTTTCCAGTGGCGGTCCATCGGTGATGAACCCCATCACGGCGATGGCGAGGCCTGTAATCAGAAGCAGACCGGAAAACAGTCGCGGCGCGGTACCTGGACCGAACGCAAATCCGCGCATGCCCGGCAGGTCGCTGCCGGCCCATATCGCAAACAGCGCAAAAGCTGCGAGCACGAGACCGCCGTAAAAATCCTGCGGATTTCGGATCCGTTTGCGCGCGCTTGTGTTTTGCCCAGCGTCGGCCATTCGCCCTCCCGCCTCAAGTTTCTGTGACAATTTCCCGTTTCTCTAGCAGATCGCGTTCGGGGACCGGAAGCAACTTTTGTAAGCGGCGCAAAGATATCGGCCAGCGCCGATTGTGCGCCGAAACGCCGTCATGAGCGCTATTTCGTTTGCGCCGCGGCCGTATGGCCGCGGCCGCGGTCCCCGTCTCATGTGACAAAAAATCTGAGCGCGCGGCAGCACGGGACCCGCTCAAACAGCGAACATGAAATGAGGCTGAGCGAGCATCAGTACCACGATGCGGTGCGCGGTTTTTTGATTGCGCCCCCCTAGGCCCGGCAGAGCCGCGGAACCGGAGAGGTGGGCCAGCCCACCGGCAGCCGACGGGACCCGACAATCTGCGGTCTTTTTTCCTCAACCTTCCTTCCCTATATTGTGGGGTGCCGGCGCAAGCCGGCTATGGCGATAAACGGGCGTCGTAATAAACCTTTCGGACCCGGGGGCAGTACCCGGCGCCTCCACCGGAGCCCAGCGCGGCTGGGCTCCGGCGGGGGCGAAATAGGATCGACGAGGGCGTAAAGGGCGTGCTTTTGCTCGGCATGGTTCCGCCGTTATCGGGCCAAACGTATAGTTGCCAACGACAACTATGCTCCGGTTGCTCAGGCCGCGTAAGCGGTTTGAAAGACCAAGCCTAAAGCCCTGACGGGTTAAGCTCCGTCAGGCGGGGTTCGGAGGCACCTGGCAACAGAAGCCTCCACTTCTCCCTCTCTTCTTTATCGAGGCTGACGGGCGGCAGATGGCGCGTTAGCATGACATCGACCGAGTCTACCGAATCGAAGGGTTAGATCGCCACATGGCCGTCGATCACATCCGCTACGACCTGCTGGCCCAGGAGGCCTTGCGCGGCGTTGTCCGCCATGTCCTGGCCGACGCCGCGAAAAACGGCCTGCCAGGCGATCATCACTTCTACATTTCGTTCGAAACCGACGCCGAGGGGGTCCGCATCTCTCCGCGGCTGCGCGAGCAATATCCGGAAGAGATCACCATCATCCTGCAGCATCAGTTCTGGGATCTCAGCGTGAATGACGACGGCTTCGAGGTCGGTTTGTCATTCGGCGGCGTGCCGGAGCGGCTGGTGGTACCTTATGCCGCGATCAAGGGATTTTTCGACCCTTCGGTGCAGTTCGGGCTGCAGTTCGAGACCATCGAAGCCGGCGCCGACGCGGCGGAAGCCGAAACCGGCGAGACCGTGCCGCAAACAAAACTCGCCGCGGTGAAGCCCGCCAACAAGATCCCGGACCAGACGGATGCCCCGGTCAAGCCGGTCGCCGACATTCCGGCCAATGCGCCGCAGACCGCCGAACGTGCCGAGGACAAACCTTCCGGCGAAGTAGTCCGGCTTGATCGCTTCCGCAAAAAATAGCCGGGCGTCACGCCCATGAATACACGCACGGAAAGCGACAGCTTCGGCCCGATCGACGTGGCCGCAGATCGTCATTGGGGCGCGCAGACCGAGCGCTCCCGCAACAATTTCCGCATCGGCGACGAGCGCATGCCGGTCGCGCTAGTGCGCGCGCTGGCGATCGTCAAACGCGCCGCCGCCGAAGCCAACATGAAGCTCGGCACGCTCGACACCAGACGCGGGCGCGCGATCGTGCAGGCGGCGCAGGAAGTGATCGAGGGCAAGCTCGACGATCATTTCCCGCTGGTGGTCTGGCAGACCGGTTCCGGCACGCAGAGCAACATGAACCTCAACGAGGTGATCTCCAACCGCGCGATCCAGATGCTGGGCGGTGAGCCCGGCTCGAAAAAGCCGGTGCATCCGAACGATCACGTCAACATGAGCCAATCCTCCAACGACTCCTTTCCGACCGCCATGCATGTCGCGGCGGCGCAGGAGATCGTACAGCGGCTCCTGCCCGCGCTCGAACATCTGCATGCCGCGCTGGCAAAAAAGGAAAAGGAATTCGCCCGGATCATCAAAATCGGCCGCACCCATACGCAGGACGCAACACCCCTCACCCTGGGTCAAGAATTTTCCGGCTATGCCGCGCAGGTAAAATCCGGAATCGCGCGCATCAGGACCGCATTGAAGGATCTCTATCCGCTCGCGCAGGGCGGCACCGCGGTCGGCACCGGCCTGAATTCCAAACCGCAATTCGCGAAACTGTTTGCCCAGCGCGTCGCTACGATTACCGGACTGCCTTTTGTTAGCGCACCGAACAAATTCGAGGCGCTGGCCGCGCACGACGCCTATGTCTTTGTGCATGGCGCGCTGAATGCGCTGGCGACCGGGTTGTTCAAGATCGCCAACGACATCCGACTGCTCGGCTCCGGTCCGCGCTCCGGCTTCGGCGAACTCATCCTGCCGGAAAACGAACCCGGGTCGTCGATCATGCCCGGCAAGGTCAACCCGACCCAGGCCGAGGCGCTGACCATGGTGTGCTGCCAGGTGTTCGGCAATCACACCACAATGACGGTCGCCGCCAGCCAGGGACATTTCGAACTGAACGTATTCAAGCCGGTGCTCGCCTATTGCATGCTGCAATCGATCCGCCTGCTGGCGGATGCGGCGCGCTCTTTCACCGACAATTGCGTTACCGGCATTCGCGCCGACGAGAAACGCATCAAGGAATTGATGGATCGCTCGCTCATGCTGGTGACGGCCTTGGCGCCCGAAATTGGCTATGACAACGCCGCCAGAGTCGCAAAACTGGCGCACCAGCGCGGGACCACGCTGCGCGAAGAGGCCGTTCGTGGCGGATTTGTGTCTGAAAAGGAGTTCGACCGGCTGGTGCGCCCTGAAAAAATGATCAGGCCCGGCTGATCCCTCAAATCCGCTATTTCTGATTAAGTTAAAAGCAACCGCATTTTTGTGTGCTGTCTAATTCCGCCTTTTCAACGCCACGCTATTGGCGCAATCAACAGCCCGTATGTGACATTATGAAGGGGCCCGAGGGGTCCGTTCATACCGGTATCACCGGTCGGTAACGATGGGCGACGTCGTCAATCTTCGAAGGCTAAGAAAGCGAACCGCAAGGCAGCTGCAAGCGGAGCATGCTGCCGAGAAGCGGTTACTTCACGGCCAATCGAAGTCGGACCGTGCAACGCAAGATGCACGCAACGAGAAGGCCGCCCGCGATCTCGACCGGCACCGGCTTGGAAGCGGAGAGGCCAATGAAATCGCCGGTCGTGAAACGGTCCATCGTGATTGCGGGTCACAAGACGAGCGTGAGTCTTGAGGACGCATTCTGGAAGGGACTGAAGGAAATCGCCGACGAGCAGGAAAAGACCCTCTCCGATCTCGTCGCCAGCATCGATTCCCAGCGCAAGCATGGAAATCTGTCGTCGGCAATCCGGCTGTTCGTACTCGACCATTACCGCGGCCAGACCGGCGACAATGGCAATCATCGCGAAATGCCGCGGTCCGCGTCCTCCGGACTGCGCGCTGAATAACTAGAAACTTGATCCGCGCGGACTTGGCGCCAAAATCTGCGCCGGCCGCTCCTGCGGACGTGACCGCAAACCCGGTTGCGACAGCCCGACGCCCGGCGCCGGCTTGATGTCCACAGGCGGCGGCAGCGGTGCCGCGGCAGGCGCGGCGACGGAAGCCGCGGGCCGTGTCCGCGGCAGAATGGACAATCGTTCCGGCAATACATCCGGTACAGGCATCCGGGCGGCAGGCGGCACGGAATGCGTGATCGGCGGCGGGTCTCCGCGTTCGATCGCTTCCAGCTTTTTCGATTGCTGCTCGACTGCGCGCAAGGCGAGCCAGCCGGTCAGTGCCGCGACGTCAATCGTGCGCGCCGGCGTCGCGACAGGCCCCTTCAACTGGATGGCGATTTCCGGGCGGCCAGCGGATATGGCCACCGCGCCGTCCGTGAGCAGAATCCGCGACTCCAGGGTCCGGTCCTGCAAGTCCAGCATTCCGGTCATGACGAGATCGGCACCATCAGCTTGCGCCAACAGCATGCCAAATCGCGCCTGTCCGGCGGTGATCGTGAACGGCACCTCGGCACGGCGCAGCGATAACGCTCCACCATCCAGCGCCGGAGTCACGATGTCGCGGATGCGAATGCCATCCAGCGGCAGGCCCTGATCCACCGCACGCATCGCCACGGCAAAGGCTTTCGGATCGAGGCCGCCGATATGCATATCGGCCAGGGTCATCGTGCCGGTGCCGCTCAGCGAGCCGACCAGTGCTTTCGGACTGCGCCCCGTTCCATCGACCTCGATGCCGATATCCACCGACCCGGAAATGCGCGAACGGGATTGTCCCGGAATGATGATATCCGCGTCCGCGCCCTTGAGAATCAGACGCGCTTTGGCTGCGGTGCCATCCGGGGTGCTGCGGGTCGAAAGTTCTCCGGACAGGCGTCCTTTGGCGAGCGCCCCGTCCAGAATCTCGACGCCGATCTCCGAAGGGGAAAAACGCAACGCACCGCGCAAATCGGTCACTGCCATCGTATCGGACAGTCCCGCACTCTTTGCGCGGAACGCGACGCGTCCGGTTGCCGATGCGTGCAAGCCTCGCACGAAGGGAGTTTCGGACCACAGCGTGTCCGGACCGTGTCCCTGCGCGCCGTTCGCCGCGGCCAGCAACGCGGCCGCGTCAACGGTGTCCGTTTCGATATCGCCCTCGACACTGACCACCGGCCCAAAGGTCAGGCCGAACTGGCCGCGCAGATTTGTGCCCGCGACCTGTGCAGCCAGGCCGGTCACTTTCAGCGAAGAACCCAACAGAGTTGCACGCGCCGTCATCGCCACCGGCAAGGTAGATTGCGTCGATACCACAGGGCCCGCATCCGCCTTGGATATGGCCAGGTCGAACCCGCCCGAAATGAGTTGATCGGAGAACAGCCGCAGGGTGCCGTTCGCGCGCGCATCGAGATCGCTGGCGGCAATCCGGCTGGCAAGATGGAGATCGCCGTCCAGCGGCCCCTTGACCGAAATTGTTATATTGCCGGCCGTTTTGCCGGCGGCAATGACGCGGTCCAGGCTGGTGATGCGCAATAGCATGCCGGTGTCATCGCTGTCGATCGTACCATCCACTTGCACCATCGCCTTCATCGGATCCGCAAGAGCGCCAACCGCGCTGGTCTTGAGATTGATGCGCGCCGCACCGAGACGTCCGTTGATATCCAGGCGGGCCTCGCTTTTGCCGACTCGCTCGGCCGAGGCTCCGACCTCCAGCGTCGCGCGCAGATTGGCGCGGCCAACGCGATCGGGAATGCCGCGCACCAGTTCGAGCGTTTGCGGTGCGAATTTCGCCGCCAGAGCCGTCAGGCCGGACAGATCGCGCGCATCCAGATTGACCGTCACGTTGCCACGCGGCGACGCCGAGGCGGTGTCGATCATGCCATGGGCGTCAATTTTCATGCCGCCGAAATCGCCGACACTAAGTCGTTCGATCTTCAGCCCGCCAGCATCGAAACTGGCTTTCACCTGCGCGCGCTGCGCGTCGAGGCCGGCGAACTTCGCGCGCTCCATGTCGATCGCCAGCGATACCTCGCCGGGTTTTTCGATCTTGGTGTCTTTGAACACAGCGCCCGAAAGGGCGATCATGGCGTCGATGTCGGCGTCCGCTGCCTTAAGCTCGGCGTCGAGCCGCGCCTTGCGACCGTCCACGGCGCGGATATAGATGAGACGACCCTCAAGCGGCCGGCGATCGACTTCAAACGTGAGCCGTTCGAGGATCAGCTTGCTGTCGTCGATCGTCAAATCTCCGCGTCCGCGCAGGGGCGAGGCCGCGCCCGATGGCGTTTCGGCTGCACCTTCGATCCAGGCGACAAAGGCGCGCGGGTCCACCGAATTCACCTCGACCGGCCCGGAGAAGGACGACGCGCCAGGAGACAAAGCCAGATGTCCGCTCATCTGGACTTGCGTGAAGCCCGGCGCGCGAAACTCCACGCCGGTCAGCGACCATCCTTGCGCGTCAGCGGTCACATCGCCACGGAGCGACTGCACGGTCCCGCCGCCCAGCGTCAGGCCGTCAATTCCAAACCCGATCTGCACCAGAATGGGAGGATGCTCCGCGCCGCCAGCGAACAGGTCAGCCAAGGCCCTGATTGCCGCCACCGGATCGCGGCGCGGCTGATCCTGCATGGCCAGCACGCGATCGAGATCGATCTGGCGTGCCGACAGCACGCCTTCGATCCGCGGCGTCTCGCCTAAGGTGAATTCTGCAGTGCCGGTCGCCTTGAGCGCGCGTTCGTCGGGCCCGTACTGCAGTTCGATCTGCTCGAACAGCGCCGATGTGGTCGTTGCGGTGACGCGCGAAATGATCCGCCATGGCTCGTTCATCGCAGTCTTGCCGCCGCCCAAAGCCGCACCCGCCGGACGCGCCAGAGTCAGCTGGCCCTCGAAACGCGGAGCCCCCTGCGCAATGGAGAGCGTGCCTTCGCCCTCCGCCAGCAAAGGCTTGTCCGACGGCTCCACGCCGAACTTGATCCTGGTATCGCCGTCATCCGGACGCGTCGCCGAAACGCGATAGCCATACAGTTCGCCGCCCAGAACGAAGGCGCCCTCGCCTCTGAAGACGCCGGCGAGCGAACGCACCTCGCCGCCAAACCACAATTTCTCGAACACCGCCCGTTTGCCGCTCGCCGCATCGGCAAGAGACAGACGCGCATCTTCAATGCTCAGCTTTGAGATTGACACATCGTTGAGATTGAAACCGACCGCCATGTTGGGAACGTCAAGACGGCCGTCCATGCCTAGATTGAGCGCGACTTGGGGGCCGACCAGCCGCAGCTGCGTCGCTCGCAACTGACCGCGGATCAGACTGCCGAGAGCGAGCTCAATGCCCAGCGCTTTCGCGCGCAGAGGCTGCTGCGCGGCATCCGCGCCGATCTCGATCCCGCTCAGCAGCAACGAGGGCGATGGCAGCAACCGCACATCGATCGGCCCGCTGACCCGCACCGGAAGACCGACCAGCCGGCTCGCCTGCGCCTCAAAAGCCGGGCGATGATAATTCCAGTCAACGAAAAGCGGCCCGAGCAGCGCGGTCAACAGCGTCAGGATCAATGCGATCGCCAGACCAAGCAGGGTCGTCTGCACACATGCACCAGGGAAATTTCTTCAGCGCACCTGATCGCCCCAACAGAGCGGACCAGCGCCACCATAACCGCGGAACCCGATTGGCAAAAGCAATCATGCCAACAGCCGCAAATCCTTGCGAGCACCGGAAAATGCCGCGCAACAGCGGCATTTCTGTGGTCCCGCTCACGCCTCCGGCAGCATTTTGCCCGGATTCATGATGTTATTTGGATCCAGCGCCTGCTTGATCGCCTGCATCGCGCCCATCGCCGCCGGCCCGTGTTCGGCGGGAAGATATTTTGCCTTGCCCTGCCCCACCCCATGCTCGCCGGTGCAGGTGCCTTCCATCGCCAGCGCGCGTTCGGCCAGCCGTTCCAGAAACTTTTTCGCGGTTTTGACTTCGTCCTGACTGTCCATGTCAACCAGTAGAGAGAGATGGAAATTGCCGTCGCCGACATGCCCGACAAGCGGCGCCAGCAGGCCGGTCTCCTTGGCGTCGCGCTGCGTCTCGGTCACACATTCCGCAAGCCGCGAGATCGGCACGCAGACATCGGTGGCGAGCGCGCTGGCGCCGGGGCGCAATCCGCGCGCGGCCCAGTAGCCGTCATGCCGGGCCTGCCAGAGCCGTGTGCGGTCTTCCGCCTTGGTCGCCCATTCGAACGGACCGCCGCCGAGTTCTTTCGCGATTTCGCCGAAACGCTCCGACTGCTCGGCGACGCCTGCCGCGGTGCCGTGGAACTCCACCAAAAGCATCGGCGTCTCGGGCAAATCGAGTTTCGAATAGGCGTTGCAGGCGCGAACTTGCACCTCATCGAGCAATTCGATACGCGCCACTGGAATGCCGGACTGGATGGTGAGGATGGTGGCGTTGCAGGCTGCTTCCACCGACGGAAACGGACAGATGCCGGCGGCGATAGCCTCCGGAATGCCTTGCAGTTTCAGCGTGAGTTCGGTGATGACGCCGAGCGTGCCTTCCGAGCCAACGATCAGCCGGGTGAGATCGTAGCCGGCCGACGATTTGCGGGCGCGGCGCGAGGTGATCATCGTCTCGCCATTGGCGAGCACGACCTTCATCGACAGCACATTGTCCTTCATTGTCCCATAGCGCACCGCATTGGTGCCGGAGGCGCGCGTCGCCGCCATGCCGCCGAGCGACGCATCGGCGCCGGGATCGATCGGAAAGAACAGACCCTGATCGCGCAGATGCTCGTTCAGCATCTTGCGGGTGACGCCGGGCTCAATCACGCAATCGAGATCCTCGGCATGCACGGCCAAAATACGATTCATGTCGCGAAAGTCGATCGATACCCCGCCCTGCGGAGCATTGATATGGCCTTCCAGCGAAGTTCCGGTGCCATAGGGAATGACCGGCACACCGTGCTGCGCGCAGATGCGCACGATCTGCTGCACATCCTCGGCGGCCTGCGGAAACACCACCGCGTCGGGCGGCTGGTTGGGAATCCAGGTCAGCGTATTGCCATGCTGCTCGCGCACGGCATTGGAGGTGACCACGCGATTGCCGAAGGCGGCCGTCAGCACCTGAACGGCGGCGGCGACGGCCTTGCTGTTGCGTGAGCCGGAGACTTTATCCTGAACCAGTGAGGCCATTGCATGCTTCCAGAGGCCGTGCCCCGGCCCATGCATGCAATCTAGCAGAACCCGCGCGCCGCAAGCAAAGCGGCGCGGCCGGCTCAGATCATGGGTATCGATCAGACCGACTTGCCGAAAAACGGCACCAGCATCGAGACCCGCGCCCGGTAACGGCGATAGTCGTCGCCGAATTGCGCGATTAGATCGCGTTCTTCCAGCGCAATGCCGACCATGATATAGGCCGTGGTCACGACCGAAAACAGCAGGTGCCCGATCGTCATTACCGGCGCCGCCCAGAAGGCGATGATGAATCCGAGATAGATCGGATGGCGGACGGCCTTGTAGAAGCCGGGGGTTTTGAAGCGGACCTCTGGCGTCTTGCGGCCCATCATGTTGTTGAACACCTGGTGCAGGCCGAACAGTTCGAAATGATTGATCAGGAAGGTTGCGATCAGCACGATCACGATGCCAACCATCGCCAGCACCTGGACCGCGACCGCGAGTTCCGGATTTGGTACCTGCCACACCACGTCGCGGACAGGCCGCCACTGCCAGTACATTAGGATCAGCGACAGGCTGGCGGCCAGCACATAGGTGCTGCGCTCCATCGCTGCCGGCACGTGGCGCGTCAGCCAGCGCTTGAAGGCCTTGCGCGCCATGCCGCTGTGCTGGACGGCGAAGACCGACAGCAGCAACATATTGACGATGAGGGCTTCCTCCAGCGGCACCGCGGGCCCGCTGTCGATTGATTTCGGCACGACGAGATTGGTGACGAAACCGGCGGCGTAACAGAAGGTGACGAAGAAGATCGCATAGGCGATCACTCCGTAGGCAAAGATCAGAATGCGTTTCATGACGGCATCTCCTCTGGAAGCGTGAATTGCGCGTCGCTTTAGAGGCCACGGCCGCCGCGCTGAATGCCTGCGCGTCCGAGGGATTTGACCGAACGTCCAAATGCCGAGCGTAAACATGCGGCTAAAGCGTCTAAAATGCGGGTTTTTCAGCGGAATCCGATTTACAGGAATAATGTGGGATATCAGAATGGTGCCATGCTGGACCGCATCGATTTCGAGCCCGTCTTTTTCGCGCCCTTCGTCTCCTCGGCAATGAAGGTCGAATCCGGCTGGATCGATTACAACGGCCATCTCAACATGGCCTATTACAACGTGCTGTTCGACCGCGCCGTGGACGAGATGTATGAACTCGCCGGAATCGGCGAGGATTACCTGAAAGAGCGCCGGCGATCCTTCTTCACCGCCGAAGTGCATATCCGCTATCTGCGCGAACTGCATGCCGGAGATCCGGTGCGGGTGACGTTCCAGCTGCTGGATTTCGATTCCAAGCGGCTGCACTATTTTGAGCAGTTATTTCATGCAGTTGACGGGTGGGTGGCGGCGACGTCGGAAAACATGTCGCTGCATGTCGACATCGACAGCAAAAAGACCGCGGCGTTCCCCGACGACATCGCCAAGCGATTGGACCAGCTGAAGAATTCGCATGCCCGCCTGCCGCGCCCGGAGGCCGCCGGACGCCGCATCGCGATGCCGGAACGGGCCTGATTTCCGCGCCTCCCCGCCCCGAACGCCCTGTTTTTCCAGCGAAAAAAACGATCTTCCACCGCGAATACGGGCATCGCCCGCCCGCCCTCGCGATTCCGGCTTTCGTTGCCATGTTGGGGCCGTCATGCTCGTAGAAACGCCGATCCTCGCGCGCGAGGACGGGGTTCCTCGCCGCGAGCACCTTGATCCTCGCTCCAAACAAAGAGAACACGTCCGTACACGCAGCCATGTCCGATTCGACCAAGCCCCTTTCCGTTCCTCCGCCGCCCGCCTCGGGCGGCATCGCCGCGCGTGCGATGGCCGCCGCGCGCGGGGGCGCCGCCTATCTCGAGGGGCTGAACGCCGAGCAGCGCCTCGCCGTGGAGACGCTGGACGGCCCCGTGCTGGTGCTGGCGGGCGCCGGCACCGGCAAGACGCGCGTGCTCACCACCCGCATCGCCCATATCCTCAATCTCGGCCGCGCGCACCCTTCGCAAATTCTCGCCGTCACCTTCACCAACAAGGCCGCGCGCGAGATGAAGCTGCGCATCGGCCAGATGGTCGGCGGCGGCGTGATGGAGGGCATGCCCTGGCTCGGCACCTTCCACGCCATCGGGGTGAAGATCCTGCGCCGGCACGCCGAACTGGTCGGGCTGAAAAGCGGCTTCACGATCCTCGACACCGATGACCAGATCCGCCTGATCAAGCAACTCCTCGAAGCCTTCAACATCGACGAGAAGCGCTGGCCGGCGCGCATCTTTGCCGGGATCATGGACGGCTGGAAAAACCGCGGGCTGACGCCCGACCAGATTCCCGGCGGCGAGGCGATGGCGTTTGCCAACGGGCGCGGCAAGGATCTCTATGTCGCCTATCAGGAACGGCTGAAGACGCTGAACGCGGTCGATTTCGGCGACCTCCTGCTGGAGATGATCCGGCTGTTCCGGGAGAACCCGGACGTGCTGCGCGATTACCAGCGCCGTTTTCGCTACATCCTGGTGGACGAATATCAGGACACCAATGTCGCGCAGTATCTGTGGCTGCGGCTGCTGGCGCAGGCGCCGAGCGCGCCAAAAGGCGGCCTCATCCTTCGAGACGCATCGCTGCGCGATGCTCCTCAGGATGAGGGGGAAGATGGACGCACGCTGCGCAGTGCCTCTCAGGATGGGGAGAAAAGTGACAACGCGCTTGCCATCGATCCTCATCCTGAGGAGCGCGGCGGCACGCCGCGCGTCTCGAAGGATGAGGCCCCGGCGCGCGAACTCAAGAACATCTGCTGCGTCGGCGACGACGACCAGTCGATCTATGGCTGGCGCGGGGCGGAGGTGGACAACATCCTCCGCTTTGAAAAGGATTTTCCCGGCGCGACGGTCGTCCGGCTGGAACGAAACTACCGCAGCACGGGCCACATCCTCGCCGCCGCCTCGCACCTCATCGCCCACAACGAAGGACGACTGGGCAAGACTTTGCGCACCGAGGACGTGCCGGGCGAAAAGGTCACCGTCACCGGCTCCTGGGATTCGGAGGAGGAAGCGCGCTCCATCGGCGACGAGATCGAGGAATTGCAGCGCGCAAAACATAAATTGAACGAGATCGCGATCCTGGTGCGCGCCTCGTTCCAGATGCGCGAATTCGAGGACCGCTTTGTCACGCTGGGCCTGCCTTATCGCGTGATCGGCGGACCTCGTTTCTACGAGCGCGCGGAAATCCGCGATGCGCTGGCCTATCTGCGCGTGGTCAATTCCGCCTCCGACGATCTCGCCTTCGAGCGCATCGTCAATGTGCCGCGCCGGGGCCTGGGTGACGCGACGCTGCAGCAGCTTCACGACCATGCCCGCGCGCGGCGCATCCCGCTGTTCGAAGCCGCCCGCGCCATGATCGAGACCGACGAGCTGAAACCCAAGCCGCGCGGCTCCCTGCGCGATCTGGTCACCAGTTTCGAGCGCTGGCGCGCGCAGAACCAGACCCTGCCGCAGGACGAGCTGGCGGAGATCGTGCTGGACGAGTCGGGCTACACCGCGATGTGGCAAAAAGACCGCTCGGCCGACGCCGCCGGCCGGCTGGAAAACCTCAAGGAGCTGGTGCGCTCCATGCAGGACTTTGAAAATCTCTCCGGCTTCCTCGAACACATCTCGCTGGTGATGGACCGCGACGGCGAGGCCAATGCCGACGCCGTCAACATCATGACGCTGCATTCGGCCAAGGGGCTGGAATTCGACACCGTGTTCCTGCCCGGCTGGGAGGAAGGCCTGTTTCCTCACCAACGGTCATTGGACGAGACCGGCCGCGCGGGCCTGGAGGAAGAGCGAAGGCTGGCGCATGTGGGCTTAACGCGCGCGCGCAGGCGCGCCAAGCTCTATTTCGCCACCAACCGCCGCATGCACGGCATGTGGAACTCCACCATTCCCTCGCGCTTCCTCGACGAATTGCCGGAAGCGCATGTCGAGGTGACCGAAAGCAAGTCGAGCTTTGCCGGCGGCAGCGGCTATGCCGCCTCGCGCTTCGACTCATTCGCCGCCGGCGGCTCGAGCTATTCAACGCCCGGCTGGCAGCGCGCGCAGAAGAACCGCGCGAAGAAGGATGAGTTCGACGGTTTTGGCGACGAGGGCGCGGAATACGAGGCGGAGGCGCGCTTTCTCGATGCCGACGACAGCGGCGCCGCGCGCCCGGTGCAGTCCCCTCCCCCCTTGCGGGGGAGGTCGGCGGCCGAAGGCCGCCGGGTGGGGGGTCAGCGCCGTGAGCCTTTGACCATCGAAGGCGAACTGGTGGCCAAATCCACCGGCGCCTCGCATTTCAGCGTGGGCGACCGGGTGTTTCACATCAAGTTCGGCAACGGCAACGTCACCGCCGTGGACGGCAACAAGCTGACGATTGCCTTCGACAAGGCGGGCGAAAAGCGGGTGGTGGACAGTTTTGTGGAGCGGGTGTGAGTCCGTTCCCGCCGAAGCAAAAGCAGGTAGAGAGTTAAACGCCCGGTCGTATTTTACGGCTTGACCGCTGCGGAATTCCTGCAAATTCGGGCTTTTCTTCGCGCCCGCAAGGCATCATCCTGCCTTTGCGCTTAACGCTTGCGCGCTTGGGCCGGACTTTTCCAGCATTTAAATCACAGCCAGAGGCGGCTATGCTGAGAGACAGTCGACAAATCATCGCTCGCTTAAGGCAAGAGGGCTTTGAAGAAGTAGCGGTGCGCGGCTCGCATCATAAATACGTACATCGCGCAACGCGCCGCATGGTGATCGTGACGCATCCGCGCAAGGATATTCCACTTGGCACCGTGCGTTCGATTTACAAGCACGCGGGCTGGGCGAAGGACTAGGACGCAAGGACATAGCGATGACTCACTATATCGCGCTCATCCATAAGGACCCGGATTCGGGCTACGGCGTGTCGTTTCCCGACCTGCCGGGCGTGATCACCGGCGGCGACACCATCGACGAAGCGATGCGGAACGCACCAGACGTCCTGGCCTTTGCCGCCGAGGACTGGACCGAGCAGACCGGCCGCCCCTTCCCGCAGCCGCGCAGCATCGACGACTTGCGCAAGGATGCCG